>Ga0208335_1000406_pt1 | contig 15906 bp, 17 predicted proteins | sample DeeseametaMP0759_FD_184202 | JGI IMG/M metagenome (GOLD analysis project Ga0208335, IMG submission 184202) | Marine microbial communities from the Deep Atlantic Ocean - MP0759 (SPAdes) | ecosystem: Environmental > Aquatic > Marine > Oceanic | place: West of Cape Town, South Africa, South...
AGAATCAGTAGCTTTGAAAACAAGTTTGCGCACTTAATTAATATAACCTCCCTCACACATCAAACGAAATTTGGACTTTGTCTGAGTTCAAATTAAAATATAATTCTAGTATGAAAAGTCATGCTGAATATTCTAGTACTAATCGAACCTACTGGAATGAAGTTGCCCCTGTCCATCAAAATAATTATGTAAATGACCTATTGCAGAGTATTAGTGACCCTGACTTCACAACATTCGACCCTATAGAGCAAAAATTATTTAAGAAATTAAATCTATCAGAAAAAGCAGTAGCTCAAATCTGCTGTAATAATGCAAGAGAACTAATCTCAGTTAGGAAAGCTGGTGCTGGACGCTGCGTTGGTTTTGATATTAGTGATGAATTTATTAAGCAAGGAGAAATGCTTAAGAAAGCTGCAGCTGTAGAAATTGAACTTGTTTGTACTGATATTTATGAGTTAAGCGATGTCTATGACAATCAATTTGATTTAATATATATTACGGTTGGTGTTCTTGGTCAGTTGCAAGACCTTAAAACTTTCTTTGCTATATTAGCGCGCCTACTAAAATCTGGTGGTCAAATTTTTATGTATGAAGTGCATCCTATCCTGGAATTATTTGAGGAAGATTCTGGGGGCACTATTAAAAATGATTACTTCAACAAGAAGCCTTGTTTTGAAGAGGAATTCAGTGACTATTTTGATACTGAAACTGTAATAAAATCGCCAAGTTATTGGTTCCATCATCCCTTGTCAGAAATACTAGGAGGCCTAATTGCGTATGGTTTTAATATCACTCATTTTGATGAATATGCGCATGATATTTCTAATAGAGCTGCTTTTTTATCTGCAGAAGATAATCGTCCACCGATGTGCTTTAGTTTGATAGCATCTAAATAGACTTTAGACTTAGAGTTCAGTATTACTGCGGATACAGATATTTGCACCTCTAACACATCAAACGAAATTTGGACTTTGATTCAAGTTAATATACAATCATAGTATGAAGAAACTACTCCTGCTTTTATTTGGGTAACTAATGTTACTAAATCAGTTAATCTTTTTTAGCATTCTTTTTCTGTGTGTCTACGTTTCAATTCAACTACGACGTAAGTACCGAAAGATTGGCACGATACTCTTAGTATTAACTCTTATTGTATTTGTTATTTCTGTAGCTGGAACAATAAAACTTTTAACTCTTGATTCAATGAATCTTGATTTAAATCCATCAATAATTGTTTTAGACAATAATCCTGAAATAGTTAGTAGTGGTGAATCTACCCTTGATAAGCTTAAACATTGGAATAAAATAATAAGAGGTAAGAAGCCTGTTTATACAACCAAAGGAGGCACTCAATTTAATGTAAGTCCAATTGGTGATGAAAAATCTATAAAACTTTTTAAACCCTTTTAATAAGATATATCCAAGACAATTGAGAAGGAGTGGTTTCATTACATGATAGTGCCAATCTTAAAGTTGTTGATAGTGGGCAACTTCCATATGAGATGAAGTTTCAAATATCATTTTAGATTACAACTTATTTAATACCAAGAAAGCCACAATGAGAATCAAAGTAGCAATGGATATAATTGGAAAAGGTTAGGTTTGGAGGCATTGCAAAAGTTACTTGTTATGAAACATATTATTCTCACCATCGCTCTATTGTTTAGCCTTCAGATATTCGCCGAATGTGGTGAAGCTGGTAAGTTTGCCATACACCTAGAGCTAGACCCAAAGACCAACTTACCCTTCACTGGCAACATAGAAGTTATTAATAATGATTGGAATGGTGCTGTTGAATTCTCCAAGGACTTCGTAGATGGCTTAATGCACGGTGAAGAGAAAGTCTTTTATCAATCGGGCACCCTCAAATCTATTGGCCATTGGTCTAAAGGAATAATAAATGGCCTTACTGAGGTGTATTATGAAGACGGTTCGCTGATGATTAGAATAAACTTTATAGATGGCTTAAGAGAAGGTAAGGCAGTTAGGTATTACTCTAATGGACAATTAGCTGTTGAGAGTTACTATAAAGATGACTTGCTTGAGGGAGCATCTACTGTTTGGTATGAAAGTGGGAAGTTAATGGAGCAAGCAGTATTTAATAAAGGCCTTAAGTTTAGCTTTCAGAGATACAAAGAAGACGGCTCTCCTTACTTTGACCAGAAGACTATCTACAATTCAAACACAGGGAGCTTGGGGTGAAGATAAATAACCTAATTGTTGGCAGCAAGTTTTCAAATGGTGATATTTGTACCGCTTTTCTATGCTCTCCTCAAGGCGGTATGAGACGCTCCAAAAGAACGAATACTCTTGTACTAATAGCAGACCATATTAAATCAATATACGATGATAGATGGCTTGATGGAAAACTCCTCTACACCGGAATGGGTACAGGAGGAAGCCAAACTCTTAAAGGCAATCAAAACATTACACTCTATGAGTCCAATACGAATGGCATTGACGTTCACCTATTTGAGGTATTTAAGAAAAAGGTTTATACCTATATGGGCAGAGTGCAATTAGCCGACAAACCCTTTCAAGAGAAACAAGACGATGCTGATGGACAACTACGCCAAGTCTGGGTATTCCCTTTACAATTAGTCAATGGAGCTAAACCAGTTACAAAGGCTGAACTTGAAAAAGTATTTCAAGATGAATTTAAAGTATCTCAACATCTGACTATAGAAGAACTCAAGAAAAGAGCCAAACAAACATCCAGGCACCCAGGTAGCAGAGAATCCACAACTAGGTTTTACCAAAGAAGCCCCTATGTCGTCGACTACACATTAAGACGAGCTAATGGCATCTGTGAGCTTTGTGAGAAGCCAGCGCCGTTTAACAAACCAAATGGCGAGCCCTACCTTGAAGTGCACCATATACATCACCTAGCAGATGGTGGTGAAGATGCTTTAGAAAATACGGTAGCCTTGTGTCCAAATTGTCACCGAATGATGCATTCCTTAAAGAGAAAGAGTGATATAGATATGTTGATACTGGCTAATAAAGCAAGTAAAGATTAAGTGAAAAAATAGTAATTTTGTATGTGAGTCACTTTCCTCGGGCGGCCGTCCATTGAAAAAGGGGTGGGTACCCCCTTGGTCTATAGACAAAAAGAATGTGAGAATGAGGGTGAATTCTGAGGTGTTCTAGGGCGATTTACCGGTTGATAAGTAGCACCGTGCAGGCCAAACCGGGTACTACACAAATAGTTGATATATAAGTCGTTGAATATTAACGATTTATACTTAGTGACACTTGTAAGTCTTCGAAATTCCTTCGCATGTGAAAGTGAGATACAATCAGATATCGTGGAATTCCCTGTATGGGGACCCCCTTATTAGGAAGAATCAACTAGAAAAATCGTGCACTTTTCGTGCATTTCGTGCACTAAATAGCCAATTTCGACTATAATTTCTACTGCACATTATATGAAATTTATCTTGAATAAAGCTAAAGAATCCCTTGATAGAACTAGCTTTAACGACTACTCACGCAACCACGCGTCCGTAGCTCAGCTGGATAGAGTGTTGGCCTCCGAAGCCAAATGTCGGGTGTTCGAATCACCTCGGACTCGCCATATTGGAAATTTCCCAAATTTTTGCTGCCAATCAACAAAATACCTGCTTTAGAGAAAAAAACCACTAAAAAAGGCTATTTTTGACTCTATAGAGCCATTTATTGGTGATATTTATTGTCATTTAGGGCGCTTTTCATCACAAACGTAAAATTCCCAATATTTTGGAATTATTTCAAATGAATTTAAAGTGATAAAAAAATGAGTAAAAGTGTTTTTAATTGTTTGGTATAAATACAACGCACTACATTCAAAAAGGTGGGGGTATTTTTTGAGGTCATTGGTATAATACTAACTTGGTAATTAAGTTTAAATTTTTCCACTCTTTGTTCGAATGCATAACATCCACACCTTCTTCGACACTCTCTTTAGTTAATGATGAAATATATCGTCATTGACCCTGTCATGTTTGACCTAGGATTTGTCCAAATTCATTGGTATGGCTTCATGTATTTACTGGCGTTTTCTTCGTGTTATTTATTGGCAAATGTAAGGCTAAAGACAAATACTGGATGGACTCGAAAGCAAGTTGAAGATATAATTTTTTACGGCGCTCTAGGTGCGGTTTTGGGCGGACGACTGGGTTATTTAATTTTCTATAATTTGCCGTCATTTGCTGCCAATCCTTTGACATTTTTTGATTTCCAAGGCGGAGGAATGTCTTTTCATGGCGGCTTTGTTGGTGTTCTTATTGCGGCTTTAATTTTCAACCGAAAAGCGCATAAATCATTTTTTGAGACGATGGATTTTGTTGCGCCATTAGTGCCACTTGGCTTGGCTTTTGGTCGAGTTGGCAATTACATTAATGCCGAGCTTTGGGGCAAGGTGACAACCAGTATCTTTGGTGTTTATGGCCCCGATCAAAGTGGCGAGTGGGCCATTCGTTATCCTTCACAACTCTATGAAGGATTTTTAGAGGGTATTGTCCTGTTCGCCGTTCTTTGGATCTATACAAAAAAGCCACGACCATTAATGGCCACTTCCGCTATTTTTCTGACCTTGTACGGACTCTTTAGATTTATAATTGAATTTGTCAGAGTGCCCGATATTCAACTGGGCTATTTGGCATTTGGCTGGCTAACGATGGGCCAATTACTGAGCTTGCCAATGATTGTTATTGGCATCACTTTATTTTATAAAGCAAACAATTTAAACAAAAGTTTATGAAACAATATTTGAATTTTTTAAGATTGGTTAAGGAACAAGGTTCGGTGAAAACGGATCGTACCGGAACGGGTACTGTGAGCGTCTTTGGTCATCAAATGCGATTTAATCTTCAACAGGGTTTTCCATTAGTAACTACTAAACGAATTCACTTACCATCTGTTGTGCATGAACTTCTTTGGTTTTTAAGCGGCGATACTAATATCGGCTATTTAACAGACAATAAAGTCAACATATGGAACGAATGGGCAGATGAGATCGGCGAACTTGGACCTGTTTATGGTGCTCAGTGGCGCTGCTGGCAAAACGCCAAAGGCGAAAAAATTGACCAAATAAGCGAAGCAATTAAACAAATCAAAAGCACACCCGACTCCAGAAGGATTATTGTTTCTAGCTGGAATGTCGGCGAGCTAAGTAAAATGGCTTTACCACCGTGCCATGCGCTTTTTCAATTCTATGTTGCTGATAACAAGCTTTCATGCCAACTATACCAACGCAGTGCAGATATTTTCTTGGGCGTGCCATTTAACATTGCGTCTTATGCGTTACTGACGCACATGGTTGCAGAACAGTGTGATCTTGAAGTGGGTGACTTTATTTGGAGTGGTGGTGATTGTCATATTTACTCTAACCATTTTGATCAAGTAGCAACTCAACTCCAGCGCACACCTAAAGCACTGCCAAAATTAGTTATTCATAGAAAAGCTAAGAGTATTTTTGACTACCAATATGAAGATTTTGAGTTCAAGGATTATTTTCACGACGAGCCAATAAAGGCACCGGTTGCGGTTTAGTTGATTGATTTGATGGATAAGTTACAAAAAAGCATTGATTATAAATTTAACGATGTTGCGCTTCTTAAGCTGGCGTTGACTCATCGTAGTGTCAGCAACAACAATAATGAAAGATTGGAGTTTTTGGGTGACAGTGTGCTTGGCGCTATTATTTCGCGTGAGTTGTTTCAACGATTTCCAAAGATTGATGAAGGCCAACTCTCAAGATTGCGCTCACACTTGGTTCGTGGTCAAACATTGGCCAAACTGGCTAAAACCATCGATTTATCTGATTTCCTAATCCTTGGTCAGGGCGAATTAAAAAGTGGCGGTTTTAGGCGAGAATCGATTCAAGCGGACACGCTTGAGGCAATCATCGGTGCAATTTTTATCGATTCTGATTACGCAACAACAAATCAAGTCGTTCTCTCACTTTATAAAGATTTGCTTGATGAGGCAAACCCTGAAGATTCACTCAAAGATTTCAAAACGCAATTGCAAGAATTCTTACAAAAAAAAGGCTCTATTTTGCCAAGTTACGAATTACTCAAAACAACAGGCCAAGACCACAATGCAGTATTTTATGTGAGCTGCACTTTGGGAGAAGAAGGTCTTAGTGTCGAAAAAAATGCAAAGAACATAAAACGCGCAGAACAAGCTTGCGCTGAATCATTATTGGAGAGATTAAAACAATGAGTTTTCAAGCAGGGTTTATCGCTATTGTTGGTCGACCAAATGTTGGCAAATCAACCTTAACAAATGAATTAATTGGGCAAAAACTCTCAATTACTTCGCACCGACCACAAACAACGAGACACCGTATTCACGCCATTGACACGACCGACGATTATCAAATGGTGTTTGTCGACACACCTGGTATTCATATTGGCAGTAAAAAGGCAATTAACGCCTATATGAATAGAGCGGCAAGCTCAACATTTAACGACGTCGATATGATTTTATGGCTAGTGGAAGCGGGAAAATGGACAAAAGAGGACGAACGCGTTTTAGAGCACATTGGTAGAGTGGATGTACCAGTTGTGCTTTGTGTTAACAAGATTGACAAATTAACAAAAAACGATCAAGTTTTGCCGTATTTGCAAAAGTTAAGCGAAAAATATCAAGCCGCCGAAGTGTTTCCGCTGTCTGCGTTTAAAAAAGCACATTCAAGTGCACTGCGCACATTAATTTTAAAATATCTGCCGCAGCGAGAGGCTATTTTTGATGCCGACTTCATTACTGATCGCTCGCAAAAATTTGTTGTTGCTGAGTTTATTCGTGAAAAATTGATGAGAAATTTGTCCAATGAACTGCCTTATGACCTAACAGTTGAGATTGAAAAATTTGAGTTAGATGGTCGTATGTATCGCATTGCTGCAAGAATTTTTGTGGATAAGACATCACAAAAAAGCATTGTTATTGGCAAAAAAGGTGAAGTGTTGAAAAAGATTGGCGAAGAATCGCGGCACAGTATTGAAGGCTTTTTAGGGAAAAAAGTGTTTTTAGAATTATGGGTGAAGGTGCGACAAGGCTGGTCGGACGATAAAAGGGCGCTCGCTTCCCTAGGTTATGACTAGAAATTATTGTAAAACAGTGCCTTGCACTATTTTACAATAATCTGGTAACTTTTTAAGTTGGGGAAGGGTGCTCAAATGGCTTACAAAACTTAGGATTTTATACCCTTCCCCAAGCCCTATCCCAAAACCAATTTTACAACGGTCGTGACTAACATTGAACTAACACCAGCATTCTTACTTCATCGGCGAACGTATCAAGGTAGCTCATTATTGCTAGATTTTTTAACTCGCGATCATGGGAAAATTCGTCTCGTTGCTCGTGGTATTCGAAAAAATAAAGCACCGGTCCAAATGTTTCAATGCTTAAAAATTTCTTTTAAAGGCAGAGGCGAACTTAAAACTTTATCGAATATTGAAAGTTTTGATGTGCCCAGACGTCTTTTAGGAAACGACTTGGTGCTAGCAATATACGCTAACGAACTGCTATCACGTCTTTTGCCTGAGGCAGAACCACATCCTAGGGTTTTTTCTAGCTATCAAAAATTTGTAGAAAACATAAACCAATCGAGCGATGACGAACAGCAACTTACCCTTAGGCTTTTCGAAAATAAGTTATTAGAAGAGCTGGGTTATGATCTTGATTTTAGTTGTGATTTCTCAGGAAATCCAATCAGTCCAACAATGAATTATGATTTTGTTGAGCAAGAGGGCTTTGTGGCCAATTCGAATGGTAAAATTTGTGGCGCAATACTGCTTAAATTTGCCAGTGATGGAATGACGAGTTTAAATATTACAGAATTGAAAGTAGCAAAGCACTTAAACCGTCAAAGATTACGATGTCTTTTGGGTGAAAAGCCCCTGAAAAGCAGAGAATTGTTTGTTGTTAAATAATCAGAATCAATAAAAATTATGAGTATGTATTTAGGCGTTAATATCGATCATATAGCCACTTTAAGACAGGCAAGAGGAACTGTCTATCCTTGCCCAGTTGAGGCGGCTTTAATTTGTGAACAAGCGGGTGCGGATAGTATCACCCTACATCTTAGGGAGGATCGTCGCCATATTAATGACGCCGATGTCGAGTTGATGCGCCGTTCAATTAAAACTAAAATGAATTTAGAGATGGCTGCAACGGATGAAATGCTCTCAATTGCTGCAAATATTAAGCCTGAGGATTGCTGTCTAGTACCCGAAAAGCGCGAAGAGCTGACGACTGAAGGTGGCCTTGATGTCGCTTCACAATTGCCAAGAATGCGTGAGGTGTGTCAAAAACTTGCTGAAGATAATATTAGAGTTTCGCTTTTCATTGATGCTGATAAAAATCAAATTGACGCTGCCAAAGAGTGCGGTGCCCCAGTGATTGAAATCCATACCGGACATTATGCCGATGCCAAAAATGAGCAATCACGCAATAAATGTTTCCAAAAAATCAAAGAAGCTTCAACTTATGCACATAGTATTGGCTTACAAGTGAATGCTGGTCATGGTTTGACACTTGAGAATACTGGAAAAATAGCAGCATTAAGAGAGCTAGTAGAGCTTAATATTGGTCACTCTATTATTGCTAGGGCAGTTTTTGTTGGACTGGCAGAGGCGACGCGAGAAATTAAATCTATTATGTTGGAGGCGAGGAATGCCTAAATCCCAACAGAAACAACACAAATCTAATGCTCATCTTTATCACCTTAATATTTGCAAAAAATCACCGCGGGACAATCAGTGACGCTTAGATTTTTTTCAAGCATTATGATAACAAAGCTAAATATTATATTCATATTATTACCATTAGGACTTAGACAATGATTTACGGCATAGGGACGGATATTGTGGACATTAAGCGAATAGCACATATCCTCAAAAAGAACAGAGAGGGTTTTGTTAAAAGAGTACTGACCGAACACGAGCAATTATTGTTTGCCAATAAAGCAGACAGCCCTGCTTTTTTTGCTAAGCGTTTTGCCGCCAAAGAGGCTTTTTCCAAAGCTTTAGGAACGGGCATTGGCAGGGTAGTTGGTTTTCAAGATCTTACCGTTAGAAATAACGACAAAGGCAAGCCACACTTTATTCCCAGTGAAAAACTAAGGCTATACTTGGTTAACAACAACATTAAACAAGCGCATTTAAGCATCTCCGACGAGAGTCAAAATGCGGTTGCTTTTGTTGTTTTAGAGACCATTGAAACAAACGAAAAACCTGAGTAACTATTACATGAGACAAAAAAAATCCCCTTAAAGGGGATTTGTAAATGTCTAAAACAAATTCTATTAAAACGGGATATCGTCCTCAAAATCATCGTTTGCAACCGGTGTTATTTTCGGTGCAGCCTGAGCAGGAGCACTTTGGCTCGGAGCTGAAGCACCACCACCTGAATCATCACGGCGATCTAGCATTTGCAGAGTGCCATTAAAACCACTAACAACCACTTCTGTTGTGTAGCGATCTTGGCCTTCTTTGTCTTGCCATTTACGTGTTTGTAATTTACCTTCAACGTAGACTTTTGAACCTTTGTCGAGGTATTGGCCAGCAATTTCTGCGAGTTTTCCAAAAAGAGAAACCCTATGCCACTCTGTTCTTTCTTGCTTTTGACCGGTATTTTTATCTGTCCATGACTCACTCGTAGCTACAGAAAGATTGGCAATAGCATTGCCGTTTGAGGCGTATTTAACCTCTGGCTTTGCACCAAGATTTCCAACCAAAATTACCTTATTAATACCCGCCATAACTACTTCTCCGTTGTGTTGTTTTTGGATGGCATTGTCAGAATAACTAGCCACCAAATTATTGCCATAAATATGGTCAATAAGAATACACTATTCAAGTCATAAATGTCATAAATAAGTCCACCAATTGCGCCACCAATAAATGTTCCAAGAAACTGGGAGGTAGAAAAGACACCCATTGCTAGGCCGCGCTTTGAGGCGCTTGCAGTTCTTGACAATAGCGAAGGTAGAATGGCCTCAACGGCATTAAAAGCTATAAAGAAAAGGGACAGCAAAATAAGAAAAACATTAAGGTTTAAATCAAGGCTAAAAAATAAGATTTGACTGATGATCAATAAACCAATACTAAGAAGCAAAACCAGCTTGGTTTTTTTGTATTTTTCCGATGCAATAATTAGCGGCACCATGCCGACAAACGAAATAAGAATGGCGGGTAGATAGAGCTGCCAATTGTCCTCAATTGCAACAATGTTATTTTCAATAAGCAATAAGGGCATCACAATAAAGCCACAGGCAAGAATTAGGTGCAGACTAAAAACACTAAAATCTAGACGCATCAAACGAGGGTTTAGAACCTCTTTAAATGCAACGAAAGATAATTTGTAATAGTTAACGGTTTTTACGCTGGGCAGGGTGAAGACTATCAATGCTGCAATAATTGAAAGACCAGCTATAACCCAAAACAAGCCAGACATACCTGCACTTGAGGCAATAATTGGACCAATTAAAAGAGACAACATAAAGGCAAGGCCAATTTGGAAACCAACAAAAGCATTGGCTTTTGCGCGATTTTCTTCTGAAATAAAATCAGCCAAAAAAGCCATGAGTACGGCAGAAATTGCACCGCCACCTTGCAAAGCTCTACCAATAACAACATAGATTATGTCTGTGGCATTTGCAGCAACAATACTGCCTAATAAAAAAAGACTAAGGCCTGCGAGTAACAGAGGCTTACGACCAAAGCGATCCGAAAGGTAGCCAAAAGGTATTTGCAAACAAGCCTGTGTTAGCCCGTAAATGCCAATCGACAACCCAATTAAAAAGGGCGTGGTGCTCGAATAATCTTTTGCATACACACTCATTACCGGAAAAAGCATAAACAAGCCAAGCATACGAGTGGACATGACTAACGACACTTTTATGGCAAAAAGTCGCTCAGTTGAATTCATAAAGGTCAGCAGTTAATTATCGAGTTCGTACTTTGGCGCGTATCCAGGATAGCTAAATTTCAGTACAGTTCTTGCATCTTTAGCCAACTTAATAGCGCCAACAGCATCATAATTGTATGCCATTAAATGCAATGCATCAGGAATTGAAGGTGTTTTTGGAAAGTGTTCGATAAGATACTTACAACGATTAATGGCGGCAATGTTTGCCTTATTATTAGTGTAGTATTGCGCGACATAAAATTCGTGTCTGGCCAGTGCGTTCTTTAATTCTGGTAATTTGGTTTTGCCATTTGCTGCGTATTCACTTCGAGGGAATTCGTTGATAAGACCTGTGTAGCAAATAAAAGCATCTTTAACACTTTGAGCATCTCTCTGCGCCTTATCTGAATTAAGATAATCAAGAAAAGAACGAGAAATATCTTCAAATGACTGGCATCTTAAATAGTGCGCATAAGGTGTTGATGAGTGTGCGGGGTAGCGTTTTATGTAATCGTCAAGTTGGGCTAGCGCGCTAGCATACTCTTCACGTTTGTAATAGTTATAGGCTATGTCCAATTGTGCTTGCATAGCGTATTTTGAGCCCGGATAAGCAGCAAGGATAAGCTCGTAGTACTCAATTGCATCAGCACTCGAACCCATGCTTAATTTATCCTGCGCTAAAACATAAAGTTCTTTTGGTGTTTGACCATCCGCAAGCGCGCCGCGTTCTGCTTTTTTGTCAGAAAAAAAGCTACTACAGCCACTGAGAAAAATAGTTGATAGAAAGAGGATGGTGATTATTTTTTTCATTAGAGGCAGTTTTTATTAGGTTTATTCAAGGAATTATACTTGGCTCAACAAAGGATAGAAACCTTTGTATAAACTGGCTTGTTGACAAATCAGCTGCTTATAATATCTTTACTTAATTGCAAATTATATTTTTCAATGGCTATCACTTTTTTTCAAAAAAAAACTGTTATCACCGATCTTTGTTCTGTGCTCGATACTTACTTGTCAAAAGCAGAAGTTAAGATTGTAAGAAAAGCGTATAAACTTGCTGAAATAGCACATAAAGGTCAGTTTCGCCGTTCAGGCGAAGCTTACATTCATCACCCGCTGGCTGTGGCACTTATATTGGCGGAGTTAAATCTGGATTGTCACTGTATTGTTGCTGCTATTTTGCACGATTGTATTGAAGACACTTCCGTAACACAAGAAGATATCGCTGTAGAGTTTGGCGAGCAAGTAGCACATATTGTTGAAGGTGTGTCCAATCTAACCAACTTAGAATTCAATTCGGGCTCTCATAAACAGGCTAACAATTTCCAAAAATTATTCTTTGCAATGTCAAAAGACATGAGAGTGATGATTATTAAGCTGGCAGATCGCCTACATAATATGCGCACTCTAGGAGCAATGAAACGCGAGAAACAGATTACAAAAGCGCAAGAAACAGTCGAACTTCACGCACCCATCGCACGTCGACTAGGTTTACACAGTATTCGAGTTGAGTTGGATGATTTGTGTTTTGAAATCCTACACCCACGCAAACATCTTATTCTAAAGCGTAAGATTAGCAAGCAATACGGCAACCAGAAAAAAACAATTGCCCTTGTTCAGTCCGAAATTATTAATAAGCTAACATTTGAAGGCATCAATGCTAGTGTTGAAGGCAGGCAAAAACAACCTTGCAGTACTTACAATAAAATGAAACATAAGTCATTGAAATTTTCTGAAGTTTTAGACATGCATGCCTTTCGCGTGATAGTAGATGAAACAAACGATTGTTACCAAGCGCTCGGCATCTTGCACAGCTTATATAAACCTTTACCGCAAAAATTTAAAGATTATATTGCTGTGCCAAAATCTAATGGCTATCAATCACTTCACACAGTTTTACTGGGCCCTAGAAATATGTTTATCGAAGTGCAAATTCGCTCAAAAGAGATGCATTTTATTTCAGAATATGGCATTGCTGCTCATTGGCATTATAAAAGCACATCCAAACCATCCGAAAAATTGGCACAAAATTGGCTAGGCTCATTATTAGACATTCAAAAAAATACCGACTCCTCCATCGACTTTCTTGAGGACACTAAAGCAGACTTATTTTCAAACGAAGTTCTTGTATTTACCCCGACAGGTGAAATCATTCAACTGCCTCTTGGGGCGACAGTCCTAGATTTTGCGTACGCGGTTCATACCAATGTTGGAAAGAGAACGCGAAGAGCAACCATTAACGGTAGTTCGGCGTCTTTGTCAACAGAGCTTAAAACGGGTCAAACAATTGAAATTATCACCAGTCGTTTTGTAAAACCCAAACCTGATTGGCTGAGCAAGGTAGCTACATCTAAAGCAAAAGCGGCGATCAAAGCGCAACTTAAACATGACTCAAAAACCGACTTAGCTAAATTAGGTAAGCATTTGGTTGCAGATGCAATGAATTATCAAAAAATAAGCATTTCAAATATTTCAAAGGAAAAATGGGCACAATGCCTTACTGAATTGCATTGCTCTACCTCAAGGGAGCTTTATATTAAGGTTGGCCTTTCAGAGATTTTTGTCGCGGTCGTCATGAACAAACTCATTGGGGATGCCGGCAAAAAGACGATTAATGCACTAACCATTCACAAAACTAAGGGTAGGGCGATAAATTTTGCTCATTGCTGTTACCCGATACCAGGCGACAGCGTTACCGGTATATTGTCAACGCAAAAAGGCATGGTGATGCACCGCAATAACTGCTCAAACCTTGCTCACATAAAAAATAAAAGTGCTCAGTGGCTGGAGATAGACTGGCGGTCAGATGATAGTGAATTTTTTCAAGTGCCGATTCGTGTGGTAGTTGAAAATCAAAGTGGTGTATTGGCAACCATTGCAAATGTGCTGGCTCAACTTGAGGTGAATATTGAACACTTGGAGCAACAATCCATGCCACAATCTAAAAAAGCAGTAAATTTGATTGTTGATGTTGCTAATATTATCCAACTTAACAATGCATTGGATCGCTTAGAGCAAATCCCAACCGTCATTTCAGCAAAGCGAAATTAATCATCAAAAGGCTTATTGAATTGAATTGAATTGGTTAAAATTAGCTCTTTATTATTTCAACAATTTATCGTCCGATTACACTTATGATGACTTGGCTTGACTCACTCGATATTGCTATCTCACTAGACGAATCTCACCCAGAAATCGACCCAAAAACAATTAATTTTGTTGACCTGCAAAAGCTTGTTCTTGCCCTTGATGAGTTTGATGCTGGTGAAACGCAGTGTGGCGAAAGAGTGCTTGAGGCAATTCAGATGTATTGGATCGAGGAAAAGGAATGAAAATACTAAAAACCTTGGCGCTGCTGTTAACGCTTGTATCGACTACTGCATACGCTCTCCTTGAAGTTACTATTGTTAAGGCAGAAGAAAATGCCTTTCCAATTGTTATTTCCCCGTTTAAAGTCATTGGTAATGCTGCACACGGTGCAGAAATTGCCAATATTATTCGAAATAATTTGAATCGCTCAGGCCAGTTTAATGCACTGAGTTCAAATAATATTATTACCAATAAAATTGATTTTAGTTATTGGAAAAGTCAAGGAAAAGACGCCATTGTATTTGGCAAAGTTGAACAACTCAGCAGTAAAGTCTTTAATGTTACTGTCTATGTTTATGATGTTTATACAAAAAAACAACTTTATGCTAAAACAATAAAAGTCTACACGAGTGGTATTAGAAGGATTGCACATTTCTTAAGTGACAAAATTTACAACATTTTGCTCGGTCAAAAAGGCTCGTTCGACACTCGCCTTAGTTATGTAACGGTCACTAGCGATAAAGTGCTTGGCAAAATTTACCAACTTGAAATTTCAGATTCTGATGGTCAAAACGCACAAGCGGTGGTAAAGTCTCCATACCCCATTCTTTCACCTGCTTGGTCACCCGATCAAAAGAAAATAGCCTATGTATCTTTTAAAAATGGTCGCTCTGAAGTGTTTATCAAGTATCCGTTTATGCGGGTTAAGTCAATTAAAATACCACAATTTGACGGTATTGCATCAGCGCCTAGTTGGCATCCTAATAGCAAGGGCTTGGTATTGACCATTTCAAGAAAAGGCAATAAAGACCTTTACTTTTATAACCTTAAAAGTGAAAAACTAGACAGACTTACAAAAGATGTTGCTATTGATACTGAGGCAAATTTCTCGCCTGATGGCAACAGTGTTGCCTTTACTTCAAATCGCTCAGGTCAAGTTCAAATCTATATTAAAGACTTAATCAGTAACAAGGTTAAGCGCGCAACTTTTGAGGGTAGATACAATGCAAAACCAGTATTCTCACCGGATGGAAAATCCTTAGCTCTAATACATCGTGTTGGTAAAGATTACCGAGTTGCTCTGCTCGATATCAAAACCCGAGATCTAACCGTCCTAACGCAAAATAAGTTGGATGAGTCTCCCTATTTTTCACCAAATGGTGGTATGATTATTTTTGCAACAAATCGTAATAATAAAGGGGTACTCTCCGTGATTTCATTACACAACAACCAGATTGTCGAGTTGGCACAAAAAGGCGTTGAAGTCCGCGAGCCAAGCTGGTCTAATTACTCAAACTAAGGATAACTATAATGATCAAAAAAATCATCTTAATTTCAAGCATTACTTTTTTAAGTTCTTGTGCAGATACGACCATTCAAGACGTGGGCGACAAGTTTCTTAATTTAATCAACCCCTCTGACCCCGTTGTTGAAGTTGCCGACTTGGGTGAAAGTGAAATAATAATAGAAAATGAAATGCTAATCTTATCCGAAGGAGACCTAGCTGTCTTATCCGATGAAGAATTAATTCTAGTTGCTAAACAACAGGGTTTAGAATACATGGTTATCTTGGACAGTGATGGCAACCTTGTAAATAGGGAAGAAATTGTTAGTGCACTCACACAATCTAAAAGTGCGGCAGACTTATCTGATGAAGAATTGATTCAAGAGGCGATACAACAGGGTATTGAATCCATGGTT
>Ga0208335_1000409_pt1 | contig 15794 bp, 17 predicted proteins | sample DeeseametaMP0759_FD_184202 | JGI IMG/M metagenome (GOLD analysis project Ga0208335, IMG submission 184202) | Marine microbial communities from the Deep Atlantic Ocean - MP0759 (SPAdes) | ecosystem: Environmental > Aquatic > Marine > Oceanic | place: West of Cape Town, South Africa, South...
ACTACAATAAGATAAAGACCCTGGCGGGTAATGGAGGAAAATTTATGCTCATCAATCGGGTGGTAAGCATAGTTGATGCCTTGTTATTAGCCAAAAAATGGAATAACAATCACGCTATGAAATTATCGTTAAATGCGTATCCTGATCTCAGGAATAAATCAGGTTTAGGAGGAGTGAAATTATCGCTGTATTGGAAATGATAAAAAAACTATTTACAATTATTATTATTGGAATGTTCATTGCTGGCTGTGGGAGAAAAGAGGTACTATTAGAAGAAGATTTAATTCCCCGTTTTGATAAAGCCATGGAGTATTTTGAAAGAGGTAAATTTCTCCGTGCTAAAGATGAATTTGACTACATAATTATGGCTGACCCCGGCTCTAAAATGGCTAATGAATCACAGTATTATAAGTCTGAATCTATGTTCCAAATGGAAGAATATGATGGGGCATCCAATGGTTTCGACAGATATGCTCGATTTTCTCCCGATTATTCAAAAATCGAAAAAGCCCGGTATCGAATTTGTGAATGTGCAATATTTTCTTCAAACTCCTATCAGCGGGAACAGTCACAAACCCACTATGCCTTGGAACAATTACAAATGTTTATTGAGGATTTTCCCAAATCAGATTTAGTAATAGATGCTGAATCTGCAATATTAGACCTCCGCCGAAAACTTGCCCGGAAAGAATATGAGGTGGGGAGGATGTATTTGAAATTAGAAGAATATGATTCTGCTCTTTTATATTTTAAATCTGTATTAAATCATTATTATGATACAGCCATTGCTGACGATGCCCGTATTGGAATAGTTTTCACCCATATTCTGAATGACAACAGAATGGGTGCCGAAAGTTATTATAAAACACAAAAAGACAGATTTTTATCAGATGAAAAAATGAATGAAGCTGAAATACTTTTACAGGACACAGAAGCGGGCTTGAAATTGGCTCAGTATTATCAATTATATAAGTGAAATTAATTTTATTTGGCGGTAGCTTTGATCCTCCCCATCTTGGACATTTAAAAATAATTGAGAAATGTTGTGGAGAATGTGACAAACTAATATTAATGCCTTCTGCTCATTCACCATTAAAAACGAAACATCCAATTGCTGTGGCAAAACACCGCCTAAAAATGTTGGAATTATTAACTCAGGAATTGAACCAACCAATTCAAATTGATGATTGGGAAATAAATCAACCAGAACCCACTTATACTTATTTAACAATTCACAAAGTACAAAATGAATATCCAAATTCTTCCATTTCTTTGGTGGTTGGTGCAGATCAATTAGAGCAATTTCATCAATGGAAAAATTATAAAGAGATTTTGAGTTCAGTTCATTTTATTGGTTTTAACAGAGATAATTATAATGAAGCACCCATAGAAGGAATGAATCTAACCTGGATAAAAGATTTTAAAATGGATATTTCATCAACAGAAATTAGAGAAAAAATCGGGAGAGGAGACCAATTAGGGAATGAGTTGCCCCAGCCTGTATGGGATTATATTCAAGAGAACAATCTTTATGGAAATGAGTAATGGGAATTAATATTCTCCTATTTATGGTAGGTGCTGTCTTGCTTTATTACGGTGCTGATTTTCTAATTTTAGGGAGTAAATCAATTGCATCCAAATTTAAAATTCCACCCATTGTTGTGGGCATAACGTTGGTGGCATTTGGTACCAGTCTTCCTGAGCTGATTGTGAGTATAATCGCTATTTTGAAAGGTGAATCAGGAATGGTCATCGGTAATGTTGTGGGATCCAATATTGCCAATATTGGTTTGGTATTAGCTGTGACAGCTATTTTAGTACCAATTGTTTTTTCGTTTAAGAAAATCAGCTTTGATTTATATTTTCTAATTTTTATCACTTTTCTCCCTCTCCTGTTTATGTATTTAGGTGATCTTGTATTGTGGCAGGGTATATGTTTTCTGCTGTTACTTGGAGGCTATTGCTGGTATCTTTTTAACAAAGACCATGAATATGAGGATGATCATTCAGATGGAAATCTATCTCATGGATTAACTATATCGCTTAAAATTATTTTGGGAATTATTGGGCTCGGATTGGGCGCCTATGTTTTTGTTTTGGGTGCGAAAGGTATTGCCATCGCACTTGGTGTTTCATCCCTGGTAATAGGGATGTCAATTGTAGCCTTAGGGACATCCCTGCCTGAACTTTCGGCTTCAATTGCAGCTGCAAAACATGGCGAAACGGGGTTAATAATTGGTAATATTATCGGTTCCAATATTATGAATATTGTTGCTGTTTTGGGTTTCACTTTACTCATTAGCCCCATTTCTGTAGAGTTTTCACATGTGGCAATTCACGGCATTTTTATGGTAGTTTTAACGCTGGGATTATTTTTCCTCCTAAAATTTAAAGGTGGTGTAACTAATTTTTCCGCTGGAGTATTAATACTCATTTATATTATTTTTCTATACTTTAATTTTCAACCGGGAGTTGGAATTGAATTATGATTAAGTTTGAAAATGTAACTGCAACCTACACTGAAAATGTGGGGATATTTAATTTATCTTTTCATATTCCAAAAGGTGAATTGGTTTTTCTAATGGGACCTACTGGCGCTGGAAAATCAACAGTTTTAAAAACTATTTATAAGGATATTCCCATTTCAGATGGAACCTTATTTATTAACGGAGAAGATGTAGGAAATATTAGTCGTCGCCATGTACCTCGATTCAGAAGGAAAATTGGCATGGTATTTCAAGATTACCGTCTCATTCCTGACCGGACTGTTTTTGAAAATATTGCGCTGCCTCTTCAAATTGAAGGCGTTTCAAAAAAAGAAATTAAGGATAAAGTCCATGATATTTGTGAAAAGGTAGGATTGAAAAAGAGCATCAATAATTACCCCAACCAACTCAGCGGCGGAGAAAACCAGCGTGTCTCAATTGCCAGGGCGCTGGTGAAAAAACCACTTGTCATTTTAGCCGATGAGCCTACAGGGAATTTAGATCCCAATGTGTCTGATGAAATCTTGGATCTGCTTGAAATTGCCACAGATTCAGGTGCGGCAGTACTCATGTCAACTCATAATTTTCCCTTAATTCAGCCCCGGAAAAAGCGATTTATTGAACTTAATGAAGGCAGGCTGGTAGTTCAGTGATCACTAAACTTCTATTTTTACTGTCTGAAAGTTTCCGCGGTTTATTCAGGGCAAAATTACCTGCAGCTATTTCATCTATTACCATTGGTATTGCATTGGTGATTTTCAGTTTGGCATATTTTTCTTACGTGAATTTATTAGGATATTCGTACAAGTTTAAGTCAAAATATCGAATTGAGGTATTTTTCCATAATGAATTGAACACCGGAGAAGCACGTGACTTGTTCAATACTATTTTGATTTTAGATGGGATAGAGCAGGGAGAATTTATTGATAAAGAAAAGGCGTCTGAATTATTTATGTCGTACTTTCATGAAGATATAAATGAAATAATTGGTGAGAACCCCCTTCCTATGGGTGGGCGGTATGACATAGACGTCGATTATCGGAATTCAAATCAAATGCGCAGAATAGTAAGAGAAATCCGTCTTTTAGAGGGAGTGGATGTAGCATCCTTTCAGCAAGGGATTATTTCCCGGGTAGACTCCATCGTAGAAAATATTCTAGGAATAAGTATGGCAATTGGAATTGCTATTTTCATTATTGCTGTCATATTGGTTTCCAATACCATTCGCCTCATTATTCATGCCAAGCAGGAAACCATTGAAACCATGCATTTGCTGGGTGCTACAAACAGTTTTATTCGATTTCCATTTGTGGTAGAAGGAATTATTCAAGGCATTCTTGGTGCTGGATTTTCACTATTAATTTTATATTTATTGCGATCTCTGCAATCCTACCTCTTTGAGCCATTGATAAAATTACCCCTGGTTGAACCATCCAATCTTATTGCATATAATTTTATTTTTGGTCTACTGCTGGCTCTTATTGGAAGCTTTCGGGGAATTTCTAAATACCTGCCAAAGTAAAAAACCATTAATTATTCAAAACAACCTTTTGAGTTGAAAAAATGAAGTCTGTAAATTTAATGCTGTAATAGAAAACATGATTTATACAATTCACTCCAATAATTATTCAAATAAAATATAACATTGTTTAAAGATATTAGATATCGTTGTGCGCTTATCGCGTTTTTACTGATTGCATCCTTCTACCTCATCTGGCCCACCTATAAGCTATACTCCCTATCTGAAGCTGAGAAATCTGAATTGGGCGTCATTGTGATGAAAGAATTAAGAGATGGTGCCATTAATCTGGGTTTAGATTTACAGGGGGGTATGTATGTATTGCTTGAAACGGATATCCCCACATTGGTGGAGAAGATTGCAAATAAGAAAACGGAAGAGCTGAGGGATGCTATTCAGGAAGCTGACCAACGCTCCATTAATAATCAGACAGATTTCTTTGAAGAATTTTTGACTGTAGCCAATAATAGGGAGCTTCGGCTATTTCGAAATTACAATAATTTAGCCACAACCCGTGACAACGAATCGGTGGTGCAGGAACTTAAAATTCAACGGGATAATGCCATAGCCAGTGCTCTGGAGATTATTCGAAATCGAATTGACGAATTTGGCGTATCTGAACCTACCATACAAAAATATGGTGCTAACCGAATTATTGTTGAATTGGCAGGAGTTCAGGATTCTGACCGGGCACGAAATCTTATCCAAAGAACTGCATCTCTCGAGTTCACATTGGTTTTAAATGAACAATGGGAGCAGACGCTGAATAAAATAGATACTTATCTTCTCAGCGATTCATCTGTGCTAAATATTGATCTTGACTCTCCAATTGAAAAAGAAGAACTTGCTGAACCCGAGACAAGAAGTTCTGCAGAAGATATTTTTATGGAAGAAAATATATTGTCTGAACCCACCTTCGACATGTCCACACCTGCAGAAATATTAAAGGAAAAACCATTTTCTGGATATCTTCGGGCAGTACCAAGAGGAGTGGGAGTTTTAGCCAAAGAATATCATATTGTAAAAGAAATATTAGAAAATTCTGAGGTGAGAAGAAAAATCCCCAGGGGTGGTAAATTCTTATGGAGCAACCAATTTGAAACCGCACAGGATGAAATGGGTAACTTTATTGAGTTCCGGCAGTTGTATTTTGTGTCATCAGACCCTGAAATATCAGGTGGAATGATCCGAGAACCACAAGCTAAATTGGGAACTGCAGGAACGGATGTATCCGGACAATGGGTTGTAAATTTATCTATGAGTCCCGAGGGAACCAAAAGATGGAGTCGATTTACAGGTGCAAATATCAACCGTCAGGTTGCCATCGTTTTAGATGATAAGGTATTTATGGCACCGGTGATCAGGGATAAAATACCTTCCGGACAAACCCAGGTAACCGGATTTGCAGATGTGAATGAAGCCAAAGATATGGCTAATGTTCTCAGGGCAGGTGAATTGCCGGCACCGGTGGAAATTATTGAAGAGCGTACAGTGGGGCCTTCTCTGGGAAGTGATTCAATAAAATCCGGTAGAAAAGCCATGTTTTTTGGACTCATTGCTGTGATGATTTTTATGATTATTTATTATAAGGGTGCAGGACTACTTGCAACCCTGGCTTTAATGCTTAATTTAATCATGGTTATGGCTGTATTGGCAGGATTAGGTGCCACCTTAACGCTTCCTGGAATTGCAGGCCTTATCCTCACTATTGGTATGGCTGTAGATGCAAATGTAATTATTTTTGAAAGAATTCGGGAAGAATTGGATCTGGGAAAAACTGTTCGGGCTGCAATTGACTCCGGCTATGAGAGAGCATTCATTACTATTCTGGATGCCAATGTCACCACCCTCATTGCAGCATTTGTATTGGCATGGGTTGGTTCTGGTCCCATACAGGGATTTGCTGTCACTCTCAGCACAGGAATTATATGTTCCATGTTTACGGCTATTTTTGTTACCCGTACTGTATTTATGTTTTTCTCTGAGCGTAAACCACTAAAAAGTTTGAGTATTTAATATGAGATTTTTAAATAAAACAAATATCGATTTTATCAGCAAACAGAAAATCGCGGGATTTTTATCCATCACTCTTATAGTTGCAGGAATCGCATCTTTAATAATCAAGGGTGGTCCGTTGCTTTCTATTGATTTTACCGGTGGGACTGTTGCACAGGTAAAATTTGAAATACCAGTTGAATTGGGTCAATTAAGGGAAACTTTATCAGATTATGGATTTGAAGGGGCTGAAATTGTAGAATTTGGCAGTCCCGATGAAGTATTGATAAAAACACAATTCTCGGGATCAAGTTCTGAAATTTCTGAACAACTGACCCTTGCCTTGGGAAAAACTTTTACACTAAGGCGGGTAGAATCAGTGGGTCCAAAAATAGGGAAGGAATTGCAAAATGATGCACTGAAAGCAATTGGCTTGGCATTGCTATTAATCCTTATCTACATTACGTTTCGTTTTGATCGTTATTATGCTTTGGGAAGTGTTATGGCATTAATTCATGATGTACTTATCACTTTGGGTGTGTTCTCACTTTTGGATTATGAAATAAATCTATCCATTATTGCTGCATTTCTCACCATTGTGGGATATTCCTTGAATGATACGATTGTGGTCTTTGATCGGATTCGAGAAAATATACCCAAATTCATGAAAAAAACGCTCAATGATGTGGTAAATATTTCCTTAAACGAAACTTTGAACCGTACGGTGATTACTTCATTGACCACCATGATGGTAGTGGTTATTCTATTTTTGTGGGGTGGAAAGGTAATCAACCTTTTTGCTTTTGCTCTCATTATCGGAGTCTTTGTGGGTACCTATTCATCACTCTTTGTAGCCAGCCCGGTGATGGTCTATTTTGAGAAGCGTTCAAAAAAACCGTTTAGAAAATAATTCAGGATAAACGCTTGAACCATTTTAGAAAACTCCGAATGGATTATCGGAGTTTTTTTATGCAAAATAATAACAGGGAATAAAAAATATGTCAATAACAGCAGTAATTGGGGGGCAGTGGGGTGATGAAGGAAAAGGCAAAATTGTAGATCTTCTCAGCAAAGATTCAAAAATTGTAGCTCGATATCAAGGCGGTGCTAATGCAGGGCATACCGTGTATCATGGTGATTTAAAAGTGGTGCTTCACCAAATTCCATCTGGGATTCTTAGAAAAGGGTGCCATTGTATTTTGGGAAATGGTATGGTGGTTGACCCCATAGGACTCATGGAAGAAATTGAAATGGTTCAATCCCATGGCTTTGATACTACGGGTCAAATTCATGTGGCCATGAATGCCCATATTGTAACACCTATTCACAAAGCAATAGATGTTGCTACTGAAGCGGCAAACAATAATCGAATAGGCACTACAGGCCGAGGTATTGGTCCCACCTATGTGGACAAATATGATAGGGTGGGAATCCGTGGAGTGGATTTGTTGGATGCAAATTGTTTGCGTGAAAAATTAAATGCTAAGTTAGATTCAGCTATACAAACTGGGCAACTTCCTGAAAATGGGAAAGACCAACTTCAAGATCAGTTTCAACAATTTATGGTCTGTGCTGAACAGGTAGCATTGCTTGTATCTGATACTTTTGCATTGATTCATGAGTATGCTGAGCGGGGTGAAAATATTCTCATTGAAGGTGCACAGGGGACACTCTTGGATGTTGATCACGGAACCTATCCCTTTGTAACCTCATCTTCTGCATCCTCAGCAGGGATATCAACAGGTTTAGGCTTACCCGCCAATAAAGTTGAAACCATTATAGGCATACTAAAAGCTTATATTACACGTGTGGGTACAGGTCCTGCCCCTACGGAATTATTTGATGAAGATGGTCAAAAGCTTCGGGATTTGGGTCAGGAGTACGGTGCAACCACGGGTCGCCCTCGCCGATGTGGCTGGTTTGATGCTGTAGCCGCTCATTATTCTGCACGAGTTAACGGACTCACAGAAGTTGCTCTCACAAAGTTGGATATTTTAGACCACTTTGAAGAAATTAAGGTATGTGTAGCCTACAAATTGGATGGGAAAGAAATTAAGAATATGTCAGAAGTGTTGCATTGCTTGGAAGATGTGAAGCCGATATATAAATTATTTGAAGGATGGCAAGAAACCACTACTGGTATCGGGTCATATAGTGACCTACCGGAAAAGACCCAAGAATACATCCAGTTTATTTCAGACTTTATTGGAGTTCCGGTAAAAATTATTTCCACCGGCCCCGGCAGAGATGAAATTATTCATAATTGAATTATTTTTGGAGTGCATCATCCATGTAGATGCATGTGGATGCATGGATTAACATGGATAACACTCCATATTAAATGATCGAATACACTACCTTTAATTCACCCATTGGTAAAATCTATATTGCTGCAGTAAAAGAAGGTGTAGCAAAAATATCATTCTCCAATGAATCACCTGAAGAATTGGAAAATTATTGTCAAAAGCATCTGGGGTCAGAAGTCCATCAGGGGTCAGATTTTACCAAATATGCCAAGCAACAAATACTAGATTATCTTGAAGGCAAGTCTCAATCCCTGGATTTCCCGGTAATTCACCTCAACTCACCTTTCCGGAGGAAAGTCCTAGAAGCTGAACGCAGTATCCCTTATGGCGAAACCCGCTCATATGGAGAAGTTGCGCAAATGTTGAACAAACCTAACGCATCCCGTGCGGTGGGTTCTGCCAATGCCAAAAATCCACTGCCCCTGTATTTTCCCTGCCATCGCATCATCACCTCCAATGGTAAATTGGGTGGTTTTGGTGGTGGACTCAATGTAAAGCAGTTTCTGCTGGATTTAGAAGCCCAAAATCGGTAATAATCTTTGAAAGGTTAAATAACCTATCAAAGGTTTCCGCACGTAGGCCAGCCTGCTCACAGAGTGCTGGCAGAAAATCAACCTTGATTGTTGGAATAACAATTATACCCTAATATAAAGTAAGGGAAATTTCGTGCCCCACCAAACCAATATATGGCTGTAACTTTTCCCCCTTATGAATGAACCAATTACAATTAAGAAGGGCATGGATGTAGAGTTAAAGATTGAATCTCTTGCTTTTGGCGGTATGGGAGTTTCCCGAATAAATGAAAAAGTTACCTTTGTAAAAAATGCCATTCCAGGGCAAACAGTTACTGCCCGCATTACTAAAAAAAGAACATCCTATTTAGAAGCACGATCTTTAGAGGTGCTGAGTGAATCCCCTCATTTTGTACCGGTGAAGTGTGAACATTTTGCTGATTGTGGGGGATGTACATTCCAAAATTTAGAGTATGAGCAGCAAGTTGCTGCCAAAGAATTACAGGTAAAAGATGTCTTTCGACGAATTGGCAGATTTAATGATGTAGATTGTGATTCTATCGTTAAATGTGATGAAATATTCCATTACCGTAATAAAATGGAGTTTACTTTTTCAAATCAGGAATATGTCCCCGAAAGTGAAAAGGAAAGAGAACCATCTAAATTTGCATTAGGGTTGCATGCGCCGGGCCGTTGGGATAAAATACTCAATATTAATGAATGCCATATCCAGACCAAGATTGCAAATGAAATATTAACTACCATTAAAGAGCTCACCAAAGATTTAGAGCCTTATAATATGCGTGAGCATACAGGCTTTCTACGGAATGTCATTATTCGTGTGGCTGCCAATACTGATGAAATAATGGTAAATATCGTAACCAGCCGGGATGACCCCGACCTCCTTTCCCCAGTCTCCCATACCCTCATAACCCAATTCCCCAATATAACCAGCATTGTAAATAATATAACTGCCAGAAAATCTGGTGTGTCTATGGGTGAACATCAAGTTGTTCTACATGGGAAAGAGTATATCATTGAAAAACTAGGGGATTATGAATTCATGATTTCGGCCGATTCATTTTTCCAGACCAATACCAAACAGGCTGAAAAATTATATGACATTATTTTAGAAGAATCCCAACTTACAGGCAGTGAGATTGTGTACGACCTTTTTTGTGGAACGGGTTCGATCTCTCTGTTTCTATCCAAACATGCAAAAATGGTCTATGGCTTTGAACTGGTAACTTCCGCGGTTCAGGATGCTATGCAGAATGCAATTCATAATAAAGTTAAAAATGCCTGGTTTTTCGGTGGCAACCTTGAAAATCTATTTCGTGAAAATACCGAAGCTAAAGAGTTAGAACATCCGGATGTAGTAGTGGTTGATCCGCCTAGGGCAGGGCTCCACACTAAAACAATTGAGGATATATTAGAAAAGTCTCCTAAACGAATTGTGTATGTATCGTGTAACCCGGCCAGCCAGGCACGGGATGTTGCATTGTTGTGTAACGAAAAGTATGAGCTTAAAAAACTCCGCCCTATAGATATGTTTCCACATACACCTCATGTAGAGAATGTTGCCACTCTCATTCAAAAATCAAAATGATACCAGCATTAGAAGTTAAAAATTTACGCAAGGTATATGAAGGAGGCTTGGAAGCGTTAAAGGGAATAAACCTCTCTATCCCTCAAGGTTCATTTTACGGACTTTTAGGTCCCAATGGTGCCGGGAAGACCACCACCATTGGTATTATTACCGGGCTTGTAAATATCACCAGTGGTTCAGCAACTATCATGGGTCATGATTCTGTAAAGGAGTTTCGGCAGGCCCGAAAACTTATTGGACTTTCTCCCCAAGAATTAAATTTTGATGTATTTTTCAGCATTGGAGAACTATTGGAGCTTCAGGCAGGATATTATGGTATATCAAATAAGGAAGCCAAAGAGCGTACCTCTGTAATGCTGGAACAATTCGGATTAACTGAAAAACGAAACTCCAGGGCTCGAGAACTTTCTGGTGGAATGAAACGGAGAGTGCAAATTGCAAAGGCATTGGTGCATGACCCTCAAATTGTCATTTTAGATGAACCTACTGCGGGAGTGGATATTGAACTTCGTCACATGCTCTGGGATTATCTGCGGCAAATCAATAAGGAGGGTAAAACGATTCTGCTGACAACGCATTATATTGAGGAGGCAGAACAACTTTGTGAAACGGTATCCATTATTAATGATGGAAAAATTATTGTAACGGATTCGCCAGATAATTTAACCCGGTCTCATGGTATGTCTGGTTTAGAAATTACGCTTACCTCTGAAGTTACTGATTTGAAATTAAACCCCTGGACTTTTAATATAATTGACGGAAAGATTCATGTGAATATAGACCATCCTGAAAAAGAAATGGCGAAAGTTATTAACCAGATTTCAGAACAAGGCGGCGGGATTGAAAATGTGCGGATTTACCGAAGCTCATTAGAAGATATATTTTTAAAATTAACGGGGAAATCACTTCATGATGATGAGGAATCAATTGATATTCAGGAGAAAACATTAATTGTTTAGTTTGGGTTTTTGGGTCATGGTTAAAAGGGAAATAAAGCGATTCATGTTTTTATATAAACAGACTTTGTTGCCCAGTGTTATTTCCTCAGGACTTTACATTATCGTTTTTGGTGCTGCCATGGGATCTCGAATTGGTGAAATAAAAGGAGTGGAGTATATTCATTTCATCATGCCCGGCTTGGTGATGATGGCGGTCATTAATCCTGCTTACCAGAATACCTCGTCCAGCATTATGCAGGCAAAATTTTTAAGATTTATAGAGGATATCCTCATTACTCCCCTTAGCGGTTTAGAAATTAGTTTGAGCTACATTATTGGCGGTACGGTCAGGGGAGTAGTTAACGGGGTGTTGGTTTTATTGCTGGGGTATTTTCTAACAGGGCTTCAGATTGGTAATTGGTTTTTAACCTTTTTCTATTTATTTACAGTAGCCTGGGCATTTGCAGGGGTTGGAGTTATTGTGGGTATTTATGCGAAATCGTGGGACAGCATTATGGTAATCACCAATTTTTTCTTTATGCCGCTTTTTTTTCTCGGAGGTGTATTTTATTCAATTGAAATGCTGCCGGAATTTTGGCGTAATTTTTCAATGGTGAATCCCCTGTATTGGATGATAAATGGGCTCAGGTATGCCACCCTGGGAATTGCAGAAACATCTCATGAACTGTCTCTTGGTATTAGTATTTTATTTGCAATATTTTTTTCAACGTTGGCTTCATTTATGTTTTCGAAAGGCTATAGGATTAAGACCTGATTTGGATATAAATTTACAATTCAACTAACAGCTGATTTTTGGAGGAAATATAACTATGGAGGAAGTTTTGACACAGAAAGAACAAATAATACATGATATAGAAAACACACCCATCATATTGTTTATGAAGGGTACAAAAGACCACCCAATGTGCGGGTTTTCAGCACGGGTAGTAAGTATTCTAAATAACCATTCGGTGGTATTTCAGGATGTAAATATTTTAGAGAATCCTGAAATTAGAACAAACCTTTCGGCTCATTCTAATTGGCCAACCATTCCCCAGCTATTTGTGAAAGGCAAACTTATTGGCGGCTGTGATATTGTGATGGAAATGGAAGAAAAAGGTGAATTAGGTGAGGTATTACAATCTGCAGGGACCTAGATAGACATCAACCAAATTAACCCGCCAATTGTAAACTGCTAACATTATGGGCGGGTTTGCTTGAAGGTATTTAGTTTTTTATCCTATTGAATTAGTTTTCTGCAACCAGGGCTGGTCGCTGTACATTAAGCAACCTTGCTTGATGGGATTATTTACTTTTTCTTTCTACCTTTCCCACCTTTTTGTGGTGCTTTATATTCAAACCAGTCGTCTTTAGTAATTTCATGAAAGTAGGAAGCTTCTTCTATTAATATTTTAGCTGTGGTTCTTTTTACAGCAGCAATTTCTACCCGTACACCCTCTGCTTTCAAGTGGCGAACCAGCTCAATAAAGTCTGAATCCCCCGACATTATAATTATAGTATCCACTTTTGAAGATAGTTGGGTGGCTTTAATTGAGAGGGGAATATCGGCGGATTTATGACAAGGGATTACGGCTCCGTAATAATTTTCATGGAGTCTTTCAGCAAATTTGGTTGAAATTGCTTTCCCTTCCCTGAAATAAATAAGGCGATTTAGCCCTCTGCCATTTAATAATCGGGGAACCAATTCATCGAAATTAACCATGGTGTGGTTGGACTTTGATTCTGCATGTATGCTACGTTCAATATTATTGCCATCACACAGAATAGCAACGGATTGAGTAATTTGGATTGCATCCATTTCTGTTATCTCTCTTTAAGTAAGTTATAAATTACCACTTTACCTATTGAGGAAATAAGAAAATAATAAAAGGCTTCTAATTAGTTCCCATTGCACGGTGAACAAACAACCCGGTATATTTTCCTCCCGTTTTACATGCCAATGAAATTATTTGACACAAAAATTATTGCGGTATCCAATCAGAAAGGAGGAGTGGGAAAAACCACCTCCGCTGTAAATATTTCTGCATATTTAGCTGTAACTGAAACCCCAACTCTCCTTATTGATATGGACCCCCAAGCCAATGCCACATCCGGTGTAGGCATTGAAATTGGTTCCTATAAGCAATCCATTTATGATGTCGTAATTGGCAAAGCAAAACTATCAGATGCAGTCCAGAAAACGGATTTAGAATTTTTGGATGTGGTACCATCCAGTGCGCAATTAGTAGGTGCAGAAATTGAACTAGTGAGCCTCTTTTCGCGGGAGAGAATGTTAAAGGAAGCCCTGGAAGATGTGAAAGGAAAATATAAATATATCATTATTGATAGTCCTCCATCCCTGGGACTTCTAACCATAAACGTATTAACCTCTGCTCACACCATTATCATTCCCATACAATGTGAATATTATGCCTTGGAGGGACTCTCCCAATTGCTGAATACAATCCGCATGGTGCAGAAACATTTGAATAAGGAACTGGAGATTGAGGGTATTCTTATAACCATGTATGATCACAGGCTCAACCTCTCCCGGCAGGTAGTGCAGGAACTCCATGAATATTTTGGTGATAAAGTGTACGAAACCTATATTAAAAGGAATGTGCGTCTCGGCGAGGCTCCAAGTCATGGCAAGCCTATTTTACTTTATGATGCCACCTCCACCGGTGCGCATAATTATATGAATCTTGTAACTGAATTTCTGAATAATAATGGCTGATAAAAGATTAGGCAAAGGGCTTGATGCTCTCATTCCATCTTATGCGACGGATGATCGTCATATTGATGGCGCTGTACCATTAACTCAAATTATACCCAATAGAAATCAGCCTCGACAGGAATTTAATCCCGAACAAATGGAGGAACTCACCGCTTCCATTAAAGAGAATGGAATCTTACAACCCTTAACGGTTCGTGAATTAGAAGGTGGGAATTTTGAACTAATTGCCGGTGAACGGCGGCTCAGGGCTGCAAAAGATGCAGGGTTAGAAACGGTTCCCGTTTATATTCTCAGTGTGGATGCTGATGTGGAAATGATGGAATTTGCCCTAGTGGAAAATATTCAGCGTGTTGATCTGAAGCCCCTTGAGAAAGCGGAAGGATATGCCATTTTGAGTGGGAAATATGATCTTTCTCAAGACGACATTGCCAAGCGTGTGGGGAAAAGCAGGCCAGCTATTGCCAATGCGCTCCGCCTTTTAAAACTACCCCCCGAAATAAAATCCAGTCTAAATTCCGGAAAAATATCCACTGGTCATGCACTGGCAATTTTGGGATTGCGAAAATCTCTACAAATGATGACGTTGCACCAAAAAGTTGTCCGGGAAGAATTAAGTGTCCGGCAAACTGAAGCTTTAGTAAAGAAATATTCTGAATCTTTTAAAAATAATTTAAAGGTAAAAATAGTCGCTCCCAAACAATCAGATGTTATTCATATTGAAAATGAACTTATTTCACTTCTTGGAACAAAGGTCGCTATCAAAAAAAATCAAAAGGGTAAAGGAAAAATTCAAATTGAATTTTACTCTGAAAATGATTTTCAGCGGATATTGGAAATAATTTCAGGATCAGAAAAAAAAACGTAAATAGTATTTGCCCCCCAATTTTAAATCCCCCTAATTTTCTGGTCTGTCATTGTATTGAATAAGAAGTTTTACACCGTTTTTTTTGCATCTGATCGGAATCAATACAGTCGTTCCTTTCAGGTATCAAAAAATGGGGTCATCATTTCTATGCTTTTTGGAATTTTACTACTTGGGTTGGCTGTCATAGGGGGTTTACGGCTCGCAAACCGGGAACCCTTAACTCGCGAATTGAGAAGTTTGGAAAAAGACAGTGCGCTGTTGAAAAATATCATTAATGATTTGGAATATAGTATGGATATGGATTCTTCCAACACATATGAAAAATTTCTAACAGGGTTTTATTCTTCTCATAAAACGGGATACCCCAATGTAGCACCGGTACAGGGATATGTTACTCGGGGATTGCAGCATGAAAATAACCATTTGGGAATTGACATTGCAGCAAAAAACCTTGATGAAGTTCGCGTACCCGCTGATGGGAAAGTAGTATTTTGCGGAAAGAGTGAAGATTTAGGAAATACAATAATTATAAATCATCCTGGTGGATTTATAACTCTTTATGGTCATAATGATACCATTTTGGTTCAATCAGGGGATGACGTAATAAAAAATCAGGTTTTATCTCGAGTAGGAGAAACCGGAAAGAGTCAGGGACCGCATTTACATTTTGAAATTTGGAAAAATAATCAGGTATTAGATCCTCGGGAGATAATCCCGGAATATAAAGGAAAAGATGTTTCAATCAGAGAAACCAGAAAGTAAAACGAGCTCCATTCTAGGGCCGGAATTGGAAATTCACGGAGATGTTAAAGTATCCGGGAGTTTGC
>Ga0208335_1000412_pt1 | contig 15748 bp, 12 predicted proteins | sample DeeseametaMP0759_FD_184202 | JGI IMG/M metagenome (GOLD analysis project Ga0208335, IMG submission 184202) | Marine microbial communities from the Deep Atlantic Ocean - MP0759 (SPAdes) | ecosystem: Environmental > Aquatic > Marine > Oceanic | place: West of Cape Town, South Africa, South...
GTGGTCAATGTCACTTCGCCGTCTTTGGTGGACAGGTGCATCCCGTCCATCACATTCCCATCGCTTCCCCCTCGTTTGGGGCTCCGGCCTGTGAAACTGTAGGGATGGATCAAGCCGGAGGGGGTGCTAACGGCGGCTTCCATGGTGGACAGGTCTATGTGCTGACCCTCCCCGGTTTGCTGGCGGTGGAGTAGGGCAGCCATTATTGCGATGGCTCCGTTCCGGGCGGCGGTGATTTCCATCTGCTCCAGGGCTGTGCCCATGGGAGGGAGGTCCGCTGAACCGGTCACTGCGTGGAGGAATCCCCCCAACGCTTGGACCACCAGGTCGCCGCCCCGGTAGTCCCGGTAAGGGCCAGTCTGGCCGAAATATGTGATGGAGGAGACGACCAATCCGGGATTCGTTTCTCTCAAAACCTGGTATCCCAAGCCCAGGCTTTCCAGATGCCCTGGTGGATAGCTTTCAATCAGGACGTCCGCATCTGCCACTAGTCGCAGCAGCAACTCACGGCCCATGGGTTGTTCAATGTCTAAAGTGATCCCCCTCTTGTTTGTGTTGAAAGCTAAGAAAATAGTGGAACCCTCGGGGTCGGGAACGCCATTGATGAAAGGCGGCTCCCGGCGCGCTGGATCGCCCCAACCAGGCGGTTCCACTTTGACGGTATTGGCGCCCTGGTCGGCCAGCAACTTGGCGCAGAAAGCCCCCGACAGGCTGTTGGCCACTTCCAATACCTTTATATCCGATAAAATGTCCAATTTAGTCGAAACCTCAAAATTTTATGGAGAGGGTCCTTCCTACTGTATCCGGCTTGCGATTCGTCACGATGGCCCTGCGTGAGCAGTTAGGCCTTAGGGTGGGGTTTCGGTGGGTAGTGGTTGAGTGGAGATTACGCCTTCGTTAGCCAGGGTGGTGATCTCCTCATTGGACAATCCGGCAACGTCCCGCAGCGTTACCACGTTGTGCTCACCCAGAGCCGCCACATGACGGATGGTAAAGGGAATTTCCGGCATGCGGAAAGGACGACCGGCATATTTCCGTGGGCCGGCATGTGGCGCGTTGACGTTTTCAAACTCCTCTATGTAACCCCGCTCCCCTAGATGAGGATTAGCCACTAGGTCCTCAGCGGTCAATACCGCGCCTGCGGCAATGCCATTGCTTTGGAGATGGTTCATCAACTCTTGATCGTCTTTGGTTTGGGTCCAATCTGACAAAAGACCACCCAAGTCGTGACGGTGGCGCCAGCGGCCTTGAGCCGTGTCGAAGCGAGGATCGGCTGCCCACAGCGGCTCATCCATAGCCTGTCTTAGCCTCCGCCATTCTTCATCGCTGGATACTGCGATGGCTATCCAACGGTCGAAACCACGGCAGGGGAAGACGTTGTGGGGCGACTTCCACAGATGGCCGCAACCCAGACGAGAGCGAGTTATCCCACGCTGGGTTTCCAGAATAGCGGGGCCGATGGCCGACACGCCCGTTTCCTGCATGGTGAGGTCGATGCGCATTCCTTTACCAGTCTTGTTGCGTTGATACAGCGCCAGCAACAGGGCATAGGCCACGTTGTTGCCCACTGAGTGGTCCATGTAGTTATTGCTGGCCCGATAGGACGGACCATCTTCGTAACCGGTGAGGTAAGACATGCCGCAGGATGCATCCACCGTGCGGGCTCGAGAACCGGCCCTTCGCCACGGTCCGGTATAGCCATAGGCCGTGGAGCTCAAGGTGATGATCTTCGGATTTAGCTTGGCCAGGCTCTCATGATCGAAGCCGAACCGCTCCATGGTACCAGGCCGGAAGTTATCGGTGACGATGTCGCAATTTTGAGCTAGCTTGAGAAAAACCTCTTTGCCCTGGGGAGTGGCCACTTCCAGGCAGATGCTCTTCTTGTTGCGGGTTCCAAAGTAGGCCAAATTACCCCCTTCGTTCCACCATATCTGGCTGGGCTGCCCGTCGGGAAACGGCCCTGCCTTGCGGTCTTGGAGATGGGCCAAGCTTTCCACGCGAATGACCTGAGCACCCAGGTCAGCCAGGAAAGAGGTTCCCCAAGGCAACGCGTGAACCTGTTCTAGGGTGAGGACGCGAACACCTTCAAGAATTCGATTTTGCGGCATCTCGGCTCTCATAACTACTTACTTTGGACGAGTTCATAATCAAATGGGCGAGTTCAAGCGTGAGTTCGTTCCCTGTCCCTGATGACTGGGAAGGGTACATTAGTGATGACTATCTCCTGAAAAGGGATAGTCGATGAAACTATCTAGCTGGGATGCTTGCCGAACATCATCCAGCCGCCACTACTGGGCGTAGTGAAGGCCGCCAACGCGGTTTCAGCTCGCACTTTTACCTGCCGTGGGCCGGCCGATCCTCGAAGCTGTTCGATACTATCGGTATACATGGCGGTACGGGTACGGCCGTTCCCCAGATTGCCACCGCTGGAACTGAAAGGATGCGGACCCTCCACTCTAATGTCGTCCGCGTAAAAGGCGAACGCGTCTCCTCTCTTTACGCCGTGCCACTGGAAGGCCTCCAGAAAAAACTGGGCCATCGTAGCGTAACCGTCGTAGGGGTTAAAAATATCAACATCTGCGGGGCCGAGCCCGGCGCCCTCAAACATTCTCCGAGCGGCGCGGTCCGTCCAGTCTTCTATCTCGTCCAAATCCGGTTGGGTGGTGCGCTGCGTGAAATTGTGCTGGGAATGGTTGAGTACGTACACGGGTGGTTGCCGCATGTCCCGGGCGCGCTCGGCAGTAGTGATCAGGTAGGCGGCCGAGGCATTGACCGGCCTGTCACAATCAAATATCCGGAGCGGATTCAGGATATACCTGGAATTCACGTAATCCTCCTCGGTAAGTTGAACCATCCCACTGGAGGCATTGTAGCCCCACGGGGTCAAAAGTCCGTTTCGGTGTTGGTTGATCACAAAAGGGGCCAGGTCGTCGTGGGTCCCACCGTATTTTTGGCAATATTGATTGTGGGGGAAGATGTTGATGAAGTCGTTGCCTCCGTGGTTCCCCCAGGGGACCGTCCATTGCCGGGCCCCATTTGCATAATCCTCCGCGTTCTCGCCGCCGCGGCGATACCTGCCTTCGAGGTTTCCCGTTGGATATATCACCAAACAGGTGGTGCAAAGCCCGTCGGCTACGGACTGGGCGGCAAGACCCATCATTTCCCCAATGGTGGGTACGTTGGACGGGGTGTATTTTACGTTAGGCAACTCCATTTGTTTGACAAGCCAATCGGCGTTTATCAGGGTAAGACCCCATTCAGACTCGTAGGGAGGGTCGAAGTAGGGCCGGGGCGCCCAGGTGGACGAGGAGCCTCCACTGTTGCCAGCGATATGACTCTGGCAGCAGATGACACCATCGATCTGGTCCGGGGTAACTCCCGCGTCCTCCATGGCCAGCTCACAGGCGAGCATAGAGTATGCGCCCAGGGTTTGATTCATGGATGTCTCGTCCCAGCGCCGGTTAACGGGGGAATGACCGAATCCAGCCACCGCTACCTTGCCCCGGTGTTCCCAGACCCCCATCCCGTCTGTATCTCTTCGCCACTCATATGGAGTTTGCGTAGCCATCACTCACCTATTCTCATCACAAGAGTCTTTGGGACGGACCGGCAGTTTAACCCACCACCTGCCATTCGTGGATCAGTTGGTCCGGCCCAACTTCTTCAAAAATCATTTGGACAGCAGCCCCCACGGGGACTTCGTAAGGTGGAACTCCCGGAAGGTTGGAGTAAAAATTAATGCTCGGGTCCTGGTCCAGGGTTATTAGCGCCAGGTTGTAAGGCTGGTCAGGCATACGCCGGTTCAGCCGGCCATCCTCTATCACGATATAGGTAGATACGTGACCTCTCCCTTTCGCATCCTTCCATTCCAGCTTCTCCGCGGAACCGCAAGACAGGCATGTCTGTCGCGGTGGGTATTGGAGCCTGTCGCAAACGGTACAATTTTGCAACAACAGGCGTTTCTCGTTGACGGCGTCCCAAAAAGGCTTGCTCACCTCGTCGGGAACCGGGATTATCTTCGGCATTTTCCCTCCTGATTATTCGTTGAATGTTAAGACAGAACCCTGGTCTAGTCCATTGAAGCCCCGCGTCTGGACTCCATTGGGTGATTGCTGAGTCTTGATTGGCCTCACCATCTGCGCCTTACGCTTCGGCCACATGAAAGAAAGTCGATTAGCTATCGTGTCGTCGCTATTATCTGAAGTCAAAACTTGTGCCAACGCCACCTACGAAGCCGTACCCTTGATTTACAACCCGACTTAATAATTTTCCGTATTAATATTACTCTCAAGTCCGTTGTAGGAGTGCGTCAAGCACCACCTGATGGTCTAACGCTTTGTTCTACATGTGGCAGCCCCGGCATTTTTTGCCGACCCTGGCCAGATGGAAGCGTACGCGGGAAATATGTCTTTGTAGCGAAAAAACTGTGGTTAATAATTGTGGCATCTTATAATAATCTTTCTTGCAGGTTATTCGATTCGGATATAAAATCAGGCGCACAGCAGATGAGATGAATCGATGCCAAGCAACGATACATTCGATAAATGCGAGATAAATTACCCCTCCTTCTGTTAACTGGGCCTTGTAGTTAACCAGACAAAGAGGAGATTTGAAGGAGCAGAGAGATGGCTGATTCTCTAAGGGAAACATCGGTACCCAGTTCAGAGCGCACTGATGAGATTGAAGAGTTCGATGCAATCGTCATCGGCTCTGGGGTTACAGGGCTATATTCCTTGTATCGCATGCGCCAACTAGGATTCTCGGTCCGGGCTTTCGACGACGCTGGTGGAGTGGGAGGCACATGGTACTGGAACCGCTATCCAGGTTGCCGTTTTGACTCTGAAAGCTACTCTTATGGATATTCATTCTCCGAGGAACTTTTACAGGAATGGGACTGGAAAGAACATTATTCAGGCCAGCCAGAGACCGAACGCTACCTCAATTATGTGGCAGATAAATTCGATTTGCGTCGGGACATACAATTTAATTCGCGAGTTATGTCGGCGACGTTTGACGAGGCAGAGAGCCGCTGGGAAATCGATTTAGAAGATGGGAGCCGGGCGCGTGGCCAGTTCTTGATCACGTCGGTTGGAAGTTTCTCTGCCGGTTACGTTCCAGACTTCGAGGGGATCGACAGCTTCAAAGGGATTTCTTGTCACACTCGAGGATGGCCGGCAGAGGGAATTGGCCTAGCCGGAAAACGAGTTGGAGTCATCGGCACCGGCGCCACTGGCGTTCAACTCATTACGGAGATCGCCAAAGAGGTTGCACACCTGACCGTATTCCAGCGGACAGCGAACTACTGCGCTCCCCTTCGTAACGGCCTGATTGACGACGAAACCCAGAAGAAGATCAAAGCCAGCTACCCGGAGATTTTCAGGAAGTGCATGGAAACCGCCGGATCGTTCATGCATGAATTCGACAAACGGTCGGCCATGGATGTTTCTCCAGAGGAACGTCTGGCGCAGTATGAACGGCTGTGGGCCGAGCCCGGATTCAAGAAGTGGCTTTCTAATTTTCATGACGTGATGATTCCGGGAGAAGCCAATGAGGACTACGCTGAATTCGTTCGCAACAAGATTCGGGAACGCGTCCACGACCCAGTCGTAGCGGAGATGTTGGTTCCCAAGGACCACATGTTTGGCTCCAAACGACTGCCATGCGAGAGTGGGTATTACGAGGTTTACAACCAAGACAACGTTCTTCTGGTCGACGTCCGCGAAGCCCCCATTGAGCGAATCACCTCGAAGGGCGTCAAGACCAAAGAGGCGGAGTACGAATTAGACGTCATCATCTATGCCACTGGGTTTGATGCTATCACCGGGGGGTTGATCAAGTTGAATATCACCGGCCAAAACGGCCAGAAACTGAAGGAAAAATTTGCCGCCGGGCCAAGGACGTACATGGGGATTACCACCGCAGGATTCCCTAACCTGTTTACCGTAAATGCAGCGTCTGTTGGGAATTTTGTCCGGGCTGCTGAGCCATTGGTGGATTGGGTAAGCGAAACAATGGGTTACCTTCGGGACAACGATCTTAAGCGTATTACACCTACAATCGAGGCTGAAGACGCTTGGGTCAAACACGTCAATGAGGATGGGGCCAATATACTAAGGACACAGGCAAATTCTTGGTTTGTGGGAGCTAATATTCCGGGCAAGGCACGGGTATTGCTCACAGCCCCAGATACGGCTCCGGCCATGCGGGCCAAGCGAGCAGAGGTCGCGGCCAATGGGTATGAGGGGTTCATTCTCGAGTAAAATCCACGTCTGCCCACGTGGAAAAAGACCGAGCATCTATCATGCCTGAGATCGAGGGGAGTTTTCGCGGTGAATGCTCTTATCAGTCCCAACGAATTCGATTTCTGCCTCATCTCTGTTTAGAGTAAGTTGTTCGTTCTTACCCGAGTAAAAGCCTGCGGTTAGATCAACCAAGTCGACCCAGGAACACTGCGATTGCGTGTTCCTGGTGTAGTTCGCCCCTCCCCCGTCTCCCCGTCCACTAAGGCACATCGGCCAATTCTGTGACCCAATTTTCAACGCCCAACAAAGTAATGCCGGAAGGCAACAAAATATGGGTATCGGGAGATGGAATAGGGTCGAAGCGCCCAGCAACTAACTCTCCAGGCATCGCGGTGGATACAAATTAGTTCAGTTGCCTGGTTGAAAAGAGTGGCTTAGGTGTTGAGCCTCGACCGTTACAAAGCACAATTAAACAAGGCGGATCGGGTATCTCTAGGGTGTAGCTCAGTGGCTAGCGCGCTTCGTTCGGGACAGCGAATGCAACTCCACGGTATTAAATACAATTTTCTTTGGCCGAATTATAGATCTTTTTGCCACATTTGATTTCAACTACCGTTTTCCCATCATTGGAGATCCCGTCGAGGCTCGCCCGCAGCCATGGGGTATTGATATGTTCTTCTTTTAGGTCGACTAACGAATAACTGATCAACTCTGCCGTTACCATGCGTCCCGCAAAACGGACATGATCGGTCCGGCGTCGCTGATGGGCTTGGGATTGGTGGCGAGGCTCCGGTCATGTAAGGTTGCAGCGGCGATCAGCTCAAGACCTTCCTCTGGGACTCCTACATCTCTTAACCGTTCCGGCAATCCAAGAGTGCGACAAAGCTGGTCGACTCCATCGGCTGCGGCCATTCCCGCGTCCAGGTCAGTCATTCCAGATGTGTCTATGCCCATGGCCTGGGCAATGAGGGCTTGCCGGTCGGCGGAATCGTCCAGATTGAAACGCATGGTGTGGGGAAGGAGTATGGCATTTGCTTCGCCGTGAGGGACGTCATACAGACCACCCACATGGTGTGCAGTGGCGGTGTTCAATCCCAAGCCCGGCCGAGCAATCATAACCATGCACGCTGCCGACTTGGCTTGCAAGAGATAGTCGATCTCTCGGCTGGAGCAGCGAGGGAGATAGTCGACCAGCATTTTGATCGTATGTAGCGCCAAGGCATCACCAACCGGATGGTGGTCAGTGGAATACACACTCTCTACCGCGATACGCAACTGACCGATCCCGGTGGACAGCAATATGCTCATTGGCGTGGTCGCGAGGGCCTCGCCATCGATAATCACAATTTTCGGAGTCGTGCCTTCGCCAGCCAGCGATAGTTTGCGGCCAAGGGATTTGCTGGTGAAACCTCCGCCCCCGCTTCCTATCTCAGCTCCGCCAAATGTTGTTGGCACCGCGATAATCGGAATCTTTTTGTTAGGGGTCTCCGGGATAAATATCCGGTCGGGCGGCTCGAAACGAATCACATAGTCGAGTATGTCTCCGCCCTCCGCCAGAAGTACGGCAATTCCTTTGCAGGTGTCACTAGTGCTGCCACCTCCAACGGCTATGAGGGCATCCGGTTGAAGTTCTCGGGCTGTGGCGACTGCTTCTTCCAGCATCTCAACAGGAGCGTGGGGAGCAACGCCTGAATACAGCCCGATGCAGCGGTCGCCCAACGCCTTTTGCACACGCTGGACTACGTTGGAATGTTCAAGAATCGTTGGACCGCAAACGACTAGCGCCCGCTTTGCACCCAATTCTTCCAGAGAGTTGGCAATGCCGGAAATAGCGTTGGGCGAACAGATGATATGGCGGTCGGCAGTGCTGACTTGATAGTCCAAAGGTTTTTCTAAAGTCATTGATTTCCCTCTTGTGAGAGCCTTTTCGGATCGGTCATTTGCCTGGCCAAAGCCAAGTATGAACTGATGAATCTCTACGTTGATCAACCGGCCTAAACGCTTGGTTGTCGTCCAATTAAGTCCATTATTTCGGAAATGTCAGCCACATTTTCTAGGTCTTCGATCAGACTCACCAAACGATCGGCGTCCTGGTCGGTCAGCACACGGCCTACGCAGTCGATGACTTTGTCCATGCGTTCCTCTCGGCTCATAGGGTTCCGGGCAGACCCTCGGAAGCCTCGACATTCTGCTTCTGCGGAGCGTCCGTCTTTCAGTAGCGCAGTTACTTTTACGTCGGCTGAGTCCTGGTTACCGGGTTCCACTTGAATCTTTCCTAATGTCTCTTCCATATCAGGTGAAAATCGACGGTCGTCGGTGAAGGTTTCGATGCCGACTTTCCCATCCAATAGCGCGGCTGCCGCGCAATATTCGATACTGAACTTTCCGTCAAGCCCGCTCGCAGGCAGCGATCCAGAATGCCCTCGGCCGCCCGTGTGGACGGTTAAATTTTCAACGTCATCGGCTCGAAGGTTATGCGACTCCAGGAGGTTTAGTACGGCTTCGATAGGATTTTGCATGTGAAGCTGGGCAGGGAACCGCTTGATGTCGAATCCGGGATCGACTAATCGGTAGGATACGCCTAACCCATTTGTTAGGATCTCCCAATCCATGTTGCCATCGAAGAGAGCATCCGAATAACCGTTGGGAGCCTCTAAGATCGAGTCGCTGCTGGTATAACCTGCGGCGGCAAGGATGGCAGCCTCTGCTCCCATTCGGGCGGCGTTTCCGGTGTGGGTGGATTTAACCATGGTGCCGGTATTGGCAGTCAGCCCTCCCGTACGAGACGCAGCGATGCCCATAGCCATCTGGATATGCCACGCATCTAGTCCAAGGACTTTCGCACCAGCGACGGCTCCACCTAAGGGTCCTACCAAGCCCGGGGGGTGATAGGCCGGATTCGAAAAGGCGGCGGACGCGGCCCTCAGCCGCCCTTGAATCTCCCATCCCATGACGTATGCTTCTATGATTGCCTTGCCGTTAGTATGTCTTTCCTCTCCAAGAGCCAGCGCCGCGGGTAGGCAAGAAGACGTACCGTGAGTCGGCGGGTAACCTTGAATCTCGAAATCCAGGCAATGGCCAAAGACTCCATTGGCGAAAGCGGCGGACGGAGCGTTGGTTTTGAATCCCCATCCGACTACCGACGATTGCGGAGATCCACCCATATCTTGGACGTAGCGACCGACTATACTCGCTAGCTCCTGAGTAGAGCCCGCCAACATGTTTGCAACTCCATCTAGAATAGCGATCTTGGCAGCCTCTACGACAGAATCATCGAAATCATCGTAGCGGGAGTTGGCGACAAACTGGGAAAGGGTTTTGGTTGCGTTCATACATAGCCTCTGTGGGTCTGCTCGATTAGGCGTATTGGATACTCGGCCACGCACGTTGGTCGGTAACTGGAGGTAAACTTATTTTGTGTCCACTGCGATTTCTCGCCCTCGGTCCGAAGACTCCCTTATATCGTCGATGAAGCGATGTAGCTCTACAGCTTCGTTGAAATCGGGCTGGCAGTCGTTACCCGACGAGATAGATTGGCCAAACTGGTAGTACATTTGCCCCACGTTGTATGGCTCTCCTTCGGGCATCCCTTCAAGCACGAACCTATATTTCCCCGGTACCTCTAGGTCCTCCAGCGTGTTTCCCCCTTTTGCACCCTGAATACGAACAGCGCTCGTGTTCGCAGATCCCTCTGAAGATACGATCAAGGTCCCGCCTCGTCCGTATATCTCCATGCGATAGCCGCTGCCAACCCATGGATTGCTCGCTACGTGTACTGAGCCAACCGCGCCGTTTACGAGTTTTCCGCTGACCAAGATGTTATCTGGGGAGGTGACTTCAACTGTTTGCTCAGTGTCGACCTCAAACCATTCCTTAGATTGGTTACTCACCACTGCAGAAATATGACTGAAGTTGCCGACCACGAAACGTAACGCGTCGATCGTATGCCCACAAGCGATGGTCAAAGTGTTAGCGCCGAGGTCAACATCTCGTTGCCAGGTCCGGTCCGAGGTTCTCTCGAGGCCACCGCCATTGATGCGGCTTACGTGACAGGACATCACATCTCCAACATAACCGGACGATACCAAGTCCTTCACGAATAATATGCCCGGATTCGCACGGGCTTGAAGTCCAACCATGTTTCGGACTCCCTTGGCCTGAGCCAAATCAGCCATCTCCTTCGCTTCGGCGGTAGTTCGCCCTAGAGGCCACTCCGTGTAGACGTGCTTCCCTGCGTTAAGAGCTGCCATAGTTGGCTCATAGTGCGCTGGGACCCTCAGGCTAACGGCTACTGCGTCTATGTCAGGATGATCTATCAACTCATGGTAGTCATCGAACGCCAGTCTCGCCCCGAATTTTTGCCTGGCCTCATCGGCACTCTCCTGGCGGGTGGTGCAAACAGCGGTCAACTCGAACTCGGGGCTTGCCACCACCGCTGGCAAATGTGCTCTTGGCGCCCATCCCCGGTGGATATTGGCTCCTATGATACCCAAACGTATTTTGTCGGCCATCTGTGCCCCCTGAAATCGGTGAATTTCTCCCCATCCTACCATTGATATAGTCGGGAAGTTCACCGCCTGCCGTAGCGCTCGGATGGTCACACAGATCAGTCTGTATAACCCTTTAACCCGTCCATGAATTCTGGAGATCTGGACTGTCACCGGAGGTCCCAGACAAACTCAATGCTTGTGCCGCTTGATTAGGCTTCATGTAGACTACGGAACCTGAGTCGTAAGCTGATCACGATATCGGCATAAGAGGAAAGGGACCCGAGAACTTGCTGTCGTCGCGTCATCAAGTGAAGGGTAAATCGACCACTAATTTGTGGAAAGGACATAGGAAGTGTGATGCAAGACAAGAAACGCATGACCACAAGACTAAAGGAGTTGTTCGAGCGTCCGGAAATCTTCGTTTTGGCGGGCGGGATGAATGCTATGGGCGCCAAGATGGCAGAAGTACTGGGATTCGAGGCGTTTTACATGTCCGGGGGGAATACCTCGGCCCAGCTGATGGGTTGGACAGAGGGTGGCACCAGTATGCGGGACATGGTGGATAATGCCCGGCGTATCGTAAATACCGTGGACATCCCGGTGTTTGTAGATATGGACACTGGCTATGGGGACGCCATCACGGTACACGAGACTGTAAAAGAGTACATCCGCGCCGGGATAGCAGGCACCCATCTTGAGGACCAGACCTACCCGCCCAAGTCGGGTTCCCGCCGCCGATGTGTTTCCATCGAAGAGATGGTAGGCAAATTAAGGTCCGCCATGGACGCCAAGATGGAGCTCGATCCGGACTTCGTCATCGTGGCTAGATGCGACTATGCTGGTGTTCCAGGGGCGACTTTCGAGCAGGTGATGGAACGCTGCTTGGCCTATAAAAGCCAGACCAACGTGGACGTGGTCTGCCCCGCCGTAGCATCTTGGGAGGAGAATAAGGAGAGTCTCCAACGGATTCCTGGTCCAGTTCTGCCCCTGTTCACTCATGGGAGCCAGACCCATCCGAGCTTGGAGGAGTTGCAGGATGCAGGGGCCGCTGCGGCTTGGTATCCCTCACTAACCACTATGGCGGCGCTTCAGGCATCCTGGGATTTCCTCAACGATTTTCAGGAAAGGGGAACCGGCGCCATTGACGATTTCTTGGCAGGTGCGGCCCAAAGCAAGTGGGGCGTGGCCAGCAACGGTAACGTCCTTGGGGCGCAGCGCATACGGGAGATGGAGGACAAGTACCTACCCTAGTGTGAAGCCATTCATCCAATCCTTGTTTGATGGATTGGGCATCCGAGCGTAGACTTTCGCCGATACGGACGTACCGTATACAGGTAAAGGGAAGAAAGAGGTGAACTGGTGCCTATCTTGTACCGAGCCAACGCCAAGACGGAAGAGGGTTATCCAGGTATCCCCAGGACAATCCTGGTGGATGCCAGCCACGGTGCCGAATCCCTCTGGGTGGGGCATCTTGAGATCGAACCTGGTGCCAGGGTCACCACCCATATACATCCTGACACGGAAGAAGCGATGGTCATCGTGGAAGGGACACTAGAGGCGGTGCTAGGAGACGAAGTGGTCACGCTGGGACCATGGGACACTTCTTAGCCCCGGCAGGAGTGAAGCACGGTTTCGTGAACCGCTCAGAGAGCAAGGCAGCTCTGTTGGCTTCTTTCCCCAAGACCTCCTTCGAGCGTCTCACGGCTGACTGATCGAAGCGGTGACGCCCTCTTCTACCGCTAGATGTACATCTAGCGAATATTGGCGCACCAACTGATTACGAAGCCCTGTTTTGATGTCACTCAGCGCGAATGGGGCCCAGAGGCAGGGCAGACCAGAGGCCACAGGCTGCTGCAAGCTCATGATATGAACCCGGATCGTCCGACATGGGACCTTCGTAGCGTCAGGCGGACTCCCGTATGCACTTTTCCAGCAACTCCAATGCCGCCTTGGCAAAAATCCACATGTTCGCCTCCCGGTCGGCAACACGAGTCTCGACGGTAATCGACCGTTCGACGGGGCCGACCACGGCCATACAGGAGTGACCTGGATCATCACCGTGACTGTTCCCGGTGGGCCCACTGGCGCCGGTCTCGCTCAATGCCCAGGTGGTTCCCAACGCCTCGCGCACGTTCCTGGAATTCATCAGCGCATACGGTTCGCTACTGGACCGAATCCCTTCAAACGCAGACTCAGCCACATGAAGGAGACCGTACTGAGCGGTACGGGTATAGATGGTGGCGCCTCCCACAAAAAAGGCCGAGCAACCTGGTACGGCCACCAGTGACGCGGAAATCAATCCACCGCAAGACGATTCTGTCACAGCGACGGTTTGTTGCCGTTCCTTGAGCAACGCTCCTACCGCGGCGGACATCGAGGTCAGGTCTGGCATAGTCCCCTCCTGGCTCCAAGATTGTTTCACGGGAATAAGGCAGAGCTATTTTACTCTGATAAAGGGAAATACACGGTCGTCGGGGACCGATCATAAAGGACGAGATGTAACCAGAAATCAATACCGGATTAGCAACACAGCTAGTTTCCGTTCTCGGTATAGTCCGACTCTAGTCCATCTCCCGATACCCTGCTTTTGTTACCTTCCGGTATCAGTGTTTCCGGAATCGAAACATGGGTGCAGAAGTTGGCCGAGGTGGCCTAGTGGACGGGGAGATGGGGGAGAGTTGAACGCGGGCTGGTGGTTTTCGTGGTGTTTAGGCCGATGGAAGTTACATTTCACAGGTAGTCTGATGAGGTTTCGCCATCAACGGTCCGTGTCCGCTTAAAGGAACAGTTATACTGACACCGCAAATTGCCATCTTTTTAGAATAAACCGGGCCTGTCACGTGCTCAGGACACTGGCAAAGGACGAAACAAATGCACTGCGGAGTAATGGTCACCGGATATAACCAAGGTGACTGGGACCGACTGATGGAGGGAGATTATGACCGGCCTCCAGAGGTTCCGGATTCCCAGAATATGGATGACACCCTTTATATGGGGGAACTAGTTGAGCCGCTGGGATTCGATTCGATCTGGGCTACCGAACACTATGGCTCTGCTTATTCGATGCAGCCGAATCCGTTGCAATACCTGGCGTATTGGGCCGGCCGAACCAATCGAGTAGATGTGGGCACCGCAGTGATCGTTGCGCCATGGTGGAATCCAGTTCGGCTGGCTCACGAAATTTCCATGCTCGATATATTGTTGAAAGGCCGGCGCCTCCACCTCGGCATCGGGCGTGGCATTTCGCCACACGAATACGCTTCGCTCGGCTACCCTATGGAGGAATCACACAAGTATTTCTATGATGTGATTAACGCCATCAGGGCCGCTGACGGCGCGGAGCGCTTCGAGTTCAAGGGCGATGTGTACGATATACCACCGACCAGTATCCGTCCTCAGGCCCGCCATAAGGGCGACCTAACCAAGAATATCAAGGTGGCATTCAGCACGGAGGCTTCGGCGAAACTGGCTGCAGAGAACGGTCTTGGGCAGATGTTTGTCGCCGGTGACGACGTTGATGAGATGATCAACAAAGTGCAAAGGTTCAACAAGATTCGGAAGGACCTAGGCCTACCACCGGACCAACCCACCACCTTGCTGTGGATGTACTGCGCCGAAACCCCTGACGAAGCCGAAGAAGGATGGGTCTATTTCAAAAACCAAGGCATCGCGGCGCAGCACCACTACTTCGATTGGAACAACCCAGGCTACGAGGGCATACGTGGCTACGAGGAATACCTGTTGCGACAGACCGCCGATATAAGTCCGGCGGAGGCCAGACTCGCCGCGCGTCGCGCGACTCAGCCTATCGGCACCCCGGACCAGATAATCGAGAAGATTAAGACGATGCAGCAGACCATCAGCATGGAGAAGGTCGTGATCCACATGATGTATGGCGGTATGCCGAGGGAGAAGGCCGAAAAGAGTCTCCGGCTCTTCGCCGAAAAGGTCCTCCCTGAGGTGCAATCCATGCCCACTCCGATCAACCCCAGATCCTTGGGTGAGCCCGTCATCTAACAGCCGGACATGATTGCGTGGTGGAGGTATCAAGACTCTGGACGAAACTAAATGGCCTCGATCTACCGATCTAACTCAATAGAGACATAAATGCCCCGTCCTTCCGCGGAAGGACGGGGCATTTATTGGGTGCTGGTGGAGACGGGGGAGTCTTGGACGCTTGGGCATATCCACGGCCCGGGTCACGGCGTGAATCCTTGGACCACCCTCGGCATTAGAACCAGTGGGCCTTGTCCACCACGTTATTCAGGGGTTTGCCTTCGTTGAATAATCGACAGTTCTCCACGAACAATTCGGTGCGCCGGTCCTCAAGATAGGGACCTCTTCCGGCCACATGAGGCGTTATCAAGACCCCAGGCGTGCTCCACAGCGGATGATCGGACGGCAGTGGCTCTACCTCGAACACATCCAGACCGGCGCCGGCTATTTGTCCTTCCTGCACTGCGTCTGCCAGGTCGTCTAGGAACACGGTGGCTCCCCTTCCGATATTAATGAAGAACGCATCGGACTTCATTCGGCGGAACTGCTCTTTTGCGAACATTCCTTGAGTTTCGGGGGTCTCTGGTACGGTTACGATGACAAAGTCGCCTCTGGGCAGCACATCATCAAGGGCTTCCGGGCGGTGGACCTCGCTAACGCCAGGTGTCGGTCCGGCCGCCCGAGGATCCACGCCAATCACGGTCATACCGAATTCCGAGCATAGCCTGGCAGTCTCGGCCCCGATGCCGCCGATACCTACTACGACAGCCGTGGAATCTGGAAGGTGGATAGTGTCGTATCCAGGACTCCATTGCCTTTGCAGCTGACGGGGTATATAAACGTGCAATCCTCTGGCAAAGGCCAAGACATATGACATGATGTGGGCACTGATGTGGTCGTTATATATCTCTCGAGTATTGGTCACCGTAACATCACTGTCTAACAAGGCCTGGTGGTAATAGCCAACTTTGGGACCAGCTTGAGGACAGGCGATCCACTTGAGGTTGTTTGCCCTTTCAA
>Ga0208335_1000415_pt1 | contig 15584 bp, 14 predicted proteins | sample DeeseametaMP0759_FD_184202 | JGI IMG/M metagenome (GOLD analysis project Ga0208335, IMG submission 184202) | Marine microbial communities from the Deep Atlantic Ocean - MP0759 (SPAdes) | ecosystem: Environmental > Aquatic > Marine > Oceanic | place: West of Cape Town, South Africa, South...
AGGAACAGACTGGGCGGGAAGAGACGATAGAACGCGTGCCCGGGATGGTCAAGACATTCTTAGAAGACTTCCACATCATGGAACACAGGGTGCAGAAGGCCCATCTGCAGACCATACTCAAAGCAGCCCACGTAAGTAGGGATAAGATCGAGCTGGAATTCAGGGTTTAGATGAGCTTGATACGACAGATGATTAGCATGCCCCAAGGCTGCCCTTTGTCAGTTCGACTTCGACCTTCAGCACCACACAATTAAGCCCGAAAAACCTCAGTCAGGAATCGTGGTGGCTTCCCGATGTGGGGTGTCCCTGAGATACGGGAAGCCCCCTCGAGTGAGGGGGCTCTGTAGTTATGTACGTGGTGTGGATAGGTTTATCGTGTGAAACCGTAGATGGAATCTCCTTCCAATATCCTGGGTTCATCAGTCAAGAATTCAGTCATGCCGGCCCAAAGGGCATTGACCTTTTCTCGGGCTGCTCCAGCTTTCTCTCTGCTGTCGTAACCAGCAGTTACAAACATCCGATTGTCTGGGCTACCGATTCTTTGTTGGAACCAAGGATGCCCTTCAGATCCAGACACTGGCACGATAAGTATGCGTTTTAAGCCCTCGAGCGATTTGTACATGCCGACCTGGATATCTGCGTATGAAACATGGCATCGAATTTAGAAGGGTCGTAGCCTACAGCGATGTGACCAGCACCCCCATGGGTCTCTCGCCCACTGAATAGGTCTCCAATGGTGTAAGTCCACCCATATCGCTGTTTATACGGTACGCAGCAAGGCGGCCGGACGCCGAGCCAGCGGCGAAGACGAACTTTCCTTCAGGGTCGAGGCTGAACGCACTGGGCACAGCTTCGGTCGGCACCTGTCCAATTGCCGACAGGCGACCGGTGGAGGCGTCTACGGAGAAGCACGCGATGCTGTTGTGACCACGGTTGGGAACATAAAGGAATTTGCCGGAAGGAGAGATTTGAATCTGAGAGCAGGTGTTCCTTTGGGTGACACCCTCAGGAAGGGTCGTTATCGTTTGAAAGGCAGACAGGGTTCCGGCAGAAGAGTCCATATGATACGCGGTGACACTGCAGCCCTGCTCATCAGAAAAATAGACTATGTCCAGGGTGGGATGAAAGCAGTAGTAACGGGGACCGAGGTTCCCATCCTGTTCAACCTTGAGAGGAGAGTTTGGAGTCAGATGGCCGGTGTTTTCATCGAACCGGAACTGATAAATCACATTTGGCCCTAATTCGTCCTTAGCGGGTTCTAGTACGTTATCGAATAGTCGGGCGATGTGAGGCACATAAGCAAATCTATTGGATGGGTCGGTATAGATAGCGTGGGCGCCAATGTCTGTCGCCAGTTGTTCGGTGGCAGGGGCTCCCAACGATCCGTCATCACCGAGGGGGTGTATTGATACATGCCCGGCTTGATATTGAGCGGATAGCAAATACTTGCCTTTGCGGTCAGTGGACAAAGAGGCAGACCAGCCGTCAGTCGATACTGACCCATTCTGAGTAATATCTCCCGTGTTTTGGTCTATCCGCCAACTGGATATTCCTGGAAGGCCGCGTTGTCCGACGTAAATAACCTTCCGGTCTGGGCCGATCGCCAGCAAGTGTGGCCCATCGGAAATGGGCACTTCAGCCTTCGGCGTTAGCTTGCCGGTCCCAGCATCCATGGTGAATACAGAAACCTTGTTGTCGTCCTGCGCTGCGACATAAACATAAGTAGTCATCGAATGTCCTCCTATTTGTTCATTGATGCTTGCTAATGGACTTTGTTACCTTCAGGCGTCGGTGTTTCTGAACCGTACGACTACCCTTTTCGATTCGATGTCAAGCGTTCTTTTGCTTTAGAGCGGCGACCACCTTTTCGGCCGTAATCGGCAAATCGGTTGTCCGTACCCCTACCGCATCGAAGACAGCATTAGCGATGGCAGGCGCGACGGGTGAAATCGGATTCTCCCCAATCGCTTTACCCTGGTAAGGACCATTACCATCAGCAGCCTCTACCAGAACTGTTATCAATTCAGGAACGTCCGCGATAGCCGGGATCTTAACGTCAACTAAACTCAATGTGGAGATCCTCCCTTCCTCAGACTGCAATTCCTCCATCAAGGCGTAGCCCAAACCCTGAATGACGGCTCCATCAATCTGCCCTTGATGTCCTAACGGGTTGAAGATTGTGCCGACATCGTGTGAGGTGACGATTCGGTTCACCTGAATCTCGCCAGTCTCCGGATCTACCTCCACTTCAGCGATTTGAGCGCAGAATGACGTCACGTCTGGTTCTTCCGCGGAGGTGGTCACATCGCCTGTGACGTCGGTCCCCAATGCGGCTACAGATCGTGATGCCAACTCTTGGATAGAGACCCCGGTGTTTGGTTCTCCATCTACGAAAACACGACCCTCCTTGAACACGATTCGCTCCTCGCCCCATCCATAAAACTCGGCTGCAAGTCTGGTGAGTTTCCCTCTCACTTCTTGAACCGCACCTAGAGCAGCATGTGCGGCCCCAACGCTAGTACCTGCTCCCGCCCCGGTGTCGAAGTCGACCTTGCTGGTATCGAGTTGAACAAGATCTACATCTTCAACCGGCATTCCTAGGTCTTCTGCAACCACCTGGCACGCTACAGTGTGGAACCCAACTCCAGTATCAGGGACCGATGAAAAGATAGTGGCTCGAACATTTCCATCGACATGCACCTTGGCATTGAAAACCGCTTGGCCCTGCGGCCGTTGACCAAAAGCGATACCCCGACCAACATTTGGCTTGGGTTTTGAATCGTTCCATCCGCTTGATTCGGCGACTGCATGGAGAGTCTCCTCTCCATGCAAGTTACGGAACCTTTGGCCAGTCCCTGAAACATCTCCTTCCTGGACCACATTCCTAAGGCGTAGTTCGTAGGGGTCTATACCCATTTCTGCCGCAATCATATCTGTATGTGACTCTACTGCAAACACGGCCTGTGGCTCGCCAGGTGCTCTGTAAGAGCCACAAGGCACATTATTTGTATAGACCATATAGCTATCGATCTGAAAACTCGGGACGCGGTAAGGGCCACCGCCAGCCTGACGGCTCCCATTAAGGTTGAGTGAGCCCCGGAAACCACCATAGGCCCCACCGTTGTATACCACCTGAGCTTGCCGGGCCCAGAACCTCCCGTCATTCTTCATCCCGATCTTGATAGTTATAACGGACGGATGTCTAGGATTTCCAGCCATCAGTTCTTCGATATAACTCATAACCATCTGTACTGGTCTGCCGGACCTTTGGGCGAGGGCATGAGCAACAGGAACATTCATCGCGCCTGCTTTACCGCCGAAGTCCCCACCGATTCCCGTAGGATTAACCGTGACTTGCTCTTCGGGCAGTCCCAGGCCACTCGCCAGTTGCCTCCTTAGCATGAATGGTTGTTTATTATTCGCCCAGACCTGGACCCGACCAGAATCGTCAACATCAACTATGCAGCTATACGCCTCCATATAACCTTGGTGGACCCAAGGAGTAGTGAAAGTGTGTTCAAAGACCAGGTCCGATTCCTTGAAACCTCGTTCAATATCTCCGCCTGACCAAGAATTGTGATAAATGACATTGCCGTCCGGCGTAACCTGACCTGTTGGACTATCATAGGATGGAGACCCCTCATGGATCACTGGCGCCCCGGGCTCCATAGTCTCTATCGGGTCGAAGACAGCTGGCAATTCTTCGTACTCAACATCTATCAAGATGAGCGCTTCTTCAGCGATATCTGGATCAATAGCCGCCACGGCAGCAACCTTCTCGCCAACGAACCGCACTTTATCCCCCTAAAAGTGTCCCATTATCGCTGAACGCCTACAGACCCTTGATGAAGCCAGCTCAAATTCGTTGGAACCGTGAAGATGGGTGGTTATCCCTTCCCGCACTAAACCAGGGAACGGATATTAGCCGGTAAGTGGTCCTCCCAATCAGGTATCAGGCGAGACCGAGGTGAGGGCAGCAGTACAGCAGATACTAGGCCCAGCAGACTAAAACCAAGGGACACGATTAATGGAGCCGCATAGGTGCCTGTTATGTCCCACAGGATTCCGGCGAGCACTGGCGCCAGTCCCATGCCGAGGCCACTGCCTATGTTCTGCCAGCCATATAGGCTGCCCTGAGGAACGTTGCCATAATACTGGCGATTGGCGATTTGAAAGGTAGGCACCTCGCAACTTTGGCCTATTCCAAAGAGGATGGCGAAGACGTAGAAAGCCCAGGCATCATGGGCGAAGAGGATGATGAGCAGCGGGAAGGCCTGCAGGGACATACCCACGATCCAGACGCTTCTGCAACCGAAGCGCTCCGCTACCACAGGCACCGCTCCCCGTACGAATACCCCCGTGCCCTGTTGGACAGCGAGCACTCCGGCAGCCACTCCAATCGACAGGCCGCGGTCCACAGCTATAGCCACCACAAGCACATTTATTATCTGGTGGCCCATGCATCCCCAGCAGTGGATGCTGATGAGGTTCCAGAAGGTCCCAGTGCGTTGTGCCTGCCGGAGGAACACACTTGCCCTTATCTTGGCCGTCTCATCCTTGTGCGTTCGTTCGATGGGCTCGTCTTCAGGAGCGCCCAGAGGCCGCAAGCCTATCTCAGCAGGCTCGTTGTAAAAGAATCTGATAAGCAAGAGTATCAGCGCCCCACCCACTATGCCGGGAATCCAGAAAATCCACTTCATGCCCAGCTGGTCGAAGGTCGCACCTATCAAGAAGATGAACGCAACAACACCCATGCCCTGGAAAGACCACACGATCCCCATTGCCACCCCAAGATATTTCCTGAACCATAGTGTGACGCCTGATACAAGCAGTATGGTGAAAATGGCGGAGGCTATGCCCAGCAACAGGCCGAAGTAGATGTAGAATTGCCACAGATTGGTCATAATACCGGTCAGCAACATGCCAGCGATGAAAAGCAAAGCTCCAAGCAACAGGAGGCGCCGTACGCCATATCTGTCCCCAAGCCACCCGACATAGGGGCTCATGACTGCCAGGACGAGCCATTGGAGGCTGAAGGCAAACATGATGGCAGCGTAGCTCCATCCGAACCCCGAAGCTGAGCTGCTCAGATACGGCACCAGGGCAGCGGTAGCAAATCGAATGGAGGATGTGACGAGCAATATTGTTGTGGCTATGGCCACTACAACCCAGGCATAGTGAACTTGCCGTGTCCCCCTGGCCAGCTTTCCGAATCTGTTAAGCTTTAGCAATCTCGGTACTTGGATTCCTTGGCTGTAAGGTGGCCCCATCCAGTTGAACAGGATTGGGGCCGAATCATCTAAATTCGAGTTCCACGACAAGTTCTATGCCGGGGTGCCTCCAGGAAAATGCGACACCCGCGTTCTATGTACGAGCCATTGTCGCACTAATCCCAAACGCCGTTCAGACTAGGGGCCTTTCGGGCCGTCGAAAACGCGGCTGTACCCCAGGTGATAACCACCGTTAATTAAACCATATCTGGATACCACCCGACGTAGGTGCACTCAGCTACGTGCGTCGGAGGCGTAACTGGGACACAACAACCAACGGCTCGCACGCGTCAGGTGCCACATTGCGGCACTTGGTGTCGTCGTTAGGTAAGAGAGATGCAACGTTATATTTATAAAAGTCAGTATCAACTAGGAAGTGGAATGAAGCAACCAGTCAGTATTCCGACCTTCTCAGGTTCACTATGGCAACCGGGTTAAGGCGTGATGAGGTATGTGGACTTCATAGAGCATCAGATCCATGTCTACAAGAAGATAATCCGCATAAGTGGAAAAGGACTCGTAGAAAACGAACCTAAGACCGAGAGATCCAAACGCACCGTAACAATGTCGCCCCTCGTGGAAGAATTGTTGCGGAAGGTCCAGGGAACTCAGATAGGCCAGAGAGATTTTTTAGAAGATGGTTGGGTCAATTCGGGCTATGTGTTCGGCCAACCCAACGGTACAGCCATAGACCCAGACCTAACAACAACTGCCCTGTTTCCTGGTTTCCGATAATCTATTTGATAGCTGCCACAATTTCGTTCTCAACATATTCGACGAACTCTGGTTTGAACAATATCGGACCTACCTTTTTGAACCACGAGTAAACGCCAGGCCCTGTTTGCATCATAGCCATGGCTAGCAATCGAGACTGCGTACTAGCGCTGTCGTATTCCCATATCTCCTGAATCTGCAAGAAATACACGTTCATAAATACATTGTAACGATGGGTTTCAATCTTGTTCAAAGTCCCGTCTGATTCGACTCCTCGAAGGAACAGATCAGAAAATTCGGCGTCCCTAATCATTACTGTCAAGAGCTCGGTTAGCGAGTCTGTCATGCCGACGCCAAGGGAAGTTACCGAATCTTTATGCTGTAACCTGAGAGAACGTAAGAGCAATATCGCAACCGCAAACGTAGCAACACTACTGAATAGCTGGGCAATCATCGAAATATTGTCGAGGCTCATGGTTACCTTCAATAACATCAATTATGCCACCGGGCGACAGTCCAGCGGGGACTAGACCCGAGCCCTTTCGGGCGTGCGCGCAGCGGGCCACTAGAGCACTGCATCCGAAGCTTCGGTGTCCGGTTAACTAGGGAATGCTCTCTTCCCTCCACACCCAACGATTGTGAGCAAATTGTGGCCATTCTCCAGATATAGAAAGGGCCACCGACGAACAATGGCTGCTATCGTGGGTGCTGGCTGATTACGGCATACGGCCACTGACGGCCAGCAGTTTCTCCTGAATGCTAGCTGACATCGGAATCTCTACTTCGGCGGCAAATATGCCGAACTGACGGCCCAACTCGGCCCCCGTCTGCAGAGCGCCGTAGGTGGCTTCAGCCAAGCCTGCGTCTATGTCGGTGCTCTGGCCTGTTCCCTTGGCCAAGTCCCATTTGTGGATTACGATGTCAAGGATCGGGAACATGATGAAGTGGGCGATGGGCATATTGCCGAAAGGGGTTTCGATAACCTCGCCAAGATCCGCTGAATTCTTGAGAAGGTCCAGTACTCCATTGGTGCCGGTAACGAACGCATCCACTGCTCCCTCTGAAGGTACCTGCCCGCTTACGTCCATAGCGTCTACAGCATTGTTGCCTCGGATGGTCCCCTGGGCGAAGCCGGTTACCTTTATGTTGTGGATAACCAGATTCTGCACGTCCCATTCCGTGCAAGGCGTAGAGGCTGTCATTTGGTTCTCCCGGATGCCGCCTAGGATGGGCAGCATGTTTTGCACCGCACCTTCGTACAATTCGATCACGTTAGGTTCTAGGGCCATGACAGTCCTCCTTGATATCCCGCAGGTTGGGTGGGCATTTCGGAGATACTACATTGGAAAGAGATATCGGGCAACAAAAAAGGCCTCTTACGCGGCCTTGAGTTTGTCTGGGGCCTCCGATGACAGACCTACGACTTCCAATGCTCCCATGCCTTTCTCATAGCTATATTGTCGTTTACTGGTATAACTTCTGTTTTGCCGATTAGCATCTGCGAACGCAGCAGGGTCGCCACGTTCAAATCACAACCCCTGCAAACCCTATCCTGTTCGGGATTATATGACTGGCCACAGCCGGATATAACCAGAATCAAGACTATCGTAAGAGCGAGTGTAGGAGTCGCATGGGCCACATTCTACATAGTGAAACTACGCTGCTACCAACACAATCATCCCGCGTTCTCGGTAGAGTTCGACCCTAATCGGACGGCACGAACAAAGGTAACACCACGTTGGGCTCTTCAACGGTGGGCATAAACGTGACCTGGACTGGCATGTCGACGTAGATGTCCTCGGGCGCGATGTTCAGTACGTTACTACAGACGCGAAGACCCTCCTGCTCCTCCAGTTCAATGAGGCAAATGTTGTATGGGACCTGTTCCTTTTCCCGAATGGCGGGATGGACTGGATTTCGAACGACGACGAACGAGTAAACAATCCCCTTTCCGCTAACCTTGCTCCATTCGTATTCCAGCGAATGGCAGTAGGGGCACATGGGGGTCGGCAGGTGCCGGAACATATCACATTCAGAGCATTTCTGGATTCGAAGTTCTCCGCTGTGTGAGGCCTCCCAGAATCCCCTTTCGTAGTCGGGGAGCCTGTCCAGGTCTGGGAGGGGAATCCCCTCTAGGGGCCCGGTCATCGGACGCGACTTGATATTTTGATCATGCTGCTGCGTCATGAATCTATCCCCTCCGAATGATTACGGCGGCGCTCAGCTGAGCAACGCTGCTGCATGAAAGTACTCTGTTGATGGTCTTATTGGGCGGCTGAGCAGTGGAGGTACCCCGGATCAGCCGTACCGCTTCTTGGGAGTGGGTGAGCCCGTGGATGTAGGCCTCGGAGTGGTTTCCGCCATGGGTATTGATTGGCAGCGCCCCATCGAACCGGATGTTCTGCCCCCCTTCCACGAAATCTTTGGCCTCACCGAAGGGCACGAAGCCATAGGCCTCCAGGTTAAGCAGACAGAAGGGAGTGAAGTGGTCGTAGAACATCAATGCATCTATGTCAGAGGGCCCAAGCCTTGCTCTGGCCCAAAGGTCTCGGGCTGTATTCGTTGATTCGGCCACGGAAATGTCCGGCCGGTAGATAACCCCCTCGTTCCGGGGACCCGAGCCCTGGGCGGCCGCCTCCACCAGAGTCAGGGTATCGGCGTGCCGGAGGTCTCTGGCCCGGTCCGGCGTAGTCATGACTATTGCGGCGGCGCCGTCGTTTTCCTGGCAGATGTCCAGCAGATGGAGTGGGTCGACCACCATGCGAGAGTTCTGGTGGTCATCCAGGGTGATTGGATCCCTGCGAAGGGCCCGGGGATTGCGGGAGGCATGCTCGCGCAACGTCACGGCCACCCAGCCGAAATGCTCGCTCGTGGCTCCGTACATGTGCATATAGCGACGAACAAACATGCTGAACTGGTGCGCGGGGGCCATGCTACCAAAGGGCGCGGCAAAGGCCTGCTGGCCGCCCGCGATTCGCTGGGGGTTTCTGGCCTGGCCAAGCCTCATCTGGGAGCGGAGATTGGCAGCCCGGAAGCAGACGACGTAGTTGCAAAAACCGGCGGCGATAGCTGCAGCGGCGTGGCCCACTACCGCGTTGCCGGCCCCGCCACCGTAGGAAACAGACTCCCAATGACGTAGGTTCTCGATTCCCAGCGATTGAATCAGCATCGTCTCCTGGTTGGTGTCCATCTCATAACGGATTAGGCCGTCGATCTGATGGGGAGAGATGCCGGCGTCATCGCAGGCTGCCTTGATCGCCTCGCTTGCGAGTTGAAGCTCGCTGCGCCCGGAGTCGAAGGAGAACTCAGTCTCGCCGATTCCAACGATGGCGGCCTTGTCCTTGATTCCGTTGATGTCCGCGGAGCTTGTCGTCACTGCCAGCCACCCCCTAAGCTTCTTCCCAGTCTACGATACCCCGTTGTTTGTAATCCTGGATCTGGTCATCGGTGTACCCCAGCTCCTTCAGCACCGGCCGGGTGTGTTCACCTCTGAGGGGCGCGGGGCCAGCCTTGCCCTCGGTTGCCGAGAACCCAACCACCGGCGTATAGCGCCAGAACTCGCCGTGGCGGGTGGCTTCCACTTGAGTCAGGAAGCCGGTTTCTCGGACGTGGCTGTCTTCGTTGAAGAAATGATACATTCCTCTGTCCTCGGCCTTGACGCAGGCGACATCGGCATCGGTTAGCAACTTCTCCCACTCCAAGGGCTCTCTGGCTGAGAAAACCCGGGTCAGCTCTTCGATCAGGGCGTCGTCGTGCTTCTCCCGTGCCGTCCGAGTCGAGAATCGAGAGTCCTCTAAGAGGTCCGGCCGCCCGATGGTCCTGCACAAAGCCTGCCATTCCTCTTCGAAAGGGCAGGCGAGAAACACCCAGCCACCTTTCGCGCGGTACAGCCGGTACAGGGCGTCAAGGCCGTACCCGTCTCGGTCCGGCAGGCGCCGGGAGTCCCTGCCTTGGTGCCAGTAAAAGTCATCGGAATTTGCGTAGGCATTGGCCGCGATCATCGTGGATTCAACGTATTGGGCTTTTCCGGTGCGCTCCCGGGCGTAGAGGCCCAGTACGAGTCCGACGGCGTTGACCATGGCCGTGGTGTGATCGGCAGTGCCGTCGTTTGCTCGCTTGAGTTGATTGGACACCGCGATGATTTCATCAACGGTCATCTCCTGCTCCCTGGGCGGAAATGGATCGCGCCCCATCTGGGCCACGCCGCCCCCGGAAACCGCTCCGGCAATGGGAGCCATGGAGGGCCGGTGAGAATACGGGCCGGTGGAACCGTAGCCTCCGGCATAGAGGTAGATCAAATTTGGATTGATCTTGGCTAGTTGCTCGTAGCCTATGCCTGTGCGCTCAGGGGCCCCCGGCCGCATGCTATGAAGCAGCAGGTCGGCCTTGGCGGCTAGCTTGTGCATTATTTCCTGGCCTTCCGAGGTCTTCAGATTTAGACAGACTCCCTCGGACCCAGCCATGGTGCGCTGAACGGAAATGCCCTGGAGACCCTGCCTCCCCCAATCACCGTCCAGGGCCTCTATGCGAATCACCCGGGCGCCCAACTCAGCCACCAGGGCACACCCCAGCGGACCGTTGATCACCGTCCCCAAGTCCAACAGGGTGGTACCCTCCAAAGCAGTTTTTGGCATGGGGTTGTGGGCGCCCTTGGCAGCCGGTTTGGCGTCCGTTTCAAGGCGGGCCAGAACTTCATCGGTGTGCTGGCCGGGCTCAGGAGCTGGGCCCTTGGCGCTGCCTGGAGTCTCCGCCATGATTACCATTGGGCCGAGCTGGCGCATTTCGCCCACCCCGGAGTGATGCACGCTGATCACGTGGCCATTGTGTAAAATTTGAGGATGGTCCAACGCAGCTTCAGAGGTCATGTACGGTTCCGCCGCCACGTCGGACGCCTCCCCCGCAAACAGACCCATCCATTCGTCCAGGGTCTTTTCCTGAATCTTCTCCAGCATCAACCTTTCCAGTGATGCCACGTGTTCCTCAGCCAGGAATGGAGCGGTCTTGTAACGCGGGTCGTCGTAAATGAAGTCCAACTCCAAAGAATGCATCATGGAACGGAATAGACGTTCTACGATGTTCCCCAATTGGATCCAGCGCCCATCTTTGGTGCGTGCGGGCAGGTAACCCGTGGGGTTGGGACGCCCAATGCCTACCCTGGGGTCCGGTGGATGGGTCTCCGGGTCCTTTGCGATCATCTGGCCATGGATCCAGGAAATGTGGTCGTAGGTAGTGATGGTCTTGAGCATGCTGGTTTCAACCATCTGCCCCCGTCCGGTTTTCTCCCGCAGGTACAAGGCGGTGGTGATACCCCGGATGAGGGCCGTCGCCGCCGAGTGGCAAACACCCTGTACCACCACGTAATTGGGTCCTTCCCTTGTGTTTTGCCCCGCGAACATCATCATCCTACCGGTCTTGGCGGCTACCACCGCGTCATACCCCTTGTAGTTAGCATAGGGACCCTCCGGCCCAAAGCCCGTCAGCGAAGCGTAAACCAATTCCGGGTGATCTGCGCCCAGATTTGCGTAATCGATACCCAGCCGCCGAGTCACACCGGGACGAAAACTCTCAATCACAACATCCGAGAGTCGCGCTAGCTTTTGTGCCTTCTCCCGGCCTTCGGGGGTCTTTAGGTCGAGGATGATGCTCTTTTTGCCCCGGTCCCACTGGACGGCGCCGGAAGATTCTCTGAATTTTTTCTCGAACGGGGATTCAACTTTGATCACTTCGGCTCCGAAGTCGGACATCACCATGGTGGCGACGCCTCCGGGCATTCCTCTGGTGAAGTCAAGGACCGTGATCCCATCGAAGACCTGCGCCATTACTCCCCTCCCGATCCGGGTTCCAGACAGCCTGATATTAGGCGTGGTACGGACATTCTAATCCACGAAGGCATGCTTGGGGTAAATGGCTCGGGCTAGTTAGCCTTGTAACCACGATCCCATTTGTACATAACGATACTCCGGGCGCTGCGAGTCAACACGAACGCCGCTAGATCTAAGAACCCGCGCAACGGGTAGGAGCTAATGATGATGTGTAGGAGTCAGGTGGTTGCGGACATCGGCTTTTCTGCTCCGGCTTAGGGGAGTCCCATAGCAAAGCAAGCGGGTATCCTGTTGATTCTGGTGGTAGGTAAGGTGATCTAGATGAAAATACGATGAGAAAAATTGGACGACCTGATTCGGATTGAGGTCATTATTTGACTCTATCGAAATAGATTCCCTTGAAATGTCGTGACTCTCAACACCACCAACCCGTGTTTCAGACCGAGTTCAACTTTAGTGGAACTGCCCGTCCAGGCAGGCGAACAACTAATGGTGTTTGCAAATAGTGAATACCCGACCCGACCCCGTCTCCACCAGGAACACGATTCAGACGCCTCAGGCTCATCTTGAGTCTGGGGCGTCTGGTTTATTAAGGCAATGCCACTGCCCTTGCGGGCGATGGCTACTTCGAAGATCGGGTGGAAAGCTGGCTTGGGCCGGATGGCCACGACGGAATTCTCCTCGACATTCTAGGAGGGTGATCGAGGTGGGGTAGTCGTATTCCAACTAGACGATTTCGCGAAACAAGCCGTTGGCACTTCCCTCAACCTCCTTTTGAGAAGGTGGCCTGATTTTCCGACCCTATTGCTGATCGAACTATATAATCCCCTTGTCTTGGAGAATGCTCATCTCCTCTGGATTTAAACCCAGCAAGCCCGTATAAATCTCGTGGTTGTCATATCCCAAGGGCACTGACCCCCGCCAGACCTCTCCGGGCGTTTTCGAGAACTTGGGGGTGATGCCGTTTCCCTTGACCTTTCTTCCTAGATTCAAATCTTCCCACTCGATATGGACGTTGCGCATCTGATAATGAGGGTCTTCGGCAATATCTTTGGGAGTCATAATCGGACAGGAGGCCACACCCCCCGCGTTCATCGCCTCCACCACATCTAGCACTGTGCGCTCCTCGATCCAGCCCCGCAATATTGCGTCGAACTCAATCCCTCCAACTGAGTCTACATCAGTACGGGCGTTGGACCAGTGCTCGTCCGTGGGGTCAAGCCCAAGCACTCGGCAGGCGCGGTCGAAAACCGTGCCTACGGCTGCGACAATCACCCAACCGTCGCTGGCTTGAAACACATCATAGGGTTGGAACAATCCCGCCTTATTGCCAGACCGCCCTCTCTCCAAACCCAATTCGTAGTAAGCCACCGTGGTGCCAGCCAGAATATGGTGGACGGCCTCGAATTGGGACAGGTCAATCACTTGCCCTTCCCCGGTCCGCTGGGCACTAATGTACCCAGCCAAGGCAGACCATAGACAAAACAAGGAGGTAATCCGGTCGCCAATCCAAGGTGCTGCCCGCACCGGAGGTTCGGGGTCGGGGAAACCGGTAAGGTGCATCATGCCGCCAAAGGCCTGTCCGATGAAATCGTAGGAAGCCCTACCCAAGTAGTCGGCATGGCCGGTCTGGCCATATCCGGACACGTGAGCTATAACCAAGCGGGGATTCGCTTTTAGCACTGTCTCGTCGTCGAGCCCCCAACCTGCGTAGGCACCGGGAATGGAGGACTCCATCCAGATGTCGGCGTCGGTTATCAAGCGTAGAAACAGGTCTTTGCCCTCTGGTGCGCTCAAGTCCAAAGTAATATGGTGGGTATTGCGCCGGTCTTGGACCCAACCAGCAGCGACGCTACCGTTGTCTTCCCCGTCTTTGGCAATGGGAAACTCGAGGTCTCTCCAAATATCCCCAACCCCTGGGCGCTCTATCTGAATCACTTCGGCTCCCATTTCGGCCGCCATTGCCGCCGCAAATGGTTGGGCTATAATCGTTCCGCTGGAGATGATACGCACCCCCTGCAATGGACCGAACTGCCGAGGTTGAAATGGGCTTCTCTCCGAGGTCATAGGTACCCCCTTCATAGACTGCCTACAAGCGCCACAAGTATAGAGGCTGGTTTTTAAAAACTGAAGCCGGGGCGTCTTTGCAACAGGGTTGTTTTAATAAATGAAACAGGTTTTCGTAGAAACGAAGGCCCTGATGGGAGGCCTTACCTACGGCAAGAAGCCAAAGAAAGGGAACCCACAACAGGATCTGGTGCGGGTGAAAGGGTTCTTCCCGGCCATCTTCACCGAAGAAGAATGGCAGACCCTCCAGGGACGCCTTGGTATCCGGAGAGAATCTTCAAGGGGCCGTGCCCATAGCAGCGAATATCTGTTGAGTGGTATCGCCCGCTGTGGCTACTGCGGCGGCCCGATGACCGGCAAGGCAGCTGCTTCCTACAAGGACAAACAGTACCGGAACTACTGGTGTTCCCGGGCGACCAGGTCTAGGGCCCTGTGTGGACATTACAACGGCCACTCAACGACCAAGCTGGAGACCGCGGTCCTGGAATACCTGGGCCAGTTCTCCGACCCAGAGACGGTGAGAGGGCACATCGAAGCGGGCGACAGGGACGAACTGTCCAAGAAGGAATCAGAACTTAAAGATATCGAAGCAAGCCTTGCGGACCTGGAGGCCCAGTTCACCCAGAACCTGGGGTTCCTCAGGCGGGGTGTGCTCAATGAACAGGAATTCGTTAAGGCCAATAACATGGCCCGAGACCAACAGTCGGCCTTTCAAGAGAGCAAAGAGACTTTAGCCCGGTGGATAGAGGAACAGACTGGGCGGGAAGAGACGATAGAACGCGTGCCCGGGATGGTCAAGACATTCTTAGAAGACTTCCGGAATATGGAACCCAGGGTGCAGAAGGCCCATCTGCAGACCATACTCAAAGCAGCCCACGTAAGTAGGGACAAGATCGAGCTGGAATTCAGGGTTTAGATGAGCTCGATTACGTTACGCGCTGTTGAAAAAATTACACACGAGTAATTAGGTCTGGCTTGTGAAAAGGTACAATTATAGGGTGAACAAAAAGAATAAGCAGGTAGAGTGTGTAGGCGTTCAGCGATAATGGGACACATTGGGGGGTAAAAAACCCGAGAAGAGGGAGCGGAGCAGATGCGGGCCCGCCTACGGCCCAATTGAGAGCCACTGTAGACTGTCAGCGATAAGGGGGCACAATTAGGGGGTGCATAAACCCGAGAGAGGGTGTGATCTCCCGAAGTGAAGGTAACACACTCACGGAAAGGAGCAGATGCATCTCAGTTAGATGTCTACAGGGCCAGGGCCGCTGAGGAGCGGAGCGAACAGACTCGTTCCTTCGTCCGCGTAGTGAAAGCGCCCTAAATCTACTTCTCTTTTTTCAATTTACGTTTTTCCTTTAGAGTATGTTGTGCAGTTGTCTGTTTTTCCTTTTTGGCTTTATCTTTTTTACCACCCTTATCACCCATTACTTTTGCTCCTTTGAAAGTGAATCTTCTAACGGCCCCAGGTTTAAGCCTGATGGGGTTACTGGAAGCGGACTGCCACTATAGTCAGGGATGACATATTATCCGAGATTCTCCATTTCGGCTGACCCTATGCCTTCAGCAAGACCCGAATGGATTGGATTGGATTGCAGTTTACCACCGGTCTTTGGGTCTCGGCAACGTTCTCTCGCTCCGGCGTGGGACAAGGTTTCTGCTATGGTGTAGGCGTTCAGCGATAATGGGACACTTTTAAAGGGATAGAAACCTG
>Ga0208335_1000418_pt1 | contig 15469 bp, 12 predicted proteins | sample DeeseametaMP0759_FD_184202 | JGI IMG/M metagenome (GOLD analysis project Ga0208335, IMG submission 184202) | Marine microbial communities from the Deep Atlantic Ocean - MP0759 (SPAdes) | ecosystem: Environmental > Aquatic > Marine > Oceanic | place: West of Cape Town, South Africa, South...
CTCGTGCAGCTGGTGATGTTATCCTCAGATATCACAACCAGATTGATCTACTCACCATTGAAAACAAAGCGGCTAATGACTTTGTCTCTGAAGTGGATAAGGCTGCCGAAAGTGCAATTATAAACGAGATTAAAAAAGTCTTTCCACAACATTCTATTTTGGCTGAAGAGAGCGGTGAAATTGTTGGTGATAGTGAATACCAATGGATTATTGATCCTCTGGATGGTACAACTAATTACCTTCATAGTTTCCCTCAATACGCGGTTTCAATTGCCTTATATGAAAAAAATGTTGCCGCTCATGCGGTGGTTTACGACCCCTTCAAAGAAGAATTGTTCTACGCATCAAAGGGTGAAGGTGCTTACCTAAACGATGAGCGTATTCGTGTCACCAAAACTCGTGGTCTGGAAAATGCCCTTGTTGGTACAGGATTTCCTTTTAAACACCCTCAACATTTGGATTGCTACCTTGATACTTTCAAGGCAATTCATCCACAAGTTGCCGGCATTAGAAGAGCTGGCTCTGCCGCTCTTGACTTAGCTTATGTTGCTGCTGGACGTTTGGATGGATTCTGGGAAATTGGGCTTAATAATTGGGACATGGCAGCAGGCGCTCTTTTGGTTAAAGAAGCCGGTGGCTTTATTGGTGACTTCTCAGGTCGTGATCAATACCTAGAAACAGGCAATGTTGTGGCTGGCAATGGCGAGGCTTATAAAGCAATCCTTAAAACCATCCACCCACACTTAACGCCCGATCTGCAGCGCTAAAATTAGTCTTCAAGTTGCAGTTGTTGACCCTGAAAGGCTCTACCCTTTAATCCCATCAAACCAACAATCGCTGGGCTTTTATCACTCGGCAAGGGATTGATGCTCGAATCTTCTGCAGGATAAGCTGCACGCCGAAGTTCTGTTTGCATTTTTCCTGGGTCAAGTGTGTTGACCTTGATGTTGGTTTTTTCAAGCTCCTCAGAAAGTGTTTTTGAAAAACCTTCAATTGCGCACTTGCTCACACCATAAGCACCCCAATAAGCTTTTGCCTCCCTGCCCTGCTCAGCCGAGATAAACAACACTTTGGCATCATCCGCTTTATTTAGCAGTGGAATAAGAAATTGGGTCAACATAAAAGGTGCACTCAGATTGATTTGGATTGTTGAATACCACAGCTTAATGTCATATTGTTCCACTGGCATCATCGTGCCTAAAATAGCGGCGTTATGAATTAGGCCGTTAAGACGACCAAATTGCTTTTCAACGTTATCTTGCAACTCTTGGTATTGCTCTGGAGTAGCGCCTTCTAAATCAAGTGGGTAAAGAATAGGCTCTTCAAAACCAGCGTCAACCACTGCGTCGTAAGCATACTCGAGAGAGCCCAAATCTCTACCGAGCATAATAACTGTAGCGCCAGCCTTTGCCAAATCCTTAGTAATCGCCAAGCCAAAACCACGATTAGCGCCTGTCACCAAGATAACTTTTCCTTTAAGTTCGTCTGCTACAATTTCATAGCTCGATGAAATATTCATTCGCCAATTTCCTTTTTTGTTTGAACACCAAATGCTTTGAGCTTTTCAGCACGACCAATTAAATTACCCCTGCCTGTCGAAAGTTTTTTACGCGCATCGGAATGTACTTCTTTAGCCTTATCTAAATGCTTTTCTACCTTATCCATTTCATTGACAAATCGCGCCAATTGATCATACATCGCGCCTGCTTGTCGAGCAATTTCTTCGGCATTTTTATTTTGTCTTTCGGTTTGCCAAATGTAGTTAATTGTTTTCAAACTCATGGTTAAAGTTGAAGGTGAAACCAACATAATATTTTTCTTTAAAGCTTCATCAAACAAAGTGGTTTTATGCTCAAGCGCAACCCACAATGCTGGCTCGATGGGAACAAATACAAAAATAAAATCAAGTGTTTTAACGCCTTCTAAATTCTCGTACTCTTTAACGCTGATATTTTTTATGTGTGTTTCAATCGACTTGATGTGTTTTTTAAGGGCTGCCTCGTTCGATTGATCGGCAATATACTCCACATAGCTCTTTAAAGAAACCTTAGAATCAATAACAATATCTTTGTCTTGTGGCAAGTGGACAATTACATCTGGGTGGAATGATTCGCCGTGTTCGTTTTTATATTGCCCTTGTGTTTCAAATTCGTGACCCTCTCTGAGCCCACAGCTTGAAAGAATTGAACTTAAAACTATCTCACCCCAATTACCTTGGAGCTTGTTGTCGTAAGTCAGTGCATTGGTCAAATTTTGTGTCGAGGTTTGCGCCTCAATGCTCGTTCTTTGCAGGTGTTTAATTTGCTCAGCCAATGTAGCACGCTCTTTAACCTGCTCAGTAGTAATCGCCTCAATACGCTCTCTAAAACTGGCCAACTGTCCCTGAAGAGGGGTTAGAAGCTCACTGTTTTCAGTTTTAAGAATGTCTCGATCTGTTTTGAGAATATCCGCTGCAAGTGTTTTAAAATCACTATTCATCTGTGATTTCATTTGATCAACAAATTGCATTTTTTCAGCAAAATGTTTTTCTTTTTCGCTCAGAGTGGCTTGCAATTGGATGTTCTTCTCACTAAGCCTAGTCAGTTTTTTATTGAAAAAAAGGTAGGCAGCAATTAATCCAACGAGTAGAGAAATTAATCCAATGATGGTATTTATAATTACTCCTTCTGATTCAGGATATTATTGACTTATTCAATAGCACGAATAAATGATTTGAAATAGTATCGACCATTGCCAATAAACTTAGTAAAATTTTTGCTTAAATAATTATAACGTTAACCCCGATTCATTCCTATGCTGTTTTTAAGATCTTTGTTGTACTTTATTGGCTCAATTATTAGTCTTATTTTGATTGCGTTTTGCGGTTTATTTCTGATATTTTCGCCTTACCCTATTCGTTATACAATCATTTCTAAATGGGCAATTTTTTGTGTCTGGTGGCTCAGCATAACACTTAGTATAAAAATCAAAGTCGTTGGTAAAGAAAATATTCCTAAATCGCCTTGTATCATTGTTTCTAACCATCAATCCACTTTTGAAGTGCTCGCTTTTCAAACCCTTTTCCCAGCACAAACTTGGGTTCTTAAAAAAGAGCTTTTATGGCTCCCTATTTTTGGTTGGAATCTTGCTTTGCTTAAACCTATCGTTATTGATAGAGGTTATAAAATTAGAGCGCTTAAAAAAGTCATTTCACAAGGGTGTGATCGACTTAAAAATGGTATTTTTGTGATTATCTTTCCTGAAGGAACGCGCCAACCTGAAAATCAATTAGGGCATTATCAAAATGGCGCTGTAGCCATTGCAAAAAAATCCGGCCACGACCTGCTTCCCGTTTATCATAATTCTGGCAAACTTTGGCCAAAGGGAGAATTTGTAAAACAACCTGGAACCATCACAGTGGTTATTGGAAAAGCAATCACGGCTGAAGGTAGAGTTGCGAGCGAGCTTACCGAAGAAATTAGAAATTGGACGAAAAATCAATCACTCAAAATTCGCCAATAAACGATCCAGTAAACTGTCGTAATGAATGCGATTTTTCTGATATTCAATCACCGTTTGAATGTAGCCTAAAAGCAACTCTTGGGAGTCGTCTTGCTCATTAATCGCGTAGCGGATATTTCCTCCCCCCTCAAGAAATAAATCCAACTCATTATTAAATTTTTGAGCCTCACTGACTGCTATCTGTTTTTTGTATAAATTAAGCTGCGCAGCACCTTGCACTAATTCAACGGTTAGTTTTTCTGCTTCGCTAAGAATGTCATCAAATTTTTCTTTGTACTTTAACTCCAGTTGGCGCAGTTTAAGTTTATTTTTGTCTAGATAAACCTGATTCGTCACATCGCCAGTTAAAGGGTATGAAAAATCAAATTTTGCCTCGTACTCAATTTCATTGGATTTTGAATAGCTAGAGTAGTTTCCTTTATTAAGATCCTTTGATGCACTGATTGTGAAATCAAAATCACCAAGTTGTGAATTTTGATAAGTTTTGATGGTTCGTTTATTTTTTTCCTGTTCAATTTCAATACGCGTGAGGTCGCGTACGAATTGTCGACAATGAGCTCTCAAATCTTGAATGAGATCGGGGTGAGCATCCCAGTCAATTATTGGTGAATTTTTCTCTAATTCAACCTTCTCTAGTAGAATTGAAAGCGCTTTTTGATTGGCTTTTAACTTTGATTGCAAACTTAATAACAATCTTTGAGTTTTGTCGATAGAGCGTTCAAAAGTTAAAATATTGCTTTTACTGGAAGTGTTTTTTTGTAAGATATTGAGGATTTTTTGAGACAATATAAGACGATTCTCCACAATATTAATTTGAGCTTCATAACTCACCCAGTCAAAAAATGACATAAGCTTGTCTTCAATAAAATCTTCTTTGACCTCCATCAACACCAGTATTTCATCTTGATAATCTAATACAGCTAGATCATAAGTTTTTTGATCAATGACACCACTCCTATTTTTCAAAAGAGGTATCGTCCAACTTAGCTTGATGTCATCTAAATACTCTGTTGTATTTACGTCAGAATAATATTCTTGTTTTTTGTGCTTCACCTCATTTTTGATAGGCCACGACTTGTCATAAGAGAAGTTGATTTCCGATCCACTGGAAAAAAACTTTTTGGATAAATCGGTGGATATTTTTTTAGTCGTTTGATTGGAGGCGTGTGTATAAGTGTAGCTGGTGTCTTTCGTCAGTTTTTTTTCTATTCGACCCAACTCACCTGAAACATCCCAACTCCAGTTAGAATAATTAGCTCTGTCGCCTTCCATTTCAATCTTTTTTATTTCTAGGTTTATCTGCTCTTTTTCAAAAAAAGCGTGATTATTAAGCAGTGTTTGAATGTATTCAGATTCTGTTAAAGCTTGAACAGAAGAGTTCATTAATAATACTACTAATAATTTAGAGATTACCCTGTTCATTAAATATCTGACAAAAAAGTTCAGCAGTCTTTTGTGTGTCATACAGCGCAGAATGTGCCTGCGAATCATCCCACTCAATGCCTGCTTTAGCTATTGCTTTTGCAAGCACTGTTTCACCATAGTATAACGCTGAGAGCGTCACCGTGTCCAGTGTTGAGAATTGATGAAATGGACTTTTGATTTTCACCCGCTCAGTAGCGGCCTTTAAAAAGCCTAGATCAAAAAAAGCATTATGGCCAATAAGAATAGCCCGTGTACATTCCTTATTGCTTAATTCAGCCTTAACTTTTGTGAAGATTTCGTTCAGTGCTTGTTTTTCAGTCACTGCCATACGGAATGGATTATTAACATCAATGCCATTAAACTTCAATGCAGAAGGCTCAAGATTAGCGCCCCGAAAAGGCTTAATATGAAAATGTATCGGCTCAGTTTGGATAAATGATCCCGACTCATCGATGTCTAAAATAATGGCACAAATTTCTAGCAGAGCGTCTTTTGACTCGTTAAAACCAGCGGTTTCAACATCAATAACAACCGGTAAATAGCCTCGAATTCTGTCTTTTAAGTGCATGCAGCTTATTATGCCTGTTCGTTCTGCCAGCTCGCTAGCAATACTTTTTATAAATATTGGGGCTACGATGATAATCGTAAGTAACCTGGCGAGAAATTGGCAAATCTTCAACTTCAACAATCTCGAATCGATTGCGAACAAAGAAGTGACCACTGTATTTAGAGAGTGCAAAAACACTTGCAAGACCCAAACTACTTGCTTTGACAAATAACAACGTCATTAACTCTGCTGATACACCGGTATTGTAATAATCGGAATTAACCACTAAGGCGTAGATTTCACCAGTATTTTGTTCAGGATAGTACTTAAGGCCTGCACAAGCAACAATCACGCTTTTTTTCTCAACCGTAACAAAATCATCAAGACCTTCTTGTAATTGTTCGGCGCTGCGCTCAAGTAGACGCCCCTCATCAACTGAAGGTTGCATTAAAACTAATAATTGTGCGGCTGTATTCATCCCTAAAAAGATAAATTGGCAATAGAATTGCGCTATTTTAGTCTAAAATTTGTATTTTTTCTAATTTAAAAGTGATGTCAGACACAAGAAAGTTTTCCTCAAAAGTCGTTGATGGCTATGAAAGAGCAGCCTCTAGAGCTATGCTTTACCCTGTAGGATTCACAAAAGAAGATTTTAGCAAACCTCAAGTTGGTATTGCTTCAACTTGGTCAATGGTAACGCCTTGCAATATGCACATTAATAAGCTTGCTGATGAGGCCGAAAAAGGCGTTAACTCCGCTGGCGGTAAAGGTGTTATTTTTAACACCATTACCATTTCTGACGGCATCTCTATGGGTTCCGAAGGAATGAAATATTCACTGGTCTCTAGAGAAGTGATCGCAGACTCTATTGAAACGGTTGTTGGCTGTCAAGGTTTTGACGGCGTCGTTGCAATTGGTGGTTGTGATAAAAATATGCCTGGCTGCGTGATGGGTCTCGCTCGTCTTAATCGCCCGAGTATCTTTGTGTACGGTGGCACCATTCAACCGGGTAAAGGTCATACCGATGTGGTTAGCGTGTTTGAAGCAGTTGGCAAACGTGCCAGTAATGCAATTACCGACATCGAGCTTGAAAATATTGAAAAAACAGCCATTCCAGGACCAGGTTCTTGCGGTGGTATGTATACCGCTAACACTATGGCTTCAGCAATTGAAGCTCTTGGTATGAGTCTACCAAACTCTTCAGCGCAAAACGCAATCTCAGCGGATAAAGACAATGATTGCATCCAAGCGGGTAAAGCTGTACTCAATCTACTGGAAAATGACATTAAGCCACGCGACATTATGACGATGAAAGCGTTTGAAAATGCCATTACGGTAATCATTACTTTAGGTGGCTCTACCAATGCTGTACTGCATTTAATCGCCATGGCAGATGCTGCAGGGGTTGATTTAAATATTGATGACTTCACTCGTATTGGCGCTAATGTTCCTGTACTTGCCGATCTTAAACCTTCTGGTAAATACATGATGAGCGAATTAGTCGCTATCGGTGGCACACTGCCTTTAATGAAAATGCTATTAGACGCCGGTATGTTGCACGGTGATTGCATGACGGTGACCGGCAAAACAGTGGCTGAAAATTTATCGGATATTGCACCGTATGCTGAGGATCAAGAAATTATTCGTGCTCTCGACAATCCAATCAAAAAAGACTCACACCTAAGGATTTTGCGTGGTAACTTAGCGCCAGGTGGCTCTGTTGCCAAAATCACCGGCAAAGAAGGTTTAAGTTTTCAAGGCAAAGCTAAAACATTCGATCGTGAAGAAGAAGCACTTGCAGCGATTCTAAACGATGAAATTGTTGAAGGCGATGTGATTGTTATCCGCTACGAAGGCCCCAAAGGTGGACCGGGCATGCGTGAAATGCTCGCGCCCACTTCCGCTGTAATGGGTAAGGGACTTGGTGGCAAAGTTGCACTGATTACCGACGGTCGTTTCTCCGGTGGCACACACGGTTTCGTCGTTGGTCACATTACACCTGAAGCTTTTGAAGGTGGTGTTTTAGCGGTTATTAAAAATGGCGATGAAATATTAATCGATGCTAAAAACAACTCTCTAGAGTTATTGGTCGATCAAAGTATTATTGACAAGCGTTTAAGCCAATGGACACAACCCAAGCCAAATTACACCAAAGGTGTGTTGGCAAAATTTGCCAAACTAGCCAAATCCGCCTCTGAAGGTGCTGTAACCGACTAAAGATTTGTGCTAATATAGCCACTAGCATGGCTTATAAGCAGCACAATTTTCTTTACACCAGTGATCAAGTGCGCGCGCTTGATCGTCTCGCTATTGAGCAAGGTGGCATCTCTAGCTTGCAACTGATGCAGCGTGCTGGCAATACAGTTTTTGACTATATTGTTAAACACTACCCCGACACCCCTATTACTGTCTTCTGTGGCCCGGGAAATAATGGTGGAGACGGTTATGTTGTGGCAACACTGGCGCAAAAGCAAAATATTCCAGTTCGGCTGATTTACCTCAAACCACCCCAACAATTAATAGGTGATGCCAAACTCGCTCACGACATTGCACATCAAGCCAATGTAGCGATGATCAACTTCTCAAAAGAAATTGAACTGAAAAATGGCGTGGTGGTTGACGCCCTCCTAGGCACAGGTCTCAAAGATGCGGTCAAAGGCTCTTATTACAATGCTATTGAGATTATTAACAAAAGCAACCTTGCTGTTGTTGCTGTTGACTTACCCTCGGGCCTTAATGCCGACACTGGCGATATTGCGAGTATTTGTGTTAAGGCTGTGGCCACAATCAGCTTTATTGGGCTTAAACAAGGACTATTTACCCATTTTGGACCGGACTATTGCGGCAATATTGTTTTTGAGGGCTTGCAAATAGATCCCGCACTGTTTGGCGACGTTCATCCGCCCTCGGCAAAGCTACAACTAAGTGAGCTTTTAAAGCACCTTATACCACGCAAACCAAGTGCTCATAAAAACAATTATGGTCATGTTTTGGTAATAGGCGGAGATTATGGCTACGGCGGCGCAGTCTTATTGGCAGCTGAGGCAGCATTACGTACTGGTGCTGGACTGGTCAGTGTCGCAACGCGCAAAGAGCATGTTGGCGCTATTATAGCTAGGCGCCCCGAAATCATGGCGCACGACATTGCATCTGCAGAATCACTGCAATACTTGCTTGATAAAGCTACTGTGCTTATTATCGGTCCCGGGTTAGGGCAATCGCAGTGGTCTAAGGAGTTACTCACAAAAGCATTGACAAGCGAGCTTCCAAGTGTTTTAGACGCCGATGCCCTTAACCTTATTGGCCAAGAAAAAATTAAGCTAGAGAGAAAAAATAAACTATATATTCTTACCCCACACCCAAAAGAAGCAGCAAGATTACTGGATGAAAATACTGTTGAAATTCAAAATAATCGTTTTGCAGCCGTTAAAAAAATTGCTGAGCGCTACCATGCTCAAGTACTACTCAAGGGTGCGGGATCTCTGGTTTGCATAGCCGAGGATTCAGCCATTGGTGTCTGTGTGACCGGCAATCCAGGCATGGCAACAGGTGGCATGGGAGACGTCCTCAGTGGCATTATTGGCGGACTACTTGCACAAGGTGTAAACCAAGGTAAATGCCTACCTTTGGCGGTTTGTCTACACGCAGAGGCAGGCGACATAGCGGCTGAAAAACAACAAAGAAGTCTCCTACCAAGCGACCTGTTTAACCCTTTAAGGCGTTTAATCGGCTAGAGAAAAACCGATTCTTCGATCATCAAGACTGACAGATGCGAGCTTTACTTCGACAATATCACCCAAACGGAAAATTTTACCAGTGCGCTGACCTTTGAGTTGGTGATGAATGTCATCATAAACATAGTAGTCGTCTTTTAAGTCGCGAAGGGAAATCATACCCTCAACAAAAATATCGGTGAGCTCAACAAAGAATCCAAAGCCGGCAACACCAGAAATAACGCCACTGAACTCCTCCCCAACTTTGTCTCGCATGTATTCACATTTAAGCCATTGCTCAACATCACGAGTGGCGTCATCCGCCCTACGCTCGGTCATTGACAGGTGTTCGCCCATCTCACTCATACGCTTGGACGGCGATCTTTTTTGTTTTTGCAGAACGCGCTTAATCGCCCTATGCACCAATAAATCTGGATAACGGCGAATCGGCGAAGTGAAGTGTGTGTAGTCATCAAATGCTAATCCGAAGTGACCTTCATTAGCAGGCGTATAAACCGCTTGCTTCATCGTTCTTAATACGACTGTTTTGATAATATTTTCATCTTCTCGGCCTTTAGCGGCTTTAAGAACTTTGGCAAAATCGCGAGATTCTGGCCCCATACCACCCTCTAAACTTAAACCTACAGCTGACAAAAACTGACGAGTAACCTCGACTTTCTCAGCGGTTGGCTTTGGATGAATTCGGTAAAGAAAATCTTCATTGTGTTTTTGCAAAAACTTAGCGGTGGCTTGGTTGGCCATTAACATGCACTCTTCAATCAGCTTATGTGCGTCGTTTCTTGTACGGGCAATAATATTTTCAATCTTGCCATTATCATTAAATAATATTTGACTTTCAATGCGATCAAAGTCCATAACACCACGCTTTTGGCGTGAAATTCTCAGTGTCTTGTAAAGGCCGTATAACGATTCAATATTATCAATAACATTAGCGTACTCTTTTCTCAGTTCGCTTGATTTATTGGTCAGAATATCGTTGACTTTGGTGTACGTAAGACGAGCATGTGAGCGCATTACCGCAGGATAAAACTGGTAATCGAGCAATTCACCCAATGAATCCATATTCATCTCACAGATCATGCAAAGTCGCTCTACCTCTGGATTCAGTGAACACAGGCCATTGGAAATTGCCTCTGGTAGCATCGGCACAACACGGTGCGGGAAGTACACAGAATTACCTCGCTCAATCGCATCATTGTCTAGCGCGGAGTCTTCAGGAATGTAGTGAGAAACATCGGCAATAGCGACATAAAGTTTCCAGCCATGGTCAGTTGGTTCCGCAAAAACGGCGTCATCAAAATCTCTGGAATCTTCGCCGTCAATAGTAACCAATGGAATGTGAGTCACGTCAACGCGAGCTTTCTTGTCTTTAGCAAGGACTTTGCTTGGTAGTTTGCTGGCCTCATTCGAAGCCGCCTCGCTGAAGTCGTTTGGTATTTGATGGCGATAAAGCGCCGAATCGACTTCCACACCTTCGTCTAAAAAGGCACCAAGTATTTGAATCACTTTACCGGTAGCTTCAGACTCGAGTGTCGGCGAAGTGAGAATCTCCACAATGACTACCTGGTTGTCTTCACAGCCCTCAATCATTTCGGTAATTTTGATGTTGTGCTTGATACGCTTATCGTCAACCACTACGTAAGGAGTTTTTGTGTCAGTGTGCAGTCTACCCACTAAAGTCTTAACCGATTCAATCACCTCAACCACTTCAGCGTCTAAACGCTTGTTCAACAGCCGAACTTTAACTTTATCGCCATGAAAAACCAGCTGCATTTGTTTGTGCGAGAGCCTTAAGTCTTTTCCGCCCTTATCAAGTACCACAAAACCAAAGCCTTTTGGGTTGGCAATGATGGTACCTTTCAGTAGTCCACGATTAGAGAAGGGTCGATAAACACCTTGCTTATTGCAACTGAGCTGCTTGTCGCGAACCATCGCTTTAAGGCGTCTGCTAAAAGGCTTTTTCTGGGAATCGTCTAACTCCAGTAAATCGAACAACTGATGTTTGCTGTGCGGCTTAACTTGAATAAAACTTAAAATATGCTCACGAGATGGAATAGGACTTTCGTATTTTTCCGCTTCACGGTGATAATGAGGGTCAGACATGTTGCTCTATGGTAAGGTGCTGAAAACTAATCAAAAGGATTGTTTAGGATGAGTGTTTCGTCGCGATCGGGACCGGTTGAAAGAATGTCAACAGGCACTTGAGACAGCTCTTCAATTTTACGAATGTAGTTCTGAGCCTCGATTGGTAATGAGTCAAAATCGTGAGTACCAACCGTTGATTGCTTCCAACCCGGCATTTCAATGTAGATTGGTTTTGCAAGTGCATAGCCTTCAGCCGTGTATGGCGGTACAGTTGTTTTCTCGCCATTGACTTCGTAGGCAACGCAAATCTTCAAAGAATCCAACTCATCAAGCACATCCAGTTTGGTTAGGCAAAGCCCTGTTACTGCATTCAGTTTAAACGAACGATTAAGAATGACCATATCCAACCAACCGCAACGCCTTTGACGGCCTGTGGTTGCACCGAACTCATGCCCTCTGGCACAAAGCTCCCTACCCACCGGATCGCCTTCATCCGTTGCAACATCGTAATTTAACTCGGTTGGGAATGGACCGCCACCCACTCTCGTGGTATAGGCTTTAACTATACCCAATACGTAATCAATGTCACAAACACCAATACCAGAGCCGGTGACTGCGCCACCTGAAGTAGTGTTTGAAGAAGTTACAAAGGGATAAGTACCTTGATCAATATCTAGCAATGCACCTTGTGCGCCTTCGAAAAGAATATTTTCGTTGTTTGCCATGCGCGAGTATATTTCTTCGGCCACATCAACAATCATTGGCTTAACAAATTCGGCTTGCGCCAAAGCTTCGTCTAGCGTTGTTTGGTAATCAACTGGCTTTTGACCGTAATAATTCTCTAAAGTAAAGTTGTGGTACTCCATCACTTGCTCAAGTTTTTCGGCAAATAGTGACTCATTTAGCAAATCAGCAACCCTAAGGCCACGTCTAGCTACTTTATCTTCGTAGGCTGGACCAATACCATTACCTGTTGTGCCGATAGCGGCATCGCCACGTTTGGCCTCCCTAGCATTATCCAGAGCAATGTGATATGGGAGGATTAATGGGCAACCCGGGCTAATCTTAAGGCGGGATACAACATCCAAATTTTCACCATCTAATTCTGCCATTTCTTTAAGAAGGGCTGACATTGACAAAACCACACCATGGCCAATCAAACAGTCGACACTCTTTCTCAAAATACCAGAAGGGATGAGATGAAGCACGGTTTTTTTGCCATTGATAACCAACGTATGGCCAGCATTATGGCCGCCTTGGAAGCGTACAACAGAGCTTACTTTATCGGTAATTAAATCCACCACTTTGCCTTTGCCTTCATCACCCCACTGGGTACCGATAATGACTACGTTCTTTGCCATATTAATCCTTAATAATCCATTCGTTACCACTCTTAACAATATCAACATTGTTAGAGTTTTCTATGTCTTGTTTGACAACAACACCGTTTGATCTTAGTTCTTTAACAAAGGCCTTGAGAGAGGCGTCATTTGAATTCGGCGCAAGTAATGTTCTTGGGCTAAATTGAGAATCTGATTGTTGTTGTATTAAAAATTTTAAATCCAGAGAAAAGCCTGTGGCATCCCTTGCAACACCAAATGACTGACTCAAGCCGTTATAACGTCCACCCTGCGCTAAGGCCTTTGAGAAGTCAGTATGGTAAGCGGCAAAGACCACGCCGTTATGATATTCGTAAGCCTTCACTTCACCGAGGTCAAACATAAGATCAACATCTCTATCGGCAAATGCTTCGTTCAACTTAGTCAGAGAATCAATTGCTTCGAGAGCTTGAGGCAAATCGGCAAAAAGCTGCTTTGCACTATCGAGAACATCAGCACCGCCTTCAAGCGACATTAGCGCCTTAAATCGCTCGCCTTCCACAATGGTATTTTGCTCTAGAAATACAGCCAAATCAGGAATGGATTTTCGTTTAAAAATATCTCTCAAAGTCGCCGTGGTTTCAACATCAAGCTCAGCCGCTTGTGTTAAAGCACTAAAAATTGAAGTGTTACCTAAACTGAGTGTTAAGTTCTCAATATCTAGGATAGACAGAGAAGAAATCATCATCTCTATCACTTCAATATCAGCCTCAATGCCCTTAAAACCATACAGCTCAGCGCCAGCTTGAATCGGAGAGCGCGAGGCATAAAAATCATCGGCCTTGGTTTGCAAGATCGCGTTGATATAACAATAACGATCAACACTGCCAACTTCTGAGCGCTTAGAATCAATCCTTGCGATTTGTGGTGTAATGTCAGCGTGAACACCCAACATCCTGCCACTGCAAGGGTCTAAAAACTTAAAAGTTTTTTGATCAACGGAATCTGAGGTTAAGATTAAAGACTCAACGTATTCGACCATTGGGGGTATTACAAGTTCATAACCCCAGCTCTGATATAAATCAAGCAGGCGACGTCGAATCACCTCAAATGATACTGCCTGTGAGCCGGCTAGCTCATCTATCCCTTCAGGCAGCTGCCATTTATTCATTTTTAACTTTTAGTCAAAGCTTGGGTTAAAGTGACTAAAAAATTTACTGTCAGGACTCAACACCAAAATATCGCCCGGCTGTCCAAACGACTTTCTATAAGACTCTAAAGAACGATAAAAAGAGTAGAACTCGGCATCTTGGCTGTACGCCTCAGCATAATTACTAGCGGACTCAGCATCGCCTTCACCTCGAATTTTTTCAGAATCCCTGTAAGCATTCGCCAAGATAATGGTACGTTCTTTTTCTGCAAAAGCTTGAATCTTTTCCGCCTCTTCCGCGCCCTCTGAGCGTAGTTTATTGGCCAATCCTTTGCGCTCGGTTTCCATTCTTAAATAAACAGAATTTCTAACTTCTTGCGCAAGTTCGATTCGTTTAATACGGACATCAACAATTTCAATACCGTACTCAGCTGCTGCTATCGCCTTCAATTTACCTTTCACAGAAGCCATAATTGCTTCACGTTGATCAGAAACAACCTCTTTGATCGTGCGCTTAGAGAATTGACTCCTTAGAGCATCTTGGTTGTTTTGCGCCAATCTAAGATTAGCAGACGCCATGGCGCCGCCTGTCGAGATGTAGAACTTTTTCACATCAGCAATACGCCATTTAACAAAAGAATCCACAATAACAGTTTTCTTCTCAACCGTTAGGAATGACTCTGGTGAAGAATCTAGCGTTTGAATGCGTTTATCAAAGAAAATCACATTATTGACGAACGGTGTTTTATATTTCAAACCAGGTTCTTCTTCAATGGTAACAATCTCACCCAATCGAAGCTTAATCGCCACTTGAGTTTCATTTACGGTATATAGCGCAGAGCTGGTAAGGATTGCAATAATTGGAATAAGAACAATCGATATAATGCTAATTTTTTTCATTATCTTATCTCCCTAGAGCGTAATATACTGGTGCCACCACTCGACTGAGATCCCGTAGGTTGGTAGTTTGATTGTCCTGAACCTGATGTAGTTGCAGATCTTGATGAATTGATCAACTGATCAATAGGTAAATACATCAGTGAGTTTGCACTACCATCAATAACAACTTTATTTGTGGTACTAAGCACTTCTTCTAATGTCTCCCTATAGAGTCTTTCTCTTGTAACTTCTGGCGCTTTTAAGTACTCCGCCAAAATTTGACTGAAGCGATCGGACTCACCTTCGGACTTGGAAGTTACTTGCGAACGATACGCCTCTGCTTCAGCCATTATTCTTTGACTCGCACCACGAGATTTCGGCAAGATGTCGTTTGCATAAGCGTTAGCTTCATTAATGTATCTTTGTTGATCTTCGCGAGCCTTAACAACGTCATCAAAAGCGTCTTTCACTTGAATTGGTGGCTGAGCATCTTGCATGGTTACCGCGGTAATAATCAAGCCCGTTTGGTATTCGTTAAGCAAAGCTTGCGAATGACTCTTTACCTCCTGAGCAACTTGCTCACGACCCGTGGTTAATACAAAGTCCATCGTGTTGTCGCCAACAACTTGCCTAATCACACTTTGAACAACGTGACTCAATGTCAGTTCTGGCTGGAGTACGTTAAATAAATAGGCTTGTGCATCAACAATTTTATACTGCACGGCCAAGCTAACATCAACCATGTTTTCATCCTTGGTTAACATCAAGGACTCGGAGCTTATTCTGCCGCCATAGTTAGAATTCTGGCTGTTTCTAAAACCAATCTCAG
>Ga0208335_1000423_pt1 | contig 15312 bp, 12 predicted proteins | sample DeeseametaMP0759_FD_184202 | JGI IMG/M metagenome (GOLD analysis project Ga0208335, IMG submission 184202) | Marine microbial communities from the Deep Atlantic Ocean - MP0759 (SPAdes) | ecosystem: Environmental > Aquatic > Marine > Oceanic | place: West of Cape Town, South Africa, South...
GCCGGAGCCGCAGGAGCCGGAGCCGGAGCCGCAGGAGCCGGAGCCGGAGCCGGAGCAGGCATCGCAGGAGCCGGACCAGGCATCGCAGGTGGGGGGTGGTTCATGGCGTTTGCGGGCGCGGCGAAGAGGAGTGAGGCCACCATGGCCAACGTCGTCCCGATCGTCGCCATCCGCCAACGGACAACCCTGGACCTGGATTCCACCGCTACCCCCTGCAGATTGTGCGACATCACTTCCCGTAGGACTCAACGGTAGGCACGACCAGCGACCGCTGTCCACCGTCCGCTACGACATCCGGTGGCGACCGGGAAACCAGCGGGCCGCCTACCCTGTCATCCGACCGGCACCCCCGAGGGGTACCGGACACCCCCCTGATGAACACCTCCACCCCCTCCAACCAGCCCTCCGACGGCCTATTCCCGGTCGGTCGGCCGACACCCCTGGGCACCTACCTGCGCGACCTCTGGGCCCGCCGGGACTACATAGTCCGGGTCCCACTCAACGAGCTGAGGTCCCAGAACGCCCACACCCTGCTGGGCGGCATCTGGCTGGTCCTGAACCCGCTCCTGCAGGTCGGCGTCTACTTCCTGGTGTTCGGCATCATCATGCCGATCGACCGTGGGGTGGACAGCTACCTGGTCTTCCTGACCATCGGGGTGTTCACCTTCCACTACTCCCAGCGGGTCATCAGCGACGGCGCCCGCTCGGTCGTCTCCAGCATGGGCCTCATCCGCACACTGCGGTTCCCGCGTGCCACGCTGCCGCTCTCCAACTCCGTGGGCCAGGCCGTGGCGTTCGGCCCGGTGTTCGTCGTCATGCTCGTCGTCGTCTTCGCATACGGGAACGTTCCGACGCTGCGCTGGCTGCTTCTTCCCCTGCTCTTCGTCCTTCAGTCGCTGTTCAGCCTCGGGGCCAGCTTCCTGGCCGCCCGCTTCAACCACCTCTACCGGGACCTCGAGAACCTGCTGCCGTTCGTGTTCCGGCTCCTCTTCTACGTGTCCGGCGTCCTCTACTCGGTCGACCACTACGTGGACGACGCCCTGCTGCGCGGCCTCTTCGCCTTCAACCCCATGTACGTCTACGTGACGACCTGGCGGTGGGTGCTGGTGGGCGGCCCGGCCACGGCCGTCGAGGCGGCCGCCGCCGTCATCTGGGCCGTCGTCACGCTCATCGTCGGCTTCACCGTGTTCCGGGCCAACGAGAACTCCTACGGGAGTACCGGATGACCGACATCGCCCTGCGTTGCGTGGACGCCGAGGTGACCTACACCATCCGGTCGCACCGGCCGCTCATACGCGACATGCTGCGCGGCCAGCGTCCCGCCGCCCAGAAGGTCCACGCCCTGCGCGGCGTCACGTTCGACGTGAACGTCGGGGAGAGCGTCGGCGTCGTCGGCCCCAACGGCTCGGGAAAGACCACGATGCTGCAGGCCACCACGGGGCTGCTCCCGGTCTCGGCCGGCGAGATCCTGGTCCGCTCGGTGCCGACCTTCCTGGGAGTCCAGGCCGTGCTCCGGAACCAGCTGACAGGCCGACGCAACATCGAGGTCGGGCTTCTGGCCCAGGGCCTGAACCGGGCCGCCGTCGAGGACCTGCTGCCCGCCGTGGTCGAGTTCACCGGCCTGGGCGACGCCATCGACATGCGTATGGAGACCTACTCGTCGGGCATGAGGGCCCGCCTCCACTTCGCGGTGGCCACCGCCACCTCGCCGGAGATCCTGCTCATCGACGAGGCGCTGGCCGTCGGCGACAGGTCGTTCCGGGAGAAGAGCGCCCAGCGGCTCGACGAGCACCGGGCCAATGCGGGAACGGTGCTGCTGGTCAGCCACAACCTGTCGGAGATCAGGCGGTCCTGTGACCGGGTGATCTGGCTGCAGGACGGCCTGATCGTGGCCGACGGCCAGACCGACGAGGTGCTGGCGTCCTACGAGGCGTCCTGACCGGACGCCGGACGCCCGCTCCCCCGGGGCGGTCCCAGCAGGAACCCTGCTCCCCACGACAGGTGCATGGCCGGGTACACGGCCAGGAGGCGGGCGACCATCGCCGGGCGCCGGCCCACCACCACGGCCGCCACCGCCACCGCGCCGAGGTAGCCGACCGGAAGCACCAGGGCCAGTGGCCACCAGGGGGCTGCCAGCAGCCCGACCAGCACGCCGAGGGTTGCCGCCGGTGGCACGACCTGGCGCCACCTCAACGAACGGGGGTGGCGCCGCAGCACCACCCGCTTCCACCGGCCGTAGCCGAAGAACTGCCGGGCCAGGGCACCGAGGGTGCCCCGCGGCCGGTAGCCGACGCGCAGCGCCGGGTCGAACCAGACCGTCCCACCGGCCTCACGTAGCCGCCAGTTCAACTCGTAGTCCTGGTTGCGGACCAGCGACGCGTCGTACAGGCCGACCGCATCGATCGCCGCACGCCGGAACACGCCCAGGTAGACGGTGTCGACGGCCCCCTCCGGTCCCCCGTAGTGGAAGCGGGCGTCGCCGGCACCGAACCGCGACGCCATTGCCCGGCCGGCGGCCCGCTCGAACGGCGTACGGCCCATGGGTTCCTGTACCCCGCCAACGTTCACCGCTCCGGTGCGCGAAAGCGTCTCCAGGGCCCGGGCCACGTACCCCGGCTCCAGCTCGGCATGTGCGTCGACGCGCACCACCACCGCAGCGGTGGTCGCCCGGATCGCGGCGTTCAGGCCGGCAGGCGTGACGCCGGCCGGGTTGTCCACGACCGACACACGACCATCGGCTGTCGCCAGCGCGTCGGCGACCGCCCGGGTGTCGTCGGCGGATGGCGCCACGGCGATGCAGACCTCCAATGTCCCGTCGAACTCCTGGGCCAGCACGGAGGCCACCGCATCGCCCAGCGTCGCCTCCCCGTCACGGACCGGCAGCACCACGGCCACGTCCGGCACCGGCGGCGGCCCCGAGGAGGTCCCCGACGACTGGCCGGGCGCCGCATCGCCCGACGGGTCGGCCATCAACTTCCCGGCCGGAACAGGACCAGCACCGTCCGGGCCAGGATCTGGAGGTCCAGCACCGGCGACCAGGACATCAGGTACTGGAGGTCGTGGCCCAACTTGTAGGCCGGGTCGGTGTGGTACCCGGCCCGCACCTGGGCCAGCCCGGTGATGCCGGGTGCGATCTCGTGGCGCCGCCCGTAGCCGGGGATGGCCGCCTCGAACTCCGAGATGAGCTCCGGTCGCTCCGGCCTGGGGCCGACGAGGGACATCTCGCCCCGCACCACGTGCCAGACCTGCGGCAGCTCGTCGAGGCGGGTGCGGCGCATCCAACCACAGCCCCGCACCACCCGGTCGTCGTCCAGAGTCGCCAGGCGGGCCGCCCCGTCGGCCTCGGCACCATGGCGCATGGTCCGGAACTTGGCCAGGGTGAACGGCACCCCATCGCGCCCGGTGCGAACCTGGCGGAACAGCACACCACCACCGGCCACCACCCGGACGTAGACGGCAGCGACCACCAGCAGCGGCACGACCAGCGGGGCGGCCACCAGCAGCACGGCCAGCTCGACGAGGCGCTTCAGCCTCAGCTGGTGCGGGTGCAGGGCCCGCGAGCGGATCGCCACGTACGGCATGCCGCCGATCTCGCGGACGTCGCGCAAACCCAGCAGGGCGGTGGTGGCCGTGACCCGCAGGTACACCCCGCGGCCCGAGCCGTCCAGGGCACCCAACGGTTCGGGCATCACGTCGCCGAGGGAGACGTCGTCCACGAACACCACGTCGGTGGCCCCGTGGGCGTCGGCTGCGGTAACCACGCCTGCACCCACCGGCACCTCGGCGACCACTTCGGCCATCCGGTCTGTCTCGGAGAGGTGCGAGGCAGCCAGGGCCGTCTGCTCCGACGACCCGACGAGCAGCACCCGCGGTGGTCCGAAGCGCCTCGACCGCAGCCGTCGCGACATGGCACGGGTAGTGGTCGCCACCAGCACCACGCCCACGCCGACCGCCGCCAGGTTGGCCCTCGGCACGGCGTAGCGGCCGGTCGGCAGCACCACCACCAGCCCGACGGCCAGGCCGACGAGCGTCAGGCCGACCACCCGGGCGAACCACATCCGGTGGCCCAGGCGGGCCTGCTTCTCGTAGAGCCCACCGAAGTAGAAGACCAGCTGCAGGATCGCGGTGAGCGCCACCATGCCGACCAGCAGCTCGCCCGGCTCGGGCCAGTCGGTACCGAAGCGCACCACCGTCACCAGCACGGTCACCGCCAGGATCCCCACGGCGTCCAGCATGTACAGCCAGCGGAACCCGGCACGCCAGAGCCTCAGGTACAGGCCGGAGGGCTCCGGCAGGGCTGCCGGCGAGGAGGGCGGGGGCGTCGGGGTCATCAGGCGATCCCGACCAGCGTAGAAGGCCGGTACCCGTGGACGCCGCGGTGCGACCGGGCGCCCCCGACCGGCGTGAGGTCGGCCGGTAGGCTCCGCCGGTGCCCCTGTCCCGGCTGCCACGGTCGCGCCGCGACCTCCACGCCCTCCTCCAGGTCGACCTGCTGGTCAACCTGACGCTGCGCGACCTGCGCAGCAAGTACAAGCGGTCGGCCCTGGGCTGGTCCTGGTCGGTGCTGAACCCGCTGGTGGCCGTCGTCGTCTACTCGGCCGTCTTCTCGGTTTTCCTGCGGATCCAGCCCTCGGTCGGCGACCCCAGCGGCCTGGACTCCTACGCCGTGTTCCTGCTGGTGACCCTGCTGCCCTGGCAGTTCCACGTCACCAGCCTCACCGAGGCCACCCGTGCCATCACCGCCAACGCGCCGCTGGTGACCAAGATCTACTTCCCCCGCTGGGTGCTGCCCACCTCGTCGGTGCTGGCCCGGTTCCTCACCCTGCTGGTCGAGATGTCCGTGCTGCTGGTGCTCATCGCCGTGCTGCAGGGGCACATCACCTTCCAGTGGATCCCGGTGCTGCTGGCCCTGATGATGCTGCAACTGCTCTTCACCATCGGCCTGGCCCTCATGATCAGCGCAGCCAACGTCTACTTCCGGGACGTCCAGCACTTCCTGGGCGTGGCGCTGGCCCCGTGGATGTTCCTGACGCCGATCCTCTACCCGCTGAACATGGTCCCCGCCGACAAGGAATTCCTGGGGATCGGCTACCGCACCCTCTACCAGCTGAACCCGATGGTCTCGTGGGCCAAGGCCTACCGCAACGTGCTCTACGACCTGCGGTTCCCGTCGCTGGAACGCTGGCTGGCCATCGTGGCGGCCACCGGCATCGTGCTGGCCATCGGCTTCCGGGTGTTCAACCGCCTGGAGCCGCGCATGGCCGAGGAGGTCTGAGCGTGGCTCCGACATCGCCCAACGCCGTGGCCCTCGACGGGCTGGGCAAGAAGTTCCGCCTCACGCACGACCGGAACTGGACGCTGAAGGCCACCGTGCTGGCCGGGCACCGCGTCCGCTACGAGGAGTTCTGGGCGCTGCGGGGCCTGGACCTGGAGGTCCCGCACGGCTCCACCTTCGGGATCATCGGCGGCAACGGCTCGGGCAAGAGCACCCTGCTGAAGGTGCTGGCCGGGATCCTCCGGCCCGACGAGGGCACGGCGAAAGTCGACGGTCGCCTCTCGGCCCTGCTGGAGCTGGGCGCCGGCTTCCACCCGGAGCTGACCGGCCGCGAGAACATCTACCTGAACGGCGCCATCCTGGGCTTCACCTCCCGGGAGATCCGCCGACGCTTCGACGACATCGTGGGCTTCGCAGAGCTGGACCGCTTCATCGACGAGCCGGTCCGGAACTACTCCTCGGGCATGTACGTACGGCTGGGGTTCTCGGTGGCCATCCACGTCGAGCCGGAGATCCTGCTGGTCGACGAGGTGCTGGCGGTCGGCGACCACGCCTTCCAGAAGCGCTGCCTGGACCGGTTCGCCCTGCTCAAGTCCGAGGGACGCACGATCATCCTGGTCAGCCACGACCTGGACATGGTCGGCTGGCTCTGCGAGCAGACGGCCTGGATCCAGCAGGGCACGCTGCAGGCGGTCGGGCCGTCACCCGAGGTGATCGACCGGTTCCTGGACGGTGGAGCGGCCGGTGCGCCACCCGCCTCGGGGTCCCGTAGACGGTTCGGTGGGTTGGGCCCGGATGACCTGGTGAGGTCCGTGGACCTTGTCGACGCCAACGGCCACCAGATGGACAGCGTGGGCTCGGGACGCCCGGTGCGATTCCGGGTCCGCTACGACGCCGGGCGGGCCGGCGAGCCGGTCACCGTGGCACTCGGCCTCTACCGGGCCGACGGCACGCATGTGGCCAGCATCAACTCGGGAGCGGCATCGCGTGCCGTCGACGGCGGAGACGGCCTCGTCGAGGTGGACTACGCCATCGGGGCGCTGGCCGTGCAGCCCGGCACCTACGAGCTCTCCGTCGCCCTCCACGACCACTCGATGCGCAAGGTCATGGAGCGCCACACGCACCTGGTGCGCTTCGAGGTGGAACCGACCGGCGGCGACCACCAGAACGGCCTGGTGGCCCTGGGTGGCACCTGGTCGGCACGATCGGCCGACCGATGAGGATGCGGCGGCAATGCGACGGATCGACCGACCGGTGAACGACAGGCGCTGGCGGGACGGATCCGAGGACCGGATCGCAGGGATCCTGAGGGACGCCACGGACCGCTCCAGCGGCTCGGACGAGCTGGCCGCCCACATCGACGACTGGCCGACCCGCTACCACTTCGGACGGGCCCGCACGAACCTGCTGCACCCCATCCGCCTGGGCCCCGGAGTCCGCGTCCTGGACGTGGGCGCGGGCAGCGGTGTGAACAGCCGTTGGGCGGCCGAACAGGGCGCCACCGTGGTGGCCGTGGAGGGCGACGCCCTGCGGGCCGAGGCCGCAGCCCTGCGCTGCGCCGGGCTGGACGTGGACGTCCGGCACGGCAGCGCCGGCGACCTCACCGACGACGAGGGCTTCGACGTGGTGCTCTGCATCGGCGTCCTGGAATACGCAGGCGACGACCCGGACCGGTTCCTGGGCCACCTGGCCGGCCTCCTGCGACCGGGTGGCGCCCTCGTGGTGGCCATCGAGAACCGCTTCGGCCTCGCCTACTGGCTGCAGGCCGACGAGGACCACCTCGGGCTGGCGTTCGTCGGAATCGAGGGCTACCCGCCGGTGGCCGCCACCGAGGCAACCGCCACCGTCCGCACCTTCTCGAGGCCCGAACTGGCCGAACGCCTCAGCGGCGCCGGGCTGACCTCCCAACGCTGGTACCAGCCGTTCCCCGACTACAAGCTGCCCACGGCCATCCTGACCGACCGCTGCTTCGACCAGCCCGACGCCGTGGACCTCGTAGACCAGCTGGTCGGCCCCCCGATCGACCGCAGCCGCATGGGCGGCCGGATAACCGGTGACGAACGGGCCATCCACCGCCAGGTGGTGGCCGCCGGCATGGGCGCCGAGATGGCCAACTCGTTCCTGGTGGTGGCCGCTAGGGAGCAAGGCGTGCTGGAGAGGCGCTCGGACGGTGACGCCCTGGCCTGGCGGTTCACCGGCGACCGGCGTCGGGCCCACCTCCGGGTCCGACGGATCACCGACGGCGGCGTGAGACGCATCGACCGGCGTCCGATCCACCGGACCGAAGCCGGTGGGCCGGCAGGCGGCTGGCTGCACCTGAGGTCGCCCGGTGGCACCGCCGACGACTACACGCCGGGCCCGAACCTCGAGCAGGTGGCCCTGGACAGGCTCCGGGCCGGAGACATCGACGGGGTGAGGGCCGTCCTGGCCACCTGGTGGACCGTGGCCGACCGCTCCGCCACCGAACGACAGGTCACAGACGAGGAGGCCCACCCCTTCCTCCCCGCCGGATCCCGGACGGTGCTGCCCGGAGACCACCTGGACCTGGGGCTGGACAACCTCGTGGGCCCCGTGGAACGCCCCGCCGAGGTGCTCTTCGTGGACGACGAGTGGGAGGCGACCGGTGGCGTGGACCGCGACCTGGCCGCCGTGCGGACCTGCTGGAAGCTGGCCACCGCGGTGGTCTCCGGAGGGACCCGGCACCCGTGGCCGGCCAGCACGACGGTGGACAGGATGGCTGCGAAGTTCTGCGACCTGCTACCCGGCGTCGTGGGCGACCCGTCCATCGACCACCTGCACGTGGCGGAGGCCGCCCTGCGGGTGGAGGCAATCGGAGGCGACATCGCCACCCACGTCGCCCAACTGCGGGCCGTGGGGCGCCGCAGCGTGGCCGACCGCACCGTCGGTGCCGGCCACCGCTCACCGCTGCGTCGACGGCTCGCCGCCCTGAAGCGCCTCCCCGGCGGGAGACTCCTGGCCTCCCTGGTACGCCGCCTTCGCTGAGTCAGCCGGCCGAGCGGATGAAGAACCGGCAGGTGTCGTCCACGCCGGCGGTGACGTAGCCGCCAGCGGTGAGCACGTCGACCACCTCGTCTCCCCGACCCTTCCGGAGGCAGACCACGTCCGGAGCCAGCACGTCGAGTGCCCGGGCCGTCGCCTCCGTCCCCCACTCGGCATAGCCGTGCTCAAGTGCGTGGGTGAGGGTGAGGCGGTCCAGGGCATGGAAGTCCCGTCCGGCATGGCGGCCCCGCAGGTATGACGCCCGGGGGTTCACGGCCCTCACGTCGACACCCAGCACCGACACGGCGAAGTCAACGTCCTCCGGTCCGGCCACCGTGCCACCCACCGGCGCCATGTAGACGAGCGTCCGGGCGCTGTCCACCTCGGGCCGCGGCAGGTCCACCACCGGTGGCCAGGCCATCTCGGTCCCCCTGTTGGCACTGCTGGTGATCGGAGTACCCACGACGAGCAGCAACGCCAGCACCACCACCGCCGAGACCACCGGGGCGGCCCGCACCCCGGGTCGACCGGCTGTCACGACTAGTCCCACCATCGCCGGCAGCGGGAGCACCCACAGCGTGCGCCAGGCCACCGCGTCGGCCTCACCAGCCGCATCCAGCACGTCGAGCACCCCGGGGGCCAGGAAGGCCCCGAACACCACCACCGGTCCGGCCAGGAGCAGCATGCGCGAGCCCCGCGAGCCCACCACCGCCCAGGCGGTGAGCGCGGCGGCAAGGGCCACGTATGCCGCCAGCCCTTCGCCGAACACCATCCTGAGCATGGCGATCGGCTCCGTCCCGCTGTCCAGGAATCGCCGCACGTCAAGGAGGCCGAGGACCGCGGCGGCATCGCCCAGTCGCTGCGGCGCGGCGAACAGGGCGTAGAACCCGGCCAGCAGGGCCGGAACGGTGGCGGCCACGGACCTGAGGATTCGACGCGGCTCACCGGCGTCCAGTGCCGTGGCGGCCACGGCGGCCAGCACCACCGGTGGAGCAACCAGCACCGACGACGAGGTGAGCCCCAGCCCGGCGACGACCCCGACCGCCAGGGCCAGCAGGTGGCGTCGCAGTCCCGTCCGGCCGTAGGCAGCCCCGTGGTGCCAGAGGGTTGGAACCACCAACAGCAGGAAGACAGCCTTGCCCTGCCAGGACCGACCCGCGAAGAAGTTCCCGAACGAGCCGTGCACGGCACCGTCCAGCACCAGGAACAGCGTCCCCGCCCACGTGGCGGCCGCCGCCGACCGGGCACCCAGGCCCCGCAGGAGGCGCCAGGTGGCCAGCACCGCCAGTGCCGCGATCAACGGACCGAAGCCGAGGTGCGTGAGCGCCACGGCCGACACCCGGCCGGCCGCAGCCGCACTACCCAGCAGGGCCTCCACCGAGGTGGAGAGAACCGCCGGGCGCTGCAGCGGCAGGACGTCGTCGCTGAAGATGGTGTCGCGATCCGGGAACACGCCGTCATGGGCGGCCACCCACGCCGACCGGTTCACGACGAACACGTCGTCCAGATCGGGACGGACCATCACCAGGGACAGCAGGGCCGCCAGCCCGGCAAGCACCAGGACCGAGACAGCGGCGGTACGCGAGGTGCGGTGCAGTGCGGCACGAACGGTCGTGGCCGGCGTCGAACCCGCGTCCCGGACGGCATACGCAGCCACGGCCAGGACGCCGACCAGGCCCAGCCAGGCCAGCGGCCACCAGAGGCCATCCACGTCCACGAAGGCCAGCACCGCGGCACCTGCCAGGGCCAGGACCACCGGCGTGGCGGGAATGCGACCCGCAGAACCGTGGCCACCCACGGCGGCCCAGCCACCCGTCGACCGGGTCAGGAGGACGGCGAGGGCGATGGTCGCCACCACCCACAGGCCGAACGCCGGATCACGGGTCACCCCGACCAGGCGGGCCAGGTGGAAGACCACCGTCCAGATGGCCAGCGCCCCGACCACCAGGTCCAGCACCCGGTCGGATCGTCGGGCAATGAGGTCGCCCGCGTCGACGTGCACGATCAACCCACCGCCCGGGCCACCGCCTCGGCCAGGGCCTCACGATGGTCGCGGATGGTGACGTTCCCAAGGGACCTCAGCACGGCGTTGTCCAGTGCCGAGTAGAGGGGCCGTCGGGCCGGCAGGGTGCCATCCAGCCCCGGATCCGAGGTTCGCTCCACACGGCCCGGGTCCAGGCCGGCAGCCGTCGCCACCCCACGGGCGAAGTCGAACCAGCTGGTCGGGCCTGCATTGGTTGCATGCACCACCCCGGCCACCCGTTCCTCGCACAGGTACCTCAGCACGGGCACCAGGTCGGCAATGAAGGTGGGGCAGGCCGACCGCTCATGGCCCATCTTCACCGGGCCGCCTGTCGCCAGGGCCACGATGAGGCGCTCGACCATTCCGGGGGCGTCGGCAGGCTGCAGCCAGCTGGTGCGCACCACGGTGGCCGACGGCCCGGCCGCCGCCTCGCCTGCCAGCTTGACGGCCCCGTAGACGCTCAACGGATCGGTCGGGTGGTCCTCCGGGTACGGCACGTCGGCCTTCCCGTCGAAGACGAAGTCGGTGGAAACGTGCAGGAGGTGGGCTCCCACCTCCTCGGCCGCCTCACGGAGGTAGCCGACCGCGGCGGCGTTGATCCGCTGCGCCCGCTGAGGATCTCCCTCGCAGCCGTCCACGTCGGTCCATGCGGCACAATTCACGACCAGTGATGGCGTGCAGGAGGCGATGGCGGCATGGACCGCCTTTCGGTCGGCCACGTTCAGGGCGGTCCGTGAGAGCCCGAACACCGGCCCGTCGTCAGCGAACGCCCGGACAACCTCGCGACCCAGACGGCCTGCGGCGCCGGTAACCAGGACCCTCACGACTTCTCCTCGAGCAGCGGCTCCCACCAGTCGGCGTTGTCCCGGTACCAGGCCACGGTCTCCGCCAGCCCGTCGTCCAGGTCATGCACCGGCGCCCATCCCAGGGCACGGATCCGGCTGGTGTCCACCGAGTAGCGACGGTCGTGGCCGGGACGGTCGGCGACGTACTCAATGCTGGAGGCGTCCGCCCCGCAGAGGCCCAGCAGGCGCTGCGTGAGGTCCAGGTTGTGGATCTCGTTGCCGGCACCCACGTTGTAGATCGTGCCGTCCACGCCGTCGGCCAGCACCAGCTCCAGGGCGGCGCAGTTGTCGTCCACGTGGCACCAGTCGCGGACGTTGCCGCCGTCGCCGTAGAGCGGAACCTGCCCGCCCCGCAACAGCCTCGTGACGAACAGCGGGATGACCTTCTCCGGGTACTGGAAGCGGCCGTAGTTGTTGGTGGACCGGGTCACCACCACCGGCAACCCGTGGGTCCGGTGGTACGACAGGGCGATCAGGTCCGAGGCGGCCTTGGAGGCCGAATAGGGCGAGCTGGGGGCCAACGGGTCGGACTCGGCGGACGACCCCTCGGCGATCGAGCCATACACCTCGTCGGTCGAGACGTGCAGCAACCGGTCGACGCCCACGTCCAGGGCCACCTGGCACACGGTGGCCGTGCCGACGCAGTTGGTGGCCACGAACCGGGCTGCGTCGGAGATGGACCGGTCCACATGGCTCTCGGCTGCGAAGTGGACCACCACATCGTGGCCCGCCATGGCATCTGCCAGGGCCGGGGCGTCGCAGACATCGGCATGCACGAAGCGGTAGCCGGGGCTCCCCTCCAGGCCGGCCAGGTTGGCGGGGTTTCCCGCATACGTGAGGGCGTCGTAGACGGTGACCTCGTCACCACGGCCGACGGCCCGGTGGACGAAGTTGGCGCCGATGAACCCGGCGCCACCGGTCACGAGCAGGCGCACGTCAGCGCTCCCCGAACACCGGACGAAGATCCTCGACGAGGTCCGCGCAGGCCGGGTTGGCCAGATCGCGTGCCGACAGGACCGGCTGGACCACCCCCCAGTCGGCGCCGATGGTCGGATCGTCCCAGGCCACCCCCAACTCGTCGGCAGGGTCGTAGTAGCCGTCCACCAGGTAGGTGAGCGTCAGGTCGGTGACCGCAGCGAAGCCGTGGGCCACCCCGGGCGGGATGTAGACGCCCCGGTGGCGCTGCGGACCGTCGCCACCCAGGTCCAGTTCCAGCGTCGCCCCGAGTGTGGGCGAACCGACCCGCAGGTCGTGGAGCACCACCCGGGCAGACCCCGCCACCACGTACCAGTAATCGGCCTGGTGCCGGTGGTAGTGGAGGCCCACCACAGCGCCCGCGGTCCGATCCGCACGGTTGGACTGGACCATCGGGGGCACGTCGGGCAGCCACTCCTGCCGCCACGTCTCGACGAACAGGCCCCGCTGGTCGCCGTGCACCACCGGGTCGACCAGCACGACGCCATGGATCGCCTCCGAGGCGCGTACCTCAGCCACCGGTCCCGCCTCCCGGGCCACCGGAGGCCACGTCCACGACCGAGTGGTCGCCCAGCAGCAGGGAGAGCCCGACCGTCTCCCCCGGCATCCCGGAGACCTCGGCCTCGCGGCCCAGCACCGAGGCGGTCAGGCGATCCAGGTCGACAACCGAGGCCCCCTCCATCAACACCGAATGCTCCACGGTGGACCGCTGGATGCTGCAGTCCCCACCCACAGCGACATACGGACCCACCGTGCTGTCGATGATCCGCGCCCCGGCAGCCACCACCACCGGGCCGACGAGCGTGGAGTCCACCACCTCGGCCCCGTCATCCACCACCACCTGGTCCCCGTCCAGGCGGTCCAGGACCAGGCGGTTGCAGGCCAGCAGGGGGTCCTTCTTGCCGGTGTCGATCCACCAGCCGTCCAGGACCCGGTGCTCGACGGTCTCGCCGGAGTCCAGCAGCCACTGGATGGCGTCGGTGATCTCCAACTCGCCCCGGGCGGACGGCTCTATGGCACGCACCGCCTCGTGGATGCGAGGTCCGAACAGGTACACGCCGACGAGGGCCAGGTCCGACGGAGGATCCTCCGGCTTCTCGAACAGGGCGGCGATCGAACCGTCGGAGGCCAGCTCCGCCACCCCGAACGACGACGGGTCGTCAACCCGGGCCAGCAGCAGGCGGGCGGCGACCGAGCCATCGAACCCGTCAACCACCTCATCCAGGGAATCCTCGAACATGTTGTCGCCCAGGTACATGGCGAACGGCTCGTCGCCCAGGAACTCCCCGGCCACCCTCACAGCGTGGGCCAGGCCCAGCGGCGCCTCCTGATCGATGTAGGTGACCGACGCCCCCCACCGGCTGCCGTCGCCCACCGACGCCCGGACCTCGTCGCCGGTGTCGCCCACCACGATGCCGATGTCGGTGATGCCCACGCCCACGAGGTCGGCGACCACGTAGTGGAGGATCGGAACGTTGGCGATCGGAACCAGCTGCTTGGCGCTGGTATGGGTGAGCGGGCGCAGGCGCCGTCCACTCCCCCCCGACAGGATCAGACCCTTCACGCCGCCGAGGGTACCGGGCGGCCCCGGGCCGGATCCGACGCGACGGCCCGTGACGCCACGTTCAGCGCCCGGCGGCCGAGGCCAGGCCCACCAGGAACACCAGCAGGGTGACCGCCACCGTCTGGGCCTCGGCGCCACCCAGGGCAAATCCGGCCGCCACCTGTTCCAGGACCTGCTGGTCGCCGTCGGCGGCGAAGTAGGCGGTGGTCACCTTCTCCGAGCCCGTCACCTGAGGCGCGTCGATCGGGCTGGTGGCACCCCCGGAGAGGTTCACCAGGAACGCCACGACCCAGACCGCAGCCCGCTGGAACTCGGCCGTGGTCATCTTCAGGTGGTCGGCGGCGGCTTCGATGGACGCGAGGTCCTCGACGGAGTAGGTGGAGGTGACGCGGTACTCGTCCACCTGCGGGTCCGGGAAGGAGGACCCGGCGTCGGGCGGCCCGTAGACCACCCCGAACCAGTTGGAGCGGAGGCCGAACTCCCTGCGGAACCTGTCGCCGGAGACCACGAACCTGTTGCCGTCGCGGGCACGCAGCTCCACCTCGACGGCACGCCCGCCATCGTCGCCGAAACCGTCACGCTCCACCACCTGGATCTCGTAGAGGGGACCCAGGCCGAACGCGTCGGCCACACGGGTCGAATCCACCTCGTCGGTCCAGCGATGCACCGGGTTGATGGAGACGTCGTCCCCGGCGTCCACCACACCCACGAAGTCGGCCGTGATGGTGTGGCCACCGGTGGAGGCCGAGAACTCCGTGCGGGAGACGACGCCGTCCATGAGCCGGACCATGCCGGCCGTGGCGGCCACCGCAGCGTCGGTCTCAGCGGTCTCGTGGTCCCAGCCGCTACTCCCCCTGCGACTGCGACGCCCCGAGTAGACCTGACAGCGGATGGTGTCACAGGTCTTGGCGTACTCGTAGCGGACCTCGGCCAGGGCGTAGGAACGGGCGGCCACAGCCTGGACCTCGAGCGCCTGCTGACCGGCCCCGTCGCCCATGGCGGCCCAGACCGATGGCATCTCGCTGGGCACCACGGACCGCAGGTACTGCTCGACGGCTACCCAGTTGACGGTGCGCTGTCGGGCCCCGTAACGCACCGCCCGGATCTCGCCCCGGTACCAGGTGGTCGACGTGGCCCCCTCGCAGAGCTGCAGGGTCTGGTCCAGGCCGACCTCCGCCTGGTCCACCAGGTCGAAGGCCATCCCGTCGGCGGTGGACACCACCCCCCCGGTCGAGTACGGCGTGGATCCGATCGGCCAGGCCGGGGCGATGCGGGCCACCGGGCTGTTCACCACCACCCCCGTGTCGGTGAATCCTCCTCCGCAGGAGGAGCCCGAGTAGACGTGGTACCGGTCCACGTCACCGTCCAGCACGAGGCGCACCACCTTGGCGTCCACGACGGTCCACGAACCCTGCAGGCCACCCACCAGCAGGACGCCGTCGGACAGGTAGACGGTGGTCGGCCCGCCGTCATGGGACAGGAGCCGAACGCCGATTTCCACGTCGGGGACCACCATGGGCGTGGTGCCGCCGTAGTAGTGGTCGAGGATCTGGTCGCGCCCCCAACCCTCGTCGATGGCGTATCCCAACGCCCCGTACTGGCCCATCCCCCGGCCGTGACCCCAACCCCG
>Ga0208335_1000426_pt1 | contig 15276 bp, 13 predicted proteins | sample DeeseametaMP0759_FD_184202 | JGI IMG/M metagenome (GOLD analysis project Ga0208335, IMG submission 184202) | Marine microbial communities from the Deep Atlantic Ocean - MP0759 (SPAdes) | ecosystem: Environmental > Aquatic > Marine > Oceanic | place: West of Cape Town, South Africa, South...
CTTACATCAAATTCCAATGGTGATCGAGAGCTCTGGTCGAGGTGAGAGAGCTTATGATATTTATTCAAGATTACTTAAAGAGCGCGTTGTTTTTTTGGTTGGCCCTGTTGAAGATTACAGCGCTAATGTCATTGTCGCGCAGTTATTGTATTTAGAGTCTGAAAATCCAGATAAAGACATTCATTTATACATTAATTCGCCAGGGGGCTCGGTTTCTGCCGGTTTGGCGATTTACGACACCATGCAGTTCATTAAACCAGATGTTTCAACACTTTGCATTGGCCAAGCGGCAAGCATGGGTGCATTACTCCTCAGTGCTGGCGCCAAAGATAAGCGCTTTGCCCTACCACATTCACGTTGTATGATTCACCAACCTTTGGGTGGTTTTTCGGGTCAAGCAAGTGATATCGATATTCATGCCCAAGAGATATTAAAGGTTAGAGATAAGTTAAATAACATTCTTAAAAGTCATACTGGACAAAGCCTCAAGACAATTCAAAAAGATACCGATAGAGATAATTTTATGTCGGCAAGCGAGTCGGCAAAATACGGTTTGATTGACAAAGTACTGACTAAGCGCTAAGCTTATACAGGATTCATGTAAAGATCTCCTCCATGTCACAAAACAAACAAGATTTACATTGCTCATTTTGCTCCAAGCACAAAGACGAGGTCAATCGTCTCATTGCGGGTCCTGGTGTCTATATTTGTGATGAATGCATTGAGTCGTGCTATGACTTGATTCAAGAGCAAACACTTAAAGATACACAGATAGATCATAACGATTGGAATTACACGCCAAAACAGCTTTTTAACTTTTTGAATGAGTATGTGATTGGTCAATCTCATGCAAAAAAAGTGCTGTCTGTTGCGGTTTATAACCACTACAAACGCCTAAAGACCGATTATATTTCTAACGAAGTCGAGCTGGACAAGTCTAATATCTTATTAATTGGACCAACCGGCAGTGGTAAGACGCTATTGGCTCAAACCTTGGCGCGCTTTTTGGATGTTCCTTTTACTGTTGCAGATGCGACCACTTTGACTGAGGCAGGTTATGTCGGTGATGATGTGGAAAACGTTATTAAAAGTTTGTTGGCAAAATGCGACTTTGATCCTGCTAGAGCTGAGCAAGGTATTATTTTTATCGATGAAATCGATAAAATCTCACGTCGTTCAGATTCACCGTCGATTACCCGTGATGTTTCTGGCGAAGGTGTACAACAGGCGATGCTTAAGCTGATTGAGGGTACGATTGCTTCTGTGCCACCACAAGGCGGCAGAAAGCACCCGAATCAAGAAACCATTGATGTTGACACTTCAAAAATCCTATTTATTTGCGGCGGCGCTTTTAACGGCCTTGAAAAAGTAATTGACCGTCGAGTTGAAAAAGCAACCGGTATTGGCTTTTCAGCTGATGTGCAAGACGAGAAAAGTAAAAAAACATTGAGTGAACTATTCACCCTTCTAGAGCCTGATGATCTCATCAAGTTTGGTTTAATTCCTGAATTAGTCGGTCGTTTGGCAGTCCACACCTCCCTTAGTGAGTTAGATGAAGATGCGTTGGTTGAGATTCTTACCAAACCAAAAAATTCTGTTATTAAGCAATTTCAAGAAGTATTTGCTATGGAAGGAGTGAAACTGACTTTCAGAAAAGCGGCACTAGTGGCGATTGCAAAACGCGCTATTAAGAGAAAGACTGGCGCCAGAGGTTTGCGCTCAATTTTAGAAGATTTGTTGTTAGATACGATGTTTGAGATGCCATCAATGCAAAGCGCGAAGGAAGTCATTATTGACAAGGCTGTTGTTGAAGGTAAAAAACAACCCATTGTCTTGTACATTAGTGAACAACAATCTGACACTAAGCGAAAGGCCAGTTGATCATTCAATCCATCTTCAACCCAATTCTTAGAGATTAATGGCGACAGAGTTATTTGATCGGCAAAAGGATGCGGTTGGCAAAGGTGAGCGAACAATACTTGTTTATATTGAACTGAGTAGCAACAGACACATCGCCAACGGCGTTGAAGAATTTGAACAACTTGCCGCCTCTTCCGGTCTTAATATTATCCAATCCTTAAGTGTTAAGCGAAGTTTCGCTTCAGCGAAATTTTTTATTGGTAAAGGCAAAGTCGAAGAGTTGAGTGAGCTTGTTATCGATAATGAAATTGATTTGGTGATTTTTTCGCCTGAACTCTCGCCCTCACAAGAGCGTAATCTAGAAAAATCCCTACAATGCCAGGTGATGGATAGAACAGGCCTTATTTTGGATATATTCTCCCTCAGAGCGCGCTCATTTGAAGGTAAGTTGCAAGTGGAATTGGCACAATTAAGGCACCTATCCACTCGTCTTGTTAGAGGTTGGACTCACCTTGAAAGGCAAAAAGGTGGTATTGGTCTTCGTGGTCCTGGTGAAACGCAATTAGAGACGGATAGGCGACTCATTGGGCAGCGTATCAAGTACCTTAATAAACGACTTGAAAAAGTTGATAAGCAACGTGAATTGGGGCGTAAGTCGCGAACAAAAAATGACTTACCAATGATTGCTCTTGCGGGCTATACAAACGCCGGAAAATCCACTTTATTCAATCGGCTCACCAAGGCAGAAGTTTATACTGATGATAAGTTATTTGCTACATTGGACTCTACCATTCGCCGAGTTATTTTGCCAGCCTCAGGCGAAGCAGTAATTGCTGACACGGTAGGTTTTATTCAGAACTTGCCCCATGATTTGGTTGCTGCTTTTAAATCCACCCTTGAAGAAACCAGTCAAGCTAATGTACTTCTTCATGTCGTCGATGCTGCCGATGAACATAATTGCGATAAGATTGAGCAAGTGGAAGACATTATTAAACAAATTGATGCCGACAAAATACCAAGCATTATTGTTATGAATAAGATTGACGCCATTGAAGGGTTTGAGCCCAGAATCGATACCGACCACGAAGGAAATGCTCAAAGGGTGTGGCTTTCAGCCCATACTGGCGAGGGTGTTGAATTACTTTATCAAGCGTTAGCCCAGCGTCTTAGTGGTATGATGACTCATGCCAGCATTCAGTTGGAGGTTCAGTCAGCCTATATTCGCAGTGAAATACATAATGTTGGTTTTATTCATGAAGAAAAAATGAATGAATTTGGGCAGTGGCTACTTGAAATTAACGTGACGCGACACTATCTAAAGAGATTATTAGATAAGCAAGGCGTTTCATTATTATGGGAACAGAAGACACCACAAAGCCAATTGATTTAGAACAGCAATCAGTGCCATTGTTGCCACTGAGAGATGTTGTTGTTTTTCCGCATACCGTTATTCCCCTTTTCATCGGCAGAAAGTCATCCGTTAATGCGATCACCCAAGCGATGGAGTCGGACAAACATGTCTTTCTAGTTACCCAAAAAGATGAATCCATTGAAGAGCCAAACAACGAAGATCTTCATACAGTTGGTACGCTCGCCACCATATTGCAATTATTGAAGCTACCGGACGGCACCATCAAGGTGTTGGTTGAAGGGGTTAAGCGAGCAAAAATTGAAGAATTTATCCTAGTCGACGAGCATACTGAAGTCCTTTTGAGTGATTGCAGCTTGACTATTGAGGACGACACCGAAATCAAAGCGATGATGCGACTTGCTCTTGAGAAGTTCGAGAACTACATCAAACTCAGCAGAAAAATTCCCGAAGAAGTCTACAAAGTTCTTAAGGAAATTACAGATGCTGAGCGTTTTAGTGATGTCATCATCGCTAATCTGAATTTAAAAGTTGAAGAAAAGCAAACGCTTCTGGAAGGTACACTTGCCAAGGATAGGCTGGAAAAAATCTTAGAAATTTTGGAAGGTGAGCTTGATGTCCTAGGCGCAGAACAGAAAATTCAATCTCGAGTTCGCAAACAAATGGACTCTAATCAGAGAGACTATTATTTGAACGAACAAATGAAGTCCATCCAAAAAGAATTAGGCACGCTTGATGATGAAACTGAGCTTGAGGAATTGCAGTTGAGTATTAAAAAAGCCAAAATGCCAAAAGAGGCTAAAGAAAAAGCGCAGAGTGAGCTTAATAAACTTCAACGCATGTCATCGCAATCTTCTGACGCTTCCATCATCAGAACGTATATCGAAAACCTTTGCACGGTGCCGTGGAGCAAAAAAACACGGATTAACCAAGACCTCAATAAAGCGCAGAAAATTCTTGATGGTGATCACTATGGTTTAAACAAAGTTAAAGAGCGCATCTTAGAGCACTTGGCGGTTCAAACTCGTGTCACCAATAATAAAGCCAATATTCTCTGCTTGGTGGGTCCTCCAGGCGTGGGTAAAACCTCGCTTGGGGAGTCTATAGCCAAAGCAGTCAATCGAAAATATGTTCGCATGGCGCTAGGTGGTATTAGAGATGAAGCCGAAATTCGTGGTCACAGAAGGACTTACATAGGTGCAATGCCAGGTTCGATTGTGCAAAAAATGCAAAAAATAAAGGTGAAAAACCCTCTATTTTTGTTGGATGAAATCGATAAAATGGCATCCGATTATAGAGGCGATCCAGCTTCAGCAATGCTTGAGGTGTTAGATCCAGAGCAAAATCATACTTTTAATGATCATTATTTAGAAGTTGATTACGACTTGTCTCAAGTAATGTTTGTCGCTACTGCCAACACCTTTGATTTACCCCAAGCGCTTTTGGATCGGATGGAGATTATCCAACTTTCAGGTTATACCGAAGATGAAAAATTACAAATTGCTAAGCGCCATCTTATCGCCAAACAAATGAAAAACAATGGCGTTAAGAGCTATGAAATTTCGTTTAAAGATTCTGCAATCCTAGATATTATTCGTTATTACACCAGAGAGGCAGGCGTTCGTGGTTTAGACCGTGAAATTGGCAGTATTTGTCGTAAGGTGGTGAAAGAGTTCACTATGAAAAAACGCAAAGGACGCGCGATTATTAACTCAAAAAGTCTCCCGAAGTTTCTGGGTATGAAAATTTTCCGCTTTGGTTTGGCTGAAGAGCATAATCAAGTGGGTGAAGTGACTGGTTTGGCGTGGACATCGGTGGGGGGTGATTTGTTAACAATCGAAGCGGCAACCTATAAGGGTAAGGGAAAGCTTAAATATACGGGACAATTAGGCGATGTGATGAAGGAGTCTATTCAAGCGGCGATGTCGGTTACAAGGACGCGCGCAGCTGAACTTAACATTGCTGATGATTTTCACGAAAAGCTCGATATTCACATTCACGTGCCCGATGGCGCAACGCCAAAAGACGGTCCGAGTGCGGGTGCGGCTATGTGCACAGCGCTGGTCTCAGTTTTAACAGGTAGAAAAGTTAAAGCCGACGTGGCGATGACGGGTGAAATTACCTTAAGAGGCGAAATCACACCAATTGGTGGACTGAAGGAAAAATTGTTGGCAGCTCTCCGAGGTGGTATTAAAACAGTTATTATTCCAGATGATAATGAAAGAGAGCTATCTGAAGTGCCTGACAAAATTAAAGGCAATCTCGAAATCATCCGCGTTAAGTGGATTGACCAAGTGCTGGATATAGCACTTGAAAAAGAGAAAAGCTAGTTATTCTGATTATAACTTTGTGAGTTTGGCGTAATAAAAACCGTCAAACTCACGGTTTGGCAATTGTTGCTTGCCAACTTCGCCCATACCCCAGCCAAGGTCGATTACTTCGTGTTTGGCATCATTCGTGCGCTCTAAAAAACGGGCTATCTGCCTCTCGTTCTCACTTTTGAGTACCGAGCAAGTTGCATAAAGAAGTACTCCACCAGGCTTTAAACAGCCCCAAAGATTATCTAATATTAATGATTGAATTTCGCACAGTCGAACAATATCTCTGGGTTTTCTAAGCAACTTAATGTCGGGGTGTCTGCGAATAACGCCGGTCGCTGAGCAGGGCGCATCCAATAGAATTTTGTCAAACAGTTGCCCATCCCACCAATCCTTGGTATTTGCGTTGCCTTGTTTAACAATAATGTTTGTTAATTGAGAGCGTTCAATATTTTCAACAACTCTTGTGAGCCGACTTTGATCACTGTCAATAGCCACGATCTGCGCGTCCACGCACAGTTCTGCTAAATGTGTCGTTTTGCCGCCTGGAGCGCAACACGCGTCCAGTATGAGTTCACCATTCTGTGGCTTTAGGATTTGTGCCGCCAGCTGTGCAGAGGCGTCTTGCACATAACACGACCCTTCGGAAAACCCTGGTAATTGAGACACATTAACAGCGTTCTTTAAGATAAGTGCTTGTTGTGCAATAGGGCAGGGTTCACTATCAATTCCAGCGTTTATTAATTGCTGTTGATAGTCCTCGCGTTTTATAGATGGATGCACACGAAGTGTCATCGGTGCTTGTTTGTTGTTCTCTCTCAAGATGTTTTGATAATGTTCCGGATAATCTTGTTTGAGTTTTTTATTCAGCCAGGTGGGGTGAGAAAAATGCTCTTTAGCCAGTATTTTTTCACGCTCTCTATCGATACCTCTGAGGATTGCATTAATAAAGCCTTTTGCCCAATCCTTGTCAATGCTATCAGCGACTGCAACCGTTTCATTAATTGCTGCATGGGTTGGTGTACTTGAGTGTAAAAGTTGGTATGCTCCCAATAGAAGTAGACAGTGTAAGTCCAAGTTTTTCTTTTCTAGAGGGTTATGAATACGCGGCGTGACAATATCGTTGAGTTGGTGATAGAATCTCAAAGTGCCAAAAATAAGTGATTTGGCAAAAGGTAAATCTGGGGCGTCTAACGGAAAATCAACATCAGAGAGAGATTGTTTAGTAAGGACTACCGAGCAAATCGCTTGAAGTGCAATAACTCTGGCGTTTACTTTATTTTGAGACTCACTGTGCAAGTGCTTGCTTTATACTTTGCAGAAGTGCATCCGCGTCTTGATAGCCTGGGAGGTTGCTGCCATTTTCAAAAAAAATGGATGGCGTGCCAGTAACGCCCAATTTTACGGAGAGGGCTAACTGTTCCGCTACAGGATTATCGCATTTTTCACTGTCTGGGGTGATGCGTCTAGTCTTATAGTTGTGAATTGCTTGATTGCGATCTTCAGCGCACCAAATTTTTTCCATCGTACTCTGTGCACTAGGGTGGAGTTGCGCGAGTGGTGAAGCTAAATATTTAACGGTAATCCCTAAGTCGTTCATTTGTGCCATATTAGCGTGCAATCTTGCACAATAGGGGCAATCAACATCGGTAAACACATGAATAATGTATTGCTCATCATTTGCATTAAAAACAATTTTATCCGCCTCAGGAATCCTTGCAATTATTTGTTTTTTTAATGTGTTGATTCGCTTGTTCGAAATACTTGTCATGTCGTCTAAATCGGTAATACTGCCTTGTATTATGTAGCGTCCGTTTTCTGAGATAAAAAGGACATCAAATTTTGGCTCTTGTACTAACACTTCATAGAAGCCATCTAGTTGTGAAACATTGATGTGTTCAACCGTTAAATTTGGAAAATAGGGCTCCAATCGATCCATCACATCGGACTTGTCAGCCAACACTGTATTTGAAAGTAGTGCTAAAGTGATAAATAGTGATTTATACATGGTGAATAAGTGCGATAAAAGAACTAAATTTTACCATTTTTTGGTAGAATACCGAGATTGTAATTTAAGGAAAACTCATGGAATTTTTTGTAACACAGAACTCGGCAGAACAGTACAGTGGTGATTGTGCAATCGCTTTTGTATTCAAGGATCAAAACCATCAAAATAACGACCTTCAGTCATTATTGGAGTTGAATCAATTTGAGGCAAAAGTTGGCACAACTCTACTTCTTAATCGCGTCAGCGATTACAAAACTCAACGCGTAATGGTTGTTGGGCTGGGTGAAGAAGCACTGAGTTCTAAAAACTACGTAAAAGCACTCAATAAACTAGTTGTTGCACTGGAGGCCGCTAAAGTAAAAAATGCTGTAATTCCCAGCATTCAAATTGAAAATCATGACGAGTCTTGGGTTCAGTCGACAAGTGCACGTGTGTTTCAAAATGCAAGTTATCAAGTCGACAAAGTGGGGGTAAGTGAATCAGCTGACGCAACTAGCCTTGAATCACTTAGTTTTTGTTCACAGAGTAGTGACGCAGTTGAAATTAACAAAGGCTTGGCCATTGCCAATGGCATGGCTTTGGCACGAGAATTAGGGGATTTACCGCCTAATATCTGCACACCAAGTTATTTGGCCCAAACGGCACAAACGTTAGCCAAAACCTATAATCTTCAATGTGAAATTTTAGACGAGGATGGCATGCAAAGCTTGGGCATGAATTCTCTACTTTCGGTTGGCAAAGGATCTTCTGAGCCCAGTAAACTAATCAGCCTTAGCTATCAAAATGCAGGCGATGATCAGCCAATTGTTTTGGTAGGTAAGGGCGTTACTTTTGATAGTGGTGGTATCTCATTAAAAGCGGGTGCTGGCATGGATGAAATGAAATACGACATGTGCGGTGCGGCCTCTGTTTTGGGCACAATGCGTGCTGTCGCTGAAATGCAGCTAGCTGTTAATCTAACGGTTGTTGTGCCAACGGTTGAAAACATGCCGGCGCATAATGCCTCCAAACCGGGTGATGTGGTCAAAAGCATGTCCGGTCAAACCATTGAAATACTCAACACCGATGCCGAAGGCCGCTTGATTCTGTGTGATGCATTGACGTATTGCGAGAAATTTAATCCAAGCGTAGTGATTGACGTTGCAACGCTTACGGGTGCGGTTATCGTTGCACTTGGAAAACACCATTCTGGTGTTATGTCCAATGATCAAGCCTTAGCAAATGATTTGAAAGAAGCGGGCAATACTGCTTTGGATACTGTTTGGCAACTGCCTCTAGATGATGAATATGACGAACTATTAAAGTCAAATTTTGCTGATATGGCGAACATCGGCGGGCGAGAAGCTGGCACGGTAACTGCCGCGTGTTTCTTGTCTCGCTTTACCAAAGATTACCGCTGGGCGCATTTAGACATAGCAGGTACAGCTTGGGATAGTGGCTCCAAAAAAGGCGCTACAGGAAGGCCTGTGCCCCTTTTAACGCAATATATTATCAATCAAACATAAAAATTAATTAAACATAAGGAGTTTTATGTCAACTTTTAAAAATGTAGAAATTGTCAAAGCAGCAAATATATACTTTGACAGCAAAGTTACCAGTCGCGTGGTTAAGTTTGCTGATGGCACTCATAAAACACTGGGTATTATGATGCCGGGGGATTTTGAATTCGGCACCGATCAACACGAATTAATGGAAATTCAAGCAGGGGAGATGAATGTACTTTTGCCAAATACAGATGATTGGATAACCATTGTTGCTGGCGAGTCCTTTGAAGTGCCAGCGAACAGTTCGTTTAAATTGCAAGTTAAATCGGTTGTTGATTATTGTTGCTCATATTCTTAATAAAACTTAGCCCTACTACCAATCTAGCTTGACATCTAGACCTTGGGTGAAGACGCCTAAATCAACTTTAAACAGTATTATTTGTTAAGTTGAGTCGCAAATTCTGTGTATCAAAATAAGTGATTTGGTGATCTAAGACATCAGTCGCTTGTTTCGTCAGAGTCTTTTAGTTCGTTGTTATTAAAAACAATACTTGTCAAACTAATAACACCAACAACCTCACCATCATCAATAACTGGGCACCGAGAGAGATTAAATCGCGTTAGCAGTCTCGCGCAATAACGAACATGCATTTTCGAATGCACTGAAATTGCGGGTTTGTTCATAATTTCATAAACATTGACGCGGTCTAAAGCTTTGTTTTTAGCGATGACCTTTCCTGCAATATCGCCCATTAGCACCACGCCGTATTCGTCATACTCATGAGCTTTATCGATAATTAGCATTTTGGTTTTCTTATGCTGCATGGTGTTAAGTGCGTCTTGCACAGTCATTCTGCGATCAATAACATCAACTTGGGGCCACATCACGTCTCTTACCAGTATGTCATTTTTCATAACTCCTCCTTTAAGGTTCTATTAAGTATATCAACTTGATGCATGACGCCAACGGCATCTTCAACATCAATTTGAAAAGCAATGCCTTCGTGCGATTTTTTATCGAAAGCTCCAACTTTGTTGATGGTTTCCAGTATTTCCCTTGCGTTGTATTCTTCAACAAGCATTAAAAGAACATCTCTGGGTGTTTCAACATGTAACCCCAGAAAAGTCTTTTGGTCATGCGAACCTTCACCTCTGGCTTGGGAGATAACGGTTGATCCAGTCGCACCTTTTTCGCGCGCTGCAACTAAGATCTTATCGGTTTTATCACTATCTACAAAAGCGATAATCAGTTTAAAGTGCATAATATCCTCCTATATAAATATAGATTATTTGTCAATTAAGTGTTTAAATTGAACATAAGCTAAAACGCTCATAATAGGAAACAGGCTTGCAAATGCAATAAGCCCAAATCCATCTATCAGCGGGTTTCTTCCTTCAATCGTGTTTGCAAGACCTAAGCCAAGCGCAGCGACTAAAGGAACGGTGACAGTTGAGGTTGTAACCCCACCTGTGTCATACGCCAAAGCAATGATTTGTTTTGGCGCAAAATAAGTTTGAATAATGACGACCAGATATCCCACAAGAATGAAATAGTGCAGTGGTACGCCGACAACGATTCGATAGCTTCCCAGCGCAATTCCTATCGCCACACCAATCGCCACTGTAATTCTTAGTGACCAAGGTTTGACTGCTCCACCGGAAACTTGTTCGGCTTTTATTGCAACCGCCAGTAATGACGGTTCTGCAATCGTGGTGGCGAAACCAATGCAAGCTGCAAAAATATACACCCAATAATAGTCAAACCAAGTGAGCTCTTGTTTGCCAAGAAATTCAAGCGAAGTGAGCTGCTCAGCCATTAGCTTTCCAAGCGGGAACAGCGCTTTTTCGAGCCCTAAAATAAAAAATGTCAGGCCAATCCAAACCATCAGTAGGCCTAATAACACCTCTTTAAGGTTGGGTATTTTTTGTTTGAGAATCAGCAGTTGAAAAATAAAGATCGTCGCAATAATGGGCGCTATATCCCAAAACATACTAATAAATGGATTAGTAAAGTTCATAAGAGAATGCCAAAAAACATCACTGCAATAATCGGCAATAATGCACAAATAGCAATCATGCCAAAGCCATCAGTCAGTGGATTTCGACCTCGAATACCGCTGGCCAGTCCCACTCCCAATGCAGTGACTAAAGGTACAGTGATGGTTGACGTAGTCACACCGCCAGAGTCATAAGCGATACCAATAATCCACTCGGGTGCAATCAGTGTTGTTAATAGTACCAGTAAGTAACCACCTATGACTAGCCACTGTATTGACCAGCCTTTCAGTATTCTTACAACACCAAGAATAACAGCCAAGCCAACTGAAAATGCAATACTGAGTCTGAGCGTCATAGCAAAGCTATTAATGGCGGATTCAGTGGTATTTATTATGCCGCCTGTACTCGCGACCTGCGCCGCCTTTTTCGCAACAGCAATAAGTGCGGGTTCAGCAATAGTCGAGCTAAAGCCAAGTGTAAATGCAAAAGCAAGCAGCCAAAATAATGAGCCTCTGTTAACAAAGGCATGAGCGAGGTTTTCGCCCACCGGGAAAAGACCGGTTCGAAGGCCGGAGACAAACAATGTCAGGCCAATTAGGATATAGAAAGTGCCCAGTGCGATAGAGCCAAAATCAGGTATTGGGCGCTGTAGAACAGCGATTTGGAAAAAAGCGATAACAAGAACAATAGGAAGTAAATCTTTGCCACTTTCGAGCAGGTTATTTGTAAGCCTCCTAAGTGCCTCATTCATTGGTGTTTTTCTTCCTCTATTCTTTATCGTATTATAAACCTGCTAACGGTGGTTAAAATGACTTGTACTTTGTTTATAATGAGTTCAAACAGTCTAAACATCAACAAGTATGACACCAATCGTTCTCATTAATGGCGCCAAGCGGTCCAAGACGACTGTCTTTAACCGAAACACACAATTTGGCGACGGTTTGTTTGAAACTTGCGTGGTTGAAAGTAAGAATATCCTCTTTTGGCCTTATCACTTAGCGCGGTTAAATAAAGGCTGTAAAAAGCTTGGCATTGACCAGGTTGATGAGTCTTTTTGGCTGAGTGATATTAGGAATGCTTTATCCATTTCTCGCCTAAATAACTGCGTTGTCAAAATAATTTTATCCAGAGGTGAATCACTTCGAGGTTATGGTTTTGAGGACGGCATCAAGCCTGTGCGGATTGTTATTGTTTCAGAAATGCCAAAATCTATACCGAACCAAAAACTTGCTTTGGATTTTTGTGAAAGTGGCTACGCATCGAATCCGAAGCTAGCCGGCATCAAGCATTGTAACCGCTTAGAGCAAATACTTGCTAGGGCGGATTTGAAAAGTGATGAGGGCATTATGCTGGATGGTGACGGGGATGTTATCTCTGTAACTCAAGGCAATATTTTCTCTATTTATGCCAATACATTGAACACGCCACGCCTTGAGCATTGCGGTATCGAGGGCACTCGCCGCGCTATTATTCTTGAGATTGCGAGTAAGCTTGGTTTGCAAATCAATGTTGGCGCCCTCAGTGTGGACAAACTCATGGAATCAGATGAAGTGTTTATCACTAATAGTGTGATGGGCATTCAATCAGTGACCAAAATTGGTGATATGAGTTTTTCTAGCAATGGCGAAACTGAATCTATTAAATCAGCATTCGAAGAAAAGAAACAGTCAATGGATGCTTGGCTTTCTGTAAAAAAAAATAAAACTTTTTCAAGGTTGATTAAACTCGCTTTGATCTTTGTCTTAGGCGTGTGGATTTGGACTTCAAAAGACATTCTTGTAGAAGATTCACAAATATATCACTTGCAAAAAGGTGCGACCATTGATGCGCTTGCCATAGATTTGCACAATAAGAAACTCATTAATTCGAAAGCGTATTTCAAAATCTCTGGGATGGTTGTTGGTGCTAGTAAGAAATTACAAACCGGCTATTACCAACTAGAGCCTGAAATGAGTGTTTTAAGCTTTTTAGATAAGGCTACAAGTGGCGATGTCGTCAGACAAAATATCACTCTGATTGAAGGTGTAACACTTGATGACTATTATTTACAATTAAGCCAAAATCCTGCTGTTAGTGTTAAAAAAACATTACCAGAATTGATGCAATCACTTGGAATGAATGAGCCGTATGAAGGTTGGATTTTTCCTGAAACCTACCAAATCACCTACGGAGATAGCATTCAAAGTATTTTTTCTAGGGCGCACGAATCAATGAAAGGGCAGCTTGATGTTATGTGGCAAGTAAAATCGGATACTTTGCCGTTTAATGCACCATATGAGGCGATAATTTTGGCCTCACTTATTGAAAAAGAAACAGCACATCACCAAGAGAAGTCAATGATTGCTGGCGTGTTTTTACGTAGATTGTCTGAGGGCATGAGGTTGCAAACCGATCCAAGTGTCATTTATGCTTTGGGGGATGCTTATACAGGGTCGCTGTCAAAGAAAGACTTAAGAATTGAAAGCCCGTACAATACTTATCGACATAAAGGCTTGCCCCCAGGAGCGATTGGGTCGGTTGGTTATGAATCCTTGTATGCAGCTTTCCATCCAGATAATGGCAATACCCTCTACTTTGTTTCGAAAAAAGATGGCAGTCATGCATTTGCCGAAACCTACCAAGCGCACAAGGATAATATCCAGCAGTATTTGAAGGGCATCTAGTCTAAAATTATAACTATGAAACAAGGTAAATTTATCACCATAGATGGTGTAGAAGGTGCGGGTAAAAGTACGCAAATTGAGTTCATTTGCTCATATCTTCAAGAAAAAGGTATAGAAGTCGTCAGAACAAGGGAACCTGGAGGTACCGATCTGGGTGAAAAAATTCGCGCACTATTACTTGGTGTTGAAACAGGTGCTATGCACAGTGATACGGAATTGTTGCTTATGTTTAGTGCACGAAATGAGCATATTCAAAATAAAATAAAACCCGCCTTAGCGCAAGGCAAGTGGGTTGTCAGCGATCGCTTTACTGATGCTTCTTTTGCTTATCAAGGTGGCGGCAGATCATTAGATTTGTCTCGAATTGAAGCGCTCGAGAATTGGGTACAAGGAGAGTTCCGCCCTGATTTGACGCTGTTGTTGGACCTTAGTGTCGAGATTGGCATGAAAAGAATTGAGACGCGTTCAGTCAAAGATCGCATTGAACAGGAAGAGCGAGCCTTTTTTGAGCGAGTAAGACAAGTGTTTATTGACCGTGCACAACAATATCCCAAACGCATTAAATTGGTTGATGCCTCTGTCAAAATTGACCAAGTGAGTCAACAAATTCATTCTTATTTAGAGAAGTTATGATTTTTCCGTGGCACCAAAATGCTTTTGCAAAATTGACGCAAATGATAGAACAAAACCATTTGCCACATGCGCTACTTATCACTGGCGCTGAAAAAATTGGCAAGTTTGAACTTGCCATGCGTTTTATTCAAACGCTATTATGTGAAAAGGGGGTTTGTGGTGAGTGTCAGCATTGTCGACAACTTTCCAAAGACAATCCCAAGGAGGTGTTGGATCAAAGTGTGCTTATAAGAAGATCGCATTATCCTAATATGATTTTTTGTCGCCCAGAGTTGAGAGAGTCTGGCAAGGAGTCAAAAGAGATTCGAGTAAATCAAATTCGAGCTTTTTGTGATGTTCTAAATAAAACCGCAGATGCGCTACAAATTGGCGTGATTTTCTATGCTGACCAGATGAACGTTAATGCTGCTAATAGTCTACTCAAGACTCTCGAAGAACCTCGACAAAATACTCTGATTATTCTATTAGCACACAATGTTAATGCACTGCCAGCAACCATTCTTTCTCGTTGCCAGAGTGTGCATATTAGTCCGACTTTTGATTCTGAGAGTGTCGAGTGGTTATCCAAGCATATTGATAGTGAAAAACGCAGTGATTTTGATGCAGTTCAGTTGCTTGAAAATGCCCACGGTATCCCATTTAAGGCGGTAGAAGAATTGCAGGGAGATTATTTTTTTCAGTTTCAAAGTTGGCAGAACCATTTATTGGAAATGGCAATGAATCCAGCTAAAACCATAGAAACAGAATTGTTTGAGGGGTATGAATTAGAAACTCTTGTTTGTTTGCAGCAGTTAATCACTGAGGGTGTTCGCTTAAAACTGCTTAAAACGCAGGGCGCACTATTGGAGTTAAACAAAGTTGTTAACAAGGCATCTTTGGATAATTTATTTCGATTACTGGATGATATTTCCCGTTCGATTTCATTGGCACAAGACCCTGTAAA
>Ga0208335_1000431_pt1 | contig 15172 bp, 12 predicted proteins | sample DeeseametaMP0759_FD_184202 | JGI IMG/M metagenome (GOLD analysis project Ga0208335, IMG submission 184202) | Marine microbial communities from the Deep Atlantic Ocean - MP0759 (SPAdes) | ecosystem: Environmental > Aquatic > Marine > Oceanic | place: West of Cape Town, South Africa, South...
AGTCGAATTCGTCGAAGCGATCCCTAAGAACCCGTCCGGTAAGATTTTGCGAAGACTGCTAAAAGATCAACAAGAGTAATCGATCAGCTAAAACTTAGTACCATAGGTGTTACAACTTTCGAAAGATACACCATGGTTATTGGCTCCAGTTAGGTCGGCCCAGGTGTAATATCCCTTGGAAATTGCAGTTCTCTCTCCTATCTGTTGATAATACCAGATAATTCCTTAGATGTCATTTCAGCAAGTTATTTTAACCCCAGTCATCTCCTGTGATTAACCAGGACTAATTCTTCACAGTCAGACACCCTCCAAGTAAAATCCCTATTCTTGCACAATAAATCGAATCGTGGTATACATTGGGTTCTCCTCAACTAACCTAAGTAGGAAACCCTGTGAGTCAATTTAATCATAATCATCCTCATTTTCTTCGTTTCTTTTTTCCTGTCCATTTCACTTGAGATAAAAGAACAAGTGAATGTTACTCTTCCTAATGGGACTAGATATGTAGGGGAATACATGGATGGATTACTATATGGTCAAGGGACCTAAACTTTTCATTATGGAAACAAGTATCAATGGGAATGGAAGGATGGTTAACCTTGGAATCTTACAGAAATCGTCAAGCGCTATCAAATACTCATCGGGAAAACGGGAGCACAACCTGAACATGAATTTGGAGATCGTCAATGAAAATGCGAGCACTTGCCAACACTGGGATTGAACTCAGCTGTGTGGGCCTAGGAGAGATGCCTCTTTCCCTGAGCACTCGCCCGAATGAAGCCCAGGCTATCTCCGTGGTCCACGCGGCCGTCGACGCTGGGATGACGTGGATAGACACCGCGGATGTCTATTGTGCGGACCATCGGGATATTGGGCATGGCGAGCGTTTGGTCACTACAGCGCTCAAAGCCATGGGAGATTCTGGAAAAGATATCGTGGTTGCCACCAAAGGAGGGCTTGAGCGCCCTGGCGGTAATTGGACCGTCAACGGACATCCCGACCATCTGCACAGCGCCTGTGCGGCAAGTCTTCGGTCTCTGGAGACGGATTGCATCACCTGGTATCAGTTGCACGCTACCGACCCGAAGGTCCACTTTACCGAAAGTGTGGGCGCTCTGGCACGGTTGCAGGAGGAGGGGAAAATTCAGCACGTGGGGCTTTCCAATGTGGGGGTGGCGGAGATTCAGGCGGCCAGGGAAATTGTGAATGTGGTGAGCGTTCAGAACCGTTGCAATCCCTTTGATCGTGATTCGTTCAACAGCGGTGTGGTTGCATTTTGTACTCGGGAAAATATTGCGTTTTTACCCCACAGCCCTGTGGGCGGTCACAAGGGACATATACGCACTCCGGAGGATTCTGTATTGTGTGCTGTAGGCGCTCGCCATGGAATAAGCCCCTACCAGGTTTGCATAGCCTGGCTTTTAGCCTTATCGCCCAAGATGCTCCCCATCCCCGGCGCGAGCCGCATTGAGAGCGCCCGATCCAGTGCTGCGGCCGCAGCAACTTCGCTCACCCAACGGGACATGGAAGACCTCGCCCTCGCATTCCCCACAGTTTAGGCCGAGTTCGGGGGTTCCTCTTCATCCGGCAGGACAATGACCTCGACTCGATTGTTGCGTCGTCGCCAGGTTGGAGATTCGTTGTTGAACTTGGGACAGGTCTGACCAGGTGAGAAAAAATGAGGAAATAGAATATCAGATAGTACAATCAGGATGATTGTGATTCACTAACTATGAAGAATTTACCCCGGGATAATTTCACCATTGGCTCACGCTTGTTCCTAAGCGGTATCGCCCTGGTCTATCTCATCGCCTTTGCCTCCCTCTGGCTGCAGGTGGAGGGACTGTTTGGCTCAGAAGGAATCATGCCGATCGAACGCTACTTCGACCGGCTGGCCAGCCAGGAAAATCACTGGAGTTACATCCTGCACTATCCCTCCCTCTTATGGCTGGACCATTTCCTGAAATTGGGGAATACCGCACTGCATTTAATCTGCGGAACCGGCCTGATATGTTCCCTTCTGGCCCTGTTCAATTTCTACCGGGGTATCAGTCTTCTGCTGTGCTGGCTTCTCTATCTATCCCTGGTTACCCTGGGCTCCCCTTTCCTAAGTTTTCAGTGGGATAACCTATTACTGGAAAGCGGTTTCCTGGCAATCTGGCTGGCAGGGTTTAGAAGGCAGGATCAGCAGCTATCGTCTTTCATTCTATTTCTCTTGTACTTGCTGCTGTTCCGACTCATGTTTTTTTCCGGTTATGTTAAACTTGCCAGCAATGACCCGGTCTGGTGGAACCTCACGTCCCTCAGCCTACATTTTGAGACTCAGCCATTGCCCCATGCCCTGAGTTGGTATTTCCATCAGCTCCCGATTTGGTTTTTAAAAGTGAGCACAGCTATCATGTTTTTTATCGAACTGGTAGTGCCATTTTTCATTTTCCTGGGGCCCCGTCTGCGTCACACAGCTGGGATTTTGTTTATTGGTTTTATGGTAATGATCACCCTCTCAGGGAATTACACCTTTTTCAATCTACTGACCATTGTCCTCTGCCTGCCGCTCTTTGATAACAGTTTATATAAGCTGCGGCTTCCCGGTGGGTGGCTGACATTTCTGCAGAAACAGAACTACTCCATTCCTGGGAAATATACTGGACTCATCCAAAAGGTGATATGTGGGGTGATGGTGACACTGGCGCTCATCACCGAAGGTCACCGCTGGCTTCCCTTCGGTCAGTACCCTGTGGTTTCCCAGGTGTACAGTTTTGTCAGGCCTTTCCGGTCAGTAAACACCTACGGCCTGTTTTCGGTGATGACCAAGACCCGCCCAGAAATTATCTTTGAGTTGAGTACCGATGGCAAGGACTGGGAAGAACTGAAATTCAAATGGAAACCGGTACGCCTGAATGAAACACCCGGCTGGATACAACCCCATCAACCGCGGCTGGACTGGCAGCTCTGGTTTGCCGGTCTGTATTACGAACAGGTCCTGAATGTCTTTCAGGGTATGTATGGCCGGATACCGGAATCGTATGACGAAATTAACCACTTTATCTATGGTAATTTACGCCAGACCTACCACCAACATGTCTGGGTCCATAAACTTATGGAAAGTATCCTTTATGAAAGCCCCCCAGTGCTTAAGTTAATTTCCACTGAGGAATGGCCCACTGGTCGCACTACCATCAGGGCCTGGCTCTATGATTACCGCTTTACTCGGAACAACAGTACAAATTGGTGGGTTAGGAATAATAAACGGCTGTTGTTTCCTTCCTTTAGAGTAGACTGATATCGTTTTGCAACGATTTTGTGTTGCAGTTCATAATAAAAATGTTTGCGCTCATTTGGGTGCGGCAGGTGGGTGATTATGATTCCCTCTCACAGGTATTGGGAAGCAAGAAGATTATGTTCCCAGTTCAAAAAAATAGTCCCTTTTGCAATGGATAAACGTAGAGGCAGTGGTCCAAGAGAATACGAATTTCCTTCACTCAATGAGTGCAAATTGTATTTTGCAGATAAGTACTCACTTGACAGTAATGTATTCGAAATTAACTAATTCCCCAATTGCTCCACGTCTAGCTAATGTATGTGGAGCATCATGAGGACAGTGTTTAACTTGGTTTACAGAGAAAATTTACTTGCTCCACGTTGCTTTTATATTTGCACAGAATATTACAAATACATATGTAACCCACTAGTAATATATATTATTATAATATTAAAAAAGAAGTGGAGTAGTGGAGCAATGTGGAGCCTGCCAGTATTTAACAGGGTTTGAGATGCTCCACATTGTTTTTAGAAGCGGAGCATAGTGGAGCATATTTGTTCAAAATTAATTATTTGTTAAATTGTGAGTATAGAGGAGGGCATTATCAACCCCAAAATTTTTCTAGCGCTTATATCTTCGGGTGTCACTGTGATGGTTTTGATACTAGTGCCACCTATTGCCCAAGATCCAGCATTTCACAATTTCTCTGACCAAAAGAAGTTCTTAGGTATCCCGCACTTTTGGAATGTTATGACTAATATTCCATTTCTTGCACTTGGCATAATGGGCCTGGTCAAGATCCATAAACATAAACTTCAGGGCATGCTTCCAGACCTTTACAAAGCATATATAGCATTCTTCACAGGGCTGATACTGATTGGACTAGGATCTGGATACTATCATCTAGACCCATCAAACTCGACACTAGTTTGGGACAGAATGGCAATTACAGTTTCTTTTATGTCGTTTTTTGTACTAGTTGTGGGCGAATCGATTTCAACAAAAACTGCTGCAAAACTTTTGAAACCTCTCCTATTTCTAGGTCTGGCATCTGTAATTTATTGGCACTTAAGTGAAAACCTAGGTGTAGGAGATCTAAGATTTTACGGTTTAGTTCAGTTTTTACCAATGCTGCTTATACCTTTGATGCTGTTCTTCTACGGATCACACCTTTCCGGCACAAGCTGGATCTTCGCAATACTTGTCGTTTATGCAGGAGCCAAGTTTGCTGAACTGTATGATAACGAAATCTTTGAATGGATCGGTTTCAGTGGCCATTCTTTTAAGCACCTTATTGCAGCATTCGGTGCTTACCTTTTCTCTAAAGGACTTGAAGTTCGGAAACCAATAAATTGATAACGGTATCAAATCCAATTTCTCCTAATTATTTCAGAACCAACCTCAACATCTCCTGTGAGAAACTCCCACTAATTCTTCACAGTCAGACACCCTCCACAACCTGCCCAATTCTTGTAAAACTAACCGATTGATGTTATTTATTGGGCAGTTCTAGACCTAACAAATATGAAAAACTTTCACATTATTTGATTCACAAGCACATCAAAACTATATAGGCACGCTAAAGAGGGAATTTGCAAAACTAGAAAAAAAAAGCTTGCATTACAGTCACAAATAGTCTACCGTAAAAAAAAGGGTCTCAAAATACCGCAAGGCCGCCCTTTACTTCAAAAAAGAGGCTATTGAATGTCTATCGAATTTAAATTGAATGGATCCAGAACAGAACTTGAGCAGCCACCTCAAACGGCATTGTTGTGGGTGCTGCGGGGACATCTCGAGCTAACAGGAACAAAATTCGGCTGCGGCTCAGGTCTCTGTGGTGCCTGTACTGTTCATTTGGACGGTCAGCCAATGAGGGCATGCATAACACCAATTTCGGCTGTGGCAGGAAAATCGGTTACTACGATAGAAGGCCTTTCCAAAGACCAATCCCATCCTCTTCAAAAAGCCTGGATTGAGACACAAGTACCACAATGTGGCTACTGCCAATCTGGCCAGATTATGCAGGCGGCCGCACTTCTAGAATCGAACAAGAATCCCAGTCGAGAGGAGATCGTTGCTTACATGAACGGTAATATCTGCCGTTGCGGGACCTACTTGAGAATCATCCGTGCCATCAAAATTGCTGCAACCGAATTGAATGAGGGATAAGTGATGATAAAACCTGACACACCAGTTAACCATCAATCAACTCTCAGTCGACGTCGTTTTATTGCTGGGACCAGTGGTCTAACTTTCATGATTTCTATAGGAGGTTTCCTAAGCGACAACAGGGCTTCGGCAACTGAAACTCCTGCAAGCAACAAGTCTAGGGGTGCAAATATCACGGTTTGGGTAAAGATAAATTCCGAAGGCATGATAACTATACTCAATCCTTCTGCTGAAATGGGACAGGGGTCAATGACTGCACTTGCAGTGTTGATTGCTGAGGAGATGGATGCTGACTGGAGCAAAGTCAGAGTTGAACAATCTCCAATTGATCCCAAAATTTACGGTAGACCAGGGTGGGGTGGTAGAGGATATCACATGATTACTGTAGGAAGTATGACGGTAAGAGGATATTTCATGCCCCTTCGTCAAGCTGGAGCCAAAGCAAGATACGTTTTGTTGAAGAATGCCGCAATGAACTGGAAGGTTCCCTTGACCGAGTTGAAAACAGAACCTGGCATGGTCATTCACAGGCCCACAAACCGGCGAATGAGTTATGGAGAAATCGCCTCTTTTGCAAAGACCGTAAAAGATATTCCAGAGATTCCGGAAATGAGCTTGAAGCGGCCCGGAGAATTTAGGCTTATCGGCAAGTTCGTACCTCGTATAGACATTCCTGAAAAGGTCGATGGAAGTGCCTTATACAGTATGGATGTCATAGTGCCAAACATGCTCTATGCCACGATCCTGCGTACTCCTGTCAACGGAAACCGGCCGATGAGTTTTAACGAAAAGGAGATCAGATCGATGTCTGGCATCCAAAAAATAGTCCCTCTAGAGCATGGAGTGGGAATCCTCGGTAAACGTTACGAAGACCTCCTTCTGGCAAAACGGAGCCTGAAGGTCAACTGGAGCCAGGGCGCTAGTGCAGAAATATTTGACAGCGAGAAGATTTTGGAAGGATACGCAAAAGTTGCCAGTTCTAGAAAAAAAAGGGGGCATGTCTTAGCCCAGAAAGGCGATGCTGATTCAGCACTTCAAAAAGCTCACAGAACATATTCGGCTGATTATCTTAGTGACCATGTCTATCATGCCCAAATGGAGCCTCTTAATGCAATCGTTGCCGTAAACCCTGCAGGTGACGGTGCTGAAATTTGGGCTGGCACGCAATCACCTACAGGCGCCATAAAGGAAGTGGCCCAACTTCTTGGAACAAGTCCTCGAAAAATCAAGCTGCACCCCTGTTTCCTTGGAGGTGGTTTCGGTCGGCGGTCAATGTCCGACTACATTGTAGAAGCAGCGGAGTTGTCGAAGGCCGTCAGAAAACCCGTTAAACTAATCTGGAGCCGGGAGGATGACCTTCAATACGGGGCCTTTCGGCCAATGTGCCTACAAAGACTTGATGCTGGAGTGGATGCTGATGGGAATCTAATCGCTTGGAAACATAGCATAATAGGAGACGGCAGGCGTTTGTTGAGCTCTGGAGCAAAAACTCCCTACTACGATATTCCCAATCAGCACATCGAAATCATCGGCTTGAATCACGGTGTTAGACTGAAACACTGGAGAGCTGTTGGCCATGGCTTTACCAAGTTTGCAATTGAATCCTTCATTGATGAAATCGCAGTATCAGAGGGAGTTGATCCTTACCAATTCCACAGGCAGGTGATGCGAAATTCACCAAGGGCCTTGAAGGTTCTTGAAACTGCAGCAGATCTGGCAGGGTGGGGGAGAACACCTTCAGATGGTCACGCATTCGGAATTTCCTTTGCCGAACGCAGTGGTTCGATGGCAGCCTGCGTTGCAGAGGTCTCGTTGGAGAAATCATCTGGAAAGATAAGGGTTCACAGGATATGGTCCTCTCTGGACGCAGGTATTGTTGTTCAACCTGACAATGCTGTTGCCCAGATGGAAAGTGCAATCATTTATGGCCTAAGCAGTGTGCTTTCAGAACGGGTTACCTTCAAAGACGGCAAAGTACAACAATCGAATTTTCACAACTATCGGGTCATGCGAATGGCAGACGCCCCTGAAGAAATTCACGTGAAGATCATAGATTCCAATGAGAGTCCCACTGGAATCGGGGAAACCGGGTTGCCAATTACAGGTGGGGCTGTAGCGAATGCAGTGGCTGCCCTTAGTGGAATCCGTTTGAGACACCTGCCTTTCACTCCTGAACGGGTCAAAAAAGCCCTTGAATCCTGACCTATTTTAGTGTTGATACAAAATTATTATTGTTTATAGACTTATCCAGCCAATTAGCAAACAATTTAACTTGTTGGATTTTTTACTAGATCTGCACTTGCCTTAAAACTAAAACCAACCCCTTAATCTGCTGTACTTAACCGCCACTGATTCTTCACAGTCAGACACCCTCCAAGTCAAATCCCCTTTTCTTGTAAAACACCCCCGAATCGTGGTATATATTGGGTTCTCCTAAAACCAAATTGCAGTATTTTACTTTTGGTGTTGAGGTAAAGATGAAAAATATTGTTTGATTTTATCAATCTATTGATTATTGATTTCTTGACTGTTTCTGTTTTTTTAAGATTTCTTGAAGACGTTTTCTTGCCTGTTCACGCTTTTCCATCCATATCTTACCGAGATTCAGTTTCGTCAGTTTTGAAATACGTGAATTAGAAAAAGAAGGTTCTTCTCCTGAAACAAATATAATTCCTGTCGGAACAAGTTCTTCTTTCTCGTCAATCATTGAAATTTTTGCATATTCGAAATAACCCGACTCCAGATTTCTGAATAAAACCACTCCCTTTTCAGATTCCCACCAGCTGAAATATTCATCTCCTCTCAGGTAAGCCTTGAATTTAGTCCCATTGGGTTGGGTGATTCCCATAAGATTAGGCAAGGCCGGCACAGCAGATATGTATGCAACACTACTCAACCATATTGTAATGGAAATGAATAAATTCCTTATGATTATTGTTTTCAACATTTTTATTCTTAAAAGGTTATGTCGAAAGTCATTGAGTCACCACTAGCCGAAATGTTGTCGATAGTAATGCCGGATGAAGTACCTGAATAGGTCTTCGAATTCGGGTCAGTGCTGTCGCTGAATTCTGTCTTGTTGCCACTGAAATAAAGATTGGTCTGTTTACCGCTATGAGAGGAATTGTCCATACCTGCCTCAGCCGCCTCTTCGAGGTCAACCAGTTTATGATTAACGTCAGCGCCGTTGTTTGACTGGTTGTCGTCAATGTGCCAGATCGCAATTCCACTAGTGTTGTCATTTCCCCCGAGTAAATAATCCAAACCTGCTTGGTAGCCATCGTGGCCTATGTTCTCCAGCATGAAATATTCCTTGGTTTTACCAGATATGTTAATGATTTTTGTATTAAAATTAGTATGGGTTGTATGATAGAGAGCCACTGATGAAGTGTTTGATGAGATGTTATCCGGCAGTTCAAATACCACACCATTATAATTTGCTGTATTTTCAGTGCCCATTAGACTAAGAATATCCTTATAACATAAGCTCCCGTCCGATTTGTACTTGCTCCAGGCCATTAAATGTGTCGGTGTAGCTCCCCCATATTCTCCTTGTTTTTTCCCCCATGTACCACCACTCATCAATCCAAATGCACCAATACCGGCCGAATTTTCTAAGGGATCATAAAGATCCGGATAACAGAAAATAGTATGTCCCAACTCATGTGCTATGACACCGATGGTCGCGTCATGGTTCCCCTGCCTTTCTCCAAAAGCTGAGTATCCCTGATATGCACATTCCCCAATATGATATCCATCGTAAGTCTCCTCGGTCCAAAAACAACCTGCTTGCCCCCAAATTCCTGGTATATTACCAGCTGCTGTTTCAAAACCGGCGACAAGGAACATGACCTGAAATTCTTTAGTACTTAAGTGACCGTCTGCGTCTGCATCATATTTGGAAAAATCAATATAAGGATCTGCCTTGCCGAGAGCATCTGTAAACCAAGGATACGGGGCCTTTCCGTCTCCTCTTCCAGGGAATCCAAAATTCGGATGATTCCCGCTCAGGCTGACAGTAATGATCCCGTCGTTGGCCGTGCCATGGGTTTCTTCGGCAGGATAGACCATAAATTTCCCGTAAGATACTTCCTGCCAGTATTCATTGAGCTGCCCTGAACCGGTACCGAAGATCTTGTTGGCCCAGCAACTCGTGCCACTCTTGAAGGACTGTTGTGCGAAAGGGTCTCCATAACTTTTCTGGTTGATACTGCCTTCGAAGGTAATTTGAATGATAACCATATTGAGCTTCAATCCACCACTTGAGACAGTGCTTGGTACAGCAGGTGCCGAAAAAGCCGTACAATCTTCTCTTGCTATTGATTTAGTCTTTGTCCCATCCTCTATAATTCCAGTCACAATGGCAAACTTTTCTCCCTGCTCATAATTACAGCTGTTCAGTGCAATAATTATAAACGCCAAGAACATTAAGTGCGTGTATCTTTTCATAGAAAAGCCATTTCTAGAATCCAATTCCCACATTGATGATGGTTGCACTATAGTCGTCCGCCTCGGATTTGTACTTGTGCCTGATCTTGCTGGTTTTCAGGTGATAACTGGTTTTCAGATTAAAGGACTTTGTGATTGGAATGTTAAAAAGCAAAATGTATTGCATGGCAAACCCCTTATAAAAATTTGTTTCACAGAAGCTGCACGTGAGTTCATCTGTCCCAAACCCATATCCTAGTCCTACATACTTCCAGATCCATCCATAGTTCCAGAACCATCCTACTTCCTCCAATGCCCCTGTAGCACCATAGGTCACGTCATAAAGGTTCGTTTTCAATTTTACTTCCTCAGAAGTATTTTTAAGCTTTGTTTCATAAATTTCAAAGCCAAATCCCCAGCGGGTGAACCCCACATTGAACAACCCTCCCTGGTTTTTATCCGCCTCGAATTTGTTTCCGGCATAATCTTCGCCGCTAAATTTATAGCTGTAGGGGAGGGATAAATTGTAAGTGAGTGAATAAGCCTGGGAGGCCCCAATAAAAATAAAGAAGGTAAAAGCTATCAGCACTCTCATTCTCATAAGTTCCAAAATATCTTTAGCGAGATATAGTTTCATTGATTCTAACGTTCTATCGAAATTCAAATAGCAAACGAAAGGATAGCTAAACTTTGTATTTAATTCAAGTATAAGAGAAATCACAATATAAATCAAATAGTGTTACTCACAATCAGTATGTCAACACAAAATCCCAAAATAATATTGCGGGAACTAGACCGGGAAAAAAACCAGCGTAAACCTATTCCTCCAGGAATTGCAGGATCGTTTTCGCGGTTCTTTCGGGGAATTCATACTGGGGAGAGTGGCCGCCGGGGTCGTAGATTTCCATTTGGGAGTTCGGCAGGTCCTTGTGGTAGGCTTCGCCGATGGCCAGTCTTACAATACGGTCCTGCCGTCCCCACAGTACCAACGTTTTTTTGGTAAACGCGGAGACCCGGCCGTTGAGTAGATAGTCCTGTCCTCTACGGATCTGTTCCTTGATCAGATTATAACTGTCGTGGTTCTCTTTCCACTTTTCTATAAGGTAGGATTTCAACGGACCGGGGACCCATGGTTTTTTTACAAAGACTTTACCCAGGTACTTGTCGAAATCCGCCTCCGTTTCGATACTCTCCTCCGAATGAGAATAAGGAAGCTCTCCGGGTACGCGTAATCCGGCGGCGTTAAGTAAAATCAGGCGTTTTATTTCGTTCGGATACCGGAGTGCGTATGCGGCGGAAATGTGTCCTCCCATGGAATTTCCGCCCAGATAAAACTCCTTCAGGCCCAGTTTCTGAAAAAATTTGTGAAACGTCTCCACCTGGGTCCGAATGGAATGATCCCGATCCAGAACTTTGGATGTTTCCCCAAACCCCTGAACTCCGGGCAAAATCACCCGGTATTTTTCCGTCAAAAACGCGGAAGTCTGAAGAAACGAAACCATGGAATCCCCGAAACCGTGGATCAAAACCAAGGTCTCGCCTTCGCCTCCCTCGTAGTAGGGAACCTCGTATCCGTCGATCTCCATCGACTTCGCTTTGACCCCGGCCCGCCACTCGTATGCTATATTGATCGCCTTCAATGCGGCTTGAGGATAACCGTGATAGACAACTCCCAGAGCGATTCCAACGATCGCGAAGACAAGGACGGCGGCGATACCAATTCGTTTCATCGGGGTTCTTTTGTTTTTATGGAGATTTACGAGCGCTGTATCGGGGTCCATCCTATCTGAGAATTAGGCAGTCATCCATCGATCAGCTAAGGAGGTTATCCAGAAATAACTATATCATCATTCGATGTATTTTACAAGAATGAAGGGGAATTTTACTTGGAGGTGTGCCAGACTGTGAAGAAATTGTAGGACAGTTACCATCACTATCATTAATACCTCAATTCTCTACTTTGTTATATAAGAATTAGAAATTTTACTTGGAGGTTGTCTGACTGTTTTTTGTAAGCTACTTTCATATGAGTGGTACAAATAATTGATTCAGGACATCTTATCATTTTAGTTAACTGAAAAGTATTGATCCTTGCACTTTTGCATGATTATCTGAAATTGGCTGAAGGCGCACATGATGATGAAATTGCAAAATTGACAAATAAACTTGTTGATGATATTTGTTAATATGTTATAAAAATATTATGTAAGGTTAATATTATTTAAAAATTAACACTAAAATAAATATATTATCTTTCAATATTAAACCCATCAAATAATACAAAATGTTCCAGTACCTAATGCAATCATTTGACGGTAAAAATGACGGTAAAATTATAAATTTAAAAAATAACATTGCAATATCAAGCTAAGTGGGAGCCGCTCTCGCACCATCCAGCCTATTTAAACTTTCCAGAATATTCCAGCATAATCACTGCAAATTCAGATAAAGATCAGGCTTCAAGCGGGTTTCACCCGTATGATCAAGAATTAATCGTTCAATTTACTTAAAAGCCAGTTTGCCGAGCGTAGCAGGCGGGCATCATCATTCTTTGCTCCCACAAGCTGGGTGCCAATCGGCATCCCGTTTTCGCCCTGGAAGACGGGTATGTTTAGCGCTGGGACACCGCAGAAAGTCCAGATAGTGCAGAAAGACGGATCGCCGGTATCATCCAGGCCAATGGGCGCTTCACCGGAAGCAGAAGGCGTGAGAAGGACATCATATTCCTGAAACAGTTCTGCAAGGATGACATCCAGAATGGCCTGTTGCGACATTGCTCGATGGTAAGCAACGGCTGAATAACTCATCCCACGTTCAATCTGTCCACGTAAGGAATCACTTAACAGGTTTTTTGCCGTTTCGTATTCATGGGAATAACTGTAAGCAATGTCAGCTTCCATGATGATTTTATGGTGATCCAGTACATACCCGAATGAGGGTGATAATTCGATCTCCTCAACATTCTCACCCAGCGTTTCACACAGTTCTTCATGGGCCTCCTTGCACATTTCATCGGCACGGTCCCAGACAGGCGTTTTTACAAACCCGATTTTTGGCGGCAAAGGAGGTTCTTCAGCAGCAACAGATAATAGATGCGGCGTGGCGCGAAGATAAGTTGTAGAGGAGTCCTCTTCGTCATAACCGGCCAACACCTGTGTCAGCAAGGCGACATCTTCCGTGGAACGTGCAAATACCCCCAACTGGTCGAGGGGTGTTGATTGTCTCAGAACGCCGGTGCGGGGAATCATTCCGAACGAAGGCTTGAAGCCAAATACACCGCAAAACGACGCTGGACGAATAATAGAACCGTTAGTCTGGCTACCAAGTGCAAGCGGTACCATGTATGACGCTACTGCCGCCGCTGACCCACTGGATGACCCGCCCGGTGTACGATTTGGATCGTGAGGGTTTTTTGTTTTTCCTGGTGCATAGGTAGCAAGTTCCGTAGTCACCGTTTTCCCCATGATGATCGCCCCTGCCTGACGCAGTCGGCTTACCACCCAGGCATCCTTGTACGGGAGTCGTCCGGTGTGGATGGGTGTACCCAATTCTGTCGGCACATGGGCTGTGTCAATGATGTCCTTGATGCCGACTGGAATGCCATGCAGCGGACCCATGGGGTCACCAGCCTGACGTATAATATCAAGCTTGCATGCCTGTTCCAGGGCATAATCGGGGTTTAAGTACGCCCAGGCCTCGATTTCGCCATCAATCTGTTCTATCTTATCAAGACAATCCTGTACTAATTCTTCGGATGTGATCTCGCCTTTACGAATTTTATCGCATGCCTGAGTGGCAGACAGTTCATTTAACGACATGCAGAGTGAACCCTTTACTTCTTCTTGCGGAGGCATGAATCCCAGAAGTCATAGAAGACCAGGGGCAGAACCATGAAGCAGATAACCCAAAATGGAAAACCACCCCAGAACCCTGCGGCACCGGAAGAAATGCTTTCGGCCAGGCCGAGAATAAATACAGCGAAGAGTAGTAAACCGATTAATCCGGATATTTTTTCAACAAGTGCTTGTATCATAACTTTAGTACTCCACTAATAGTGTTCGCGGATATTAAGGGATATATTTCCCGAACAGGTAATCAGGCAGCCACAGGGCTATCCCCGGGTACAAATACATCAGGACCATGACCCCTATGACGATGGCGAGATAGGGCATGATTCCTCTGAAAATATCCATCAGTTCAATTTGTTTTCCTAAAACCCCTTTCAGATAATAGGCGGACATGGCCATTGGTGGAGTCAAGAATGAGGTTTGCAGGTTGAGCGCCACCAACATTGCGAAGAAATAGGGGTTAACGTCAAAGATAGGTAGCATGGGCAGAAAGATCGGCACGAAAATGATCAGTATTTCCGACCATTCCAGGGGCCAGCCGAGAAGGAAGATGATAAGCTGCGCCATGACCAGAAACTGCCAAGGGGCCAGATCGAAACTAAGAATGAAATGCTCGATGATTTGGTGACCTCCAAGATAGGAAAATACGGACGCAAAGGTCCATGAGCCGACAAACAGCCAGCAGACCATCGCCGTCGCTTTCGCCGTCAGGTATACTGCATCCTTGAGCATGTCCCAGCTGAAGGAGCGGTAAATAACCGCCAGCATGAGCCCACCAAATGCACCCATGGCGGCAGCTTCGGCAGGCGTTGCCAAACCACCCAGAATGGATCCCAGCACCATCATGATAAGGGCAGTCAAGGGGACGAAAGAGGTAAGGAGTTGCCAGTAGACAACATGCCTGGGCGGAATATCTTCTTCACGTGGTTTCGGTGCAATCGACGGAGTTATTAAAACCCGGATAATGACGTAGATAATGTATGAACCAGCCAGAATAAGACCCGGGAGCATGGCTGCCGCATACAGACGTAACGGCGACAATTCAGCGATAGCGGCATAGACGATCAGCATGATGGATGGCGGAATCAGAATGCCAAGCGTACCTCCAGCGCAGATAACACCGGCGGAGAAGCTTTTGTTATAATGAGCTTTGATCATTGCCGGGAATGCCAGCAGACCCATCAGGGTGACAACGGCACCAACGATACCGCTTGCCGTTGAAAACACGGTGCAGGTTATTAAGGCAGCTATTGCCATGGATCCGGGCATATTTCGCGCGGCCATCTGCAGGGAGTAAAAAAGCTTATTGACGATGTTGGCGCGCTCAACAACATAACCCATAAACAGGAACAGCGGGATCGCAACCAGCGTATCATTTTCCATCACTGAATAGGTATTCTGGTTCAGCAGATAGAAAATATTATTGTTGAAGGCATCACTGATTGTCTGAATACTTCCGGCATCA
>Ga0208335_1000439_pt1 | contig 15019 bp, 20 predicted proteins | sample DeeseametaMP0759_FD_184202 | JGI IMG/M metagenome (GOLD analysis project Ga0208335, IMG submission 184202) | Marine microbial communities from the Deep Atlantic Ocean - MP0759 (SPAdes) | ecosystem: Environmental > Aquatic > Marine > Oceanic | place: West of Cape Town, South Africa, South...
AATCATTTGGAACTTATTTAGACGCCAATCCTACCATGGTAGTCTTGTTGACGTTATGGGAAGGAATTTGGACACTACTTGCATGTTGGTTTGCCGCACGCAATAATCAAAAATTATGGTTTTTAGCGGTAGGATTTCTTCAGCTACTTGGTATTCTTGAAATCATATATTTAGCAACACAAACGAGGTTTTTTAAAAATTTCAATTTAAATGACTAAACATATACCAACAATTATTGCACTTGCCATGCTAGTTGGAGTGCTATCATTGATGAGCAATTGTCAAGTTAACACGAATGTTCCTCTTCCATATAACTCTCCTCTTGAGTCTAAAGAACATTTAGATGAAAATGGACAAACCATGAAAAAAAGGATTGTCTACTATGAATTCCAAAGAAAAAAACAAGATCCTTGAAGAAAATTTTATCTTTCGCGGTATCGTTGATATGTCTTTATTTAGCATTTCGACAAGTTAACCTTAATAACATTTTTACCACTCTTTCAGAGGGAAAATTACTCTATATTATGTATGCATTTGGAATTACGGGGTTCACTTTTCTTATTCGCTCTATCCGATGGAACACCTTATTAGGACATCCAAGTTCTTACACCATCCATCATTTTTCTTCTGCGACCCATATTGGATATTTTCTCAATAATATTTTGCCATTACGTGCTGGAGATTTGGTACGTGCTAAACTTTTATCTAATCATGACACAACAATAAAAATGAGCTATGTAATTGGTAGTCTTGTCGGTGAAAAAATTATTGATCTTTGGATGATTGGTCTTTTTACAATGGTTTTGATTGGATTTGGATATACGGATGTTTTAGGAACACAATTCACATTGATTCTTGTTGGGGCATATTGTTTAAGTTCATTAATTATTTTTGGACGGCATACAATCTCTAATAAATTATTACAATATTTTCCTGTATTAGAAAATTTTATTGATGGATACAAGTTGGTGTCAAAAAACAAATTACGTTTAGGAATGTGGTCTGTTTTATTATGGACTACATTTGTTGTGTATGTTTCCATTGTATTGCAATCCATAGGGATTGTATTAGACATACAACAAGTGTTAGGGTTAACTATTTTATCAAGTATAGTCACATCGATGCCATTAGCCCCTGCTGCAATTGGAACATACCACTTGGCAGTGATTTATTGCTTAAATAGTTTATATGGAATTGATTTAGAAAAAGCACAAAGTGCGGCTATTGTAATGCATAGCATCTTTTTTGTCTATACAATTATTTTAGGATATATCTATTTGCTCTCTGAAGGTATCAATATTAAGTCAATTACCAATGACGAAAAAAACTAAATGTATCAAAAAAGAGTTCATATTTTATTTCCAGAAATCGCTATATTGAAAAGATTATTTGGGAAATAACATAATGGACAAAAATTCAAAATCAATACTAAAAATTTTCGCTTTAATAGCGTTTTTGCAGCTTCTATTTTTTCTTTTTGTGATGGTTCCGAACAAAACTTGGCATTTTTTCGGATAATGAACCTTTAGAGCTTTCCAACCAAATAAAATTCAACTGTAATCACATTATTTATTCGTATCACTAATAAGGATGGACGTTTTATTTGATAGTCACTTAATCTAATTTCAAAATTGGATCTTACAATTACTCTATCGTCTTCAATTAGTAAATCGACAGGTAAAGAAACTTCTTTTTTAACACCATGAAAAAATAAATTACCAACGACTTGATAGTGATTATCTTTTTTTTCAATACGTGAAGAAGTAAAACTAACAACAGGGTAGAAATAATCTTCAATTACATCCAACATATTAGAATCACGATTTGAATTCTTGCTGTCAATACTAAAAACAGGAACAGATAAATCTACTTTTGATAACTCAGGATTCTCTTGATTAAACAAAAAAGTACCTAATATTTGGTTGCTTGTACCTACCCATTGATGTGCGGGATGATTTCCATGGTAGGATAAATAGCTTTGATCTGAATCAATCTTGACTTCAAGAGACTGAGCAAAGGAAAACTGTAGGAACAATATTAGAAGTATTTTTCTCATTTAAAAAATGTAAGTCCTAACATATCCAAGCTGAGCGTAAAAAATGCAATTGTCCCTGCTTTTAAGTGTGCATCCATTAAATCATTATATTTTTTACCATTTTTTACAGCATTCTTTGCCAAAAAAGGTTGAGCAACCATCGCTGAAAAATGCAAAATCGCTAAGGTACGATGTAGTTTGATAGATGAGAAATTGTTATCATACTTTCGTGCTGGTGGGGAGAAAATAGCCAAGGAAGCTCCCGTCATATATGTAGTATATGTAAAATAACCCATTGCTTTATGTTTATCATAATAATTATTCCAATAATCGCCTTCATCGTCATCATATAACTTTTTACCAACAGAATATTGGTAAGCAAGTCCAGTTAAAGTCACAATGCCAAGCCATTGATGTGCTTGCAACATTTTGCGTCTTAATTTTAGCTCTTCAATTCTTGTTTCTGGACCAATATCCCATTTTCGGAACAATCCTTCCTCTCCCCAAATAATAGATTTGACATAAGGCATATCTTCAGGTAATCCAACTTCTTGAGGAATAAATCTTTGATCATAATTTTCTTTTGTGACAACAGATTGCCCTTGGATAAAAGAACAGAACAAAAAAATAGAAAGAATTGGTATTACATTTTTATAATTCATCTTATCACAATTTCTTAAATTAACATGTAGTGAGCAAAGAAAAATTAACAAAAAAAATTGATTCATGTGAATGTGACTGTCAAATAATTCCTGATCCTTCCCGAAGAAATTTCATAAAACAAGCAACGACCCTTACAATCATTGGTGGAACTGCCTTCATCTTAGAAGCATGTGGGGGTGGTGGTTCGCCTACAAGCTCTGATGATGGAACTGGTGGTGGCAGTGGTGGTGGTGATACTGGATATAATTATGATGCTGCTACTGGGACAATTACTATTGATATCACGATGATTCATACCACGCTACAATCGGTAGGAAGTGGAATTGCATTAAGTGGTAGTATTACATTTGATAATAAAGGCATTATTGTTTTGCGTACAAGCAATACGGGAGTGAGAGCACTTTCTAGAAATTGTACTCATCAAGGAAATGCTGTCAATATTGATAGTACAAATAATAATTTACCATGCAGTGCACAAACTTCTGGTCATGGTTCTGTATTTGATTTTAGTGGAAACGTTGTATCAGGCCCAGCAACGAGTTCTCTCACCCAATATAACGCATCACTTAGCGGAACTATTATTACTATCACCGCTTCTTAATAAAGAATAATTATCATTAATTAAATTTTCTAATATTTTTGTTTGTTTTACAATTGTTTTATTGTATTCCGTTTTATTCATCTCAGAACAATCTTTTGGATAAATCGGAGGCAGTACGTGAATATCTATAGGTACAGAATGTATAAAACGTCCTTTTCTTGGCCACGCTTTTTCTGTTCCAAGAATTACAGCTGGTACGACCGGTATGTTTAATTCTAAAGAAAACTTCATTGCGCCCTTTCGGAATCGTTGCATTACTCCTGGTTCTCCACGCGATCCTTCTGGAAACATAATAATATTGTTGTTTTGACTAACAAATGCTTTTGATAAAAGAAATGTATCTTCCAAATCAAGGGATTTTGGTTTATTTCTTCGTTCAATAGGAATTAATGTAATAAAATTTTTGAAAAATTTTCTTCGGTACTTATTATCAAACCAATAGTCTTTTGCAGCTAAAAAGCCAAATCGTTCATATCCTAACCGTGTGGCATATACAAGCACAGCAATATCCATATGGCTATTGTGATTACTACAAAAGATAAATGGAGTGTCCTTTGGAATATTTTCTCTCCCAATCACAGTAACAGGAGCGTAAAAAGTCAAGACCGTATTGGCAAAGAAATCAAATAAGAAGGAAAAAAATTTCAGCAGGGGTGATTTGGGCTTAGACAGGTAATGATATCGTGGATCTTCTAAAATACTATATTTCATTTTTTTAACTTATGCTTTAATTCTTTTAGCTAGTTCGAAGTATAGCCAAGGGAAATATTTTCGCAAAACAATACCTAACCAAACAATATCATTCCACTTTGCAACAATCACTTCCCTTTTTTTTCTTTTAACAGCAGAAACAATTTGTTTTGCGGCTGCTTCTGCAGATAATCCGTTGGCATGACCACGATCATCTTTTCCGTAAGTATGGCCACTTTTTGTTAATGCATTTTTGCCAATATTTGTTTGTACCAGACCAGGAGCAATTAACGTAATATGAATATTATGTTTCGCAACCTCAGAACGTAAACTATCAAAAAATCCATGCAAAGCAAATTTTGCCGAAGAATATGCGGTACGATTCCTAGAACCAATCAATCCAGCAACACTGGTATTAGTTACAATATGCCCTGATTGTTTTTCAATCATATGAGATAGAATAGCCTTGGTAAAGGTGACAACAGAAAAATAATCTAACTTCATAATTTTATTTAACACGGAAAGATCGGAATCTTCAAAATATCCAAACTGACTAATCCCAGCATTATTAAATACAATATCAATGGGTCCTTCTTTTCTAATTATATCAGATACGAACGTATTGATTTGATCTAGTGCAGTTAAATCAAAAGGATAAATACGATATTGATTGGCATTATAGCTACCAAATATTTCTTCCATCTTTTCCTTATTCCTCGCAACCAACAATACTTTAGCACCAAGCGATAAGAACCGTTTCGCAGTTGCTGCACCAATTCCAGAAGAAGCCCCCGTTACTATAATCGTTTTATTTGCAAATGACATATTTAATTTCACTCTCGCTCTTTAAAAGGTATTACAATTCCTTTTTCTATATAATTTTTTAATCCATTTAATAATATTGCCCAACAAAATGAAGATCTTCTGTAGTCTGCATTACATCTTTGCCAACCTATATGCCAGAATTTGAGTTGAACGTTTCCATTAATCTCATCAATATCAAAACCAAACGTAGTTGAATTCCAATCTGAATTTGACTTTATCATTTTTATGTAAAATGCCTTATTGTGTAAATATTCAATCACTTCACCAAACCAATCATATTCTGGAGTAAAGTAAAAATTATACTCTCCTCCTATCTCAGGCTTTCCAACACACTTTAAAGGCCACCATTTAATCAAATGATTTGGTTTAGTAATCGCTTCAAAAACCTTTGTTAGTGAAGCGTTGATAATTAAATCATGATAAATTTCATAACTTTCATTTGTTTGAAATGACATAAGTGCAATCTACTACTTTTTATCTTTTCTGTTAAGCCAGTAATAAAAAGGGAGTGCAAACAATAAACTGCCTAACAAGGATAGTATAATTAACCAATACCATTTGTATTTACCAATAGGATGATGTTTGAAATAATAGGCAAGCAATAACATTAATAAAAATGCTTCGAGAAATAATGCAACCCCAATAGTATTCGATAAGAATAAGTTCAAATCGAATTCAAAGAACCACCAATAAAGAAACAAGTTTGTTTACTACTAGTAGCCCTGTCGCCGAAAACAAAAATAATACTATTTTATTCATAATTGTTGAAAATTAAGCTAAAAAAGTTCTCAAGGAATAATTAAAAAAAAATTTGTAGACTATCTTATTAAAACAATAAGGGAAAAAAATAATGAAAAAAGAGAATCTAACAGAAGAACAATTAATTTTTCAAGATGCAGTTCGCACATTTTTTAAACGTGAAGTTACACCTAATAACGAACAATGGGAAAAAGATGGACAGGTATCACGTGAGGTATGGCTGAAAGCAGGAGAAAATAATTTTTTTGGAATTGATGTTCCTGAAGAATATGGTGGAATGGGGATTGATGACTATCGATATAATACCATTCTTATTGAAGAAGGAGTAAGATCTGGATCCTCTGGATTTGCACACTCTGTACAAAATGATCTAGTGGTACCGTACTTATTATCTCATTGTAATGAAGAACAAAAAAAACGTTGGTTCCCAAAAATATGTAGTGGAGAGACCATTGGAGCACTAGCAATGACTGAACCTAGTGGTGGTAGTGATTTAGCTGGAATGAAAACTACCGCAAAAGATATGGGAGATCATTATCTTGTTAATGGAAGTAAAACATTCATTACTAATGGCTTATTAAGCGATTTTGTAATCACTGCAGTTAAAACTGATTCTACGAAAAATGCTAAGGGAATTAGTTTATTAGTTCTTGAACGTGGTATGGAAGGATTTGAAAGAGGAAAAAAATTAGAAAAAATTGGTCAAAAAGCACAAGATACAGCCGAACTCTTCTTCAAGGATGTAAAGGTACCAAAAGAAAATCTTTTAGGTGAGGAAGGAAAAGGGTTTTACTATATGATGGAAAATCTTCCGAAAGAACGTTTATCAATTGCAGCTTCATCAATTGCGGCAATAGAAGTAGTATTGAAATATACGATTGAATACTGTCATGAACGCAAGGCATTTGGTCAAAAAATTGGTAGCTTTCAAAATTCAAAGTTCAAACTAGCAGAAATGGCCACCGAAGCTGAAATTGGTCGTACCTTTTACGATCAATGTGTCTTCGACTTAAATGAGAAGAAACTCACTGCTGAAAAAGCTGCAATGGCAAAATGGTGGATAACCGATGTAGAACATCGTGTCGTGGATCAATGCTTACAACTACATGGTGGCTATGGATACATTCTTGAATATCCTATTGCGAAAGCATATCTTGATTCTCGTGTACAAACTATTTATGGTGGTACCAATGAAATTATGAAAGAAATCATTGGTAGATCGTTAGGATTTTAACATGGGAAAAAAATTAGAAGGAAAGGTTGCATTAATAACAGGATCAGGGCGTGGGATTGGTCGCGAACTTGCATTAATGTTAGCCAAAGATGGAGCGCATATCGTTGTAAATGATCTAGATGCTGATCCAGGGAATCAAACTGTAAAAGATATTATTGCAATGGGAGGTAAGGCTGTTGCATGTAATGGAAGCGTGACTGATGATGACTTTCCTGAAAGGTTTATTAATACAGCGTTAGACACTTTTGGAGGATTAGATATTATTGTCAATAATGCAGGATATACCTGGGATAATGTCATCCAAAAAATGGACGATAAACAGTGGCAAGCAATTCTTGATTGTCATATAACAGCACCTTTTCGTATTCTTCGTGCAGCTCAACCTCATATTAAAAGACTATTTCTCGAAGACAAAGAAAAAGGAATCACTAATTATAGAAAAGTTATCAATATCTCATCCACTTCAGGGATGAATGGTAATGCTGGACAAGTAAACTACTCAACCGCAAAAGCAGGTGTAGTAGGAATGGCAAAAACAATGGCAAAAGAATGGGGCCGTTATAATGTGAATGTAAATGCAGTTGGGTTTGGATTGATTAAAACACGATTAACCGATGCAGATGCAGAAAAAGAGGAGTCCACGATCGATATTGAAGGAAATAAAATTAAAGTAGGGGTTAATTCAGCAGTATTTCATTCAGCAAAAACAATGATTCCACTTGGAAGACCAGGAACCCCTCAAGAAGCTGCTGGTGCTATTTATATGTTCTGTATTCCAGAATCAAACTATGTCACAGGACAGATTTTGATGTGCCATGGTGGTGGATTTGGTCTTTAATTATAATAAAAAGGTCTCAAATGAGACCTTTTTATTTAACCAATCGAAAGAATTATAATTATTTTTTTTCTTTTATAGCATTTTCTTCTTTTTTTATAGCAACTTTATAGTAAATAAGATATCCTATTCCCACAGCGAAAGGAACTGAACCTAATATTGCAGCTTCCTGAATATCGCCTTTACCAAGAAAAGCAATCCCAATACATATACCGATTAATGTGAATATAATCCCTCGACGTAAATAGTCTAATAGTGTTTTTTTAGGAGAAACTATTGGCACATCAACTCCTTTGTCAATTGCATTCATTATTTCTGCATTCAACAATGTTCTATTATGCATCTCTTTTTGCATGTATGCATACACCACAAAACCCATTAAAGCAAGAAACCCTAATGGAACAATAAACTCCCAATTAAACATTATTCTTCTCCTTTAATTTTAATATCTCCACCATTAACGTTTATTTTAATTTTCACCTTTCCACCGTTTGAATCAAAATTTTCAAATTCTTCAATATCAATTTCAAAGGTTTCACTACCACTTAGAATTTTTTCTTTTTCAATATCAAATTCTTCTTGGTTAATTATACCTTTATCAAGAGCTGCCTGAAGATCTAACAACTCCTGGCCTGTTGAAATATTTTTGTTGAGATGTAATTCTGCAACCCCCTCATTAAACGAAGCGCAAGCACTTACAAAACATATCACCAGTAAAATGGTTGCTAATTTAATTTTCATTATTTTATCCTTTGTTTTTTTTCTTCATTAATGTATATAGACTTTAATAACTTCAAAAAGTTGCATGCAACTTTTTAACAAATTGATGGTCTAAAAGTTTTGAGGAACAAATTAAAAAAAGATATTTTTATGCAAGCAATTAACACATACGGAACAAAACTATATAACATTGCATTTTTTATTCTCAAAGATGAGACACTTGCTGAAGATTCTACTCAAGATACCTTTAAAAAAATATGGTTAAATCTTGATAGGTTTTCATTTAAATCATCGTTATATACTTGGATGTATCGCATTGCATATAATACTGCACTAACAACATACCATAAAGAAAAAAAACATCGTACGGTTGATACAACATATGATCCTTCTTCTGTTCAAATAAACAATATTGAGGAAATAACTTTAAAAGATGCAATTGAGAAGCTACCATTAAATTATCGCGAAGCAATTATAATGTATTATTTCTTACGATATAGTATTAAAGATATATCTGTAGAGTTATCAGTAAACGAAAATACTATTAAGTCATGGTTAAAACGTGGGAGAAGTCAATTAAAAGGATATCTTGATGAGAAATAAATTCTCAATTCCAAAAATGTTTGATGAAGAAATTGCAGATAGCCAATTTATGCAATCGCTTTATGATATTCCTCAAACATCTAAATCAAAAACACTGATATATTCTCCAGACTTATTACCACTAATTGGTATATGTCTTGTGTTGGCATTATATGTAAATGAAATCAATATTTATGTTTCAACAATAAGTAATCAATTAAATTATTCATTGGATATCATTGAAAGAATCAGCAATATGATGGGTTTGAAATTCTTTCAATTAGATAGTATTATAAATTTTCTATTCATAGAAAAAAATGTTCCATTAATATATAATAATTGGAACTTACCGTACTAGAGTTTGTTAGAACAATTAAACCAATTAAGGAGATAAAGAAATGAACTTAAAAGAAAAACTTGATATAGCATTTAAATTTACAGCTTTAGCAGTATTTGCATTGTTGGTATCATGTGCATTAAATCATAGACCACATGGAGAATTTCATTTTAGAGGAGATATGTCTAAAAAAATAGCAATGGGCAAAGATCATATGCTGATATTTGAGATAGATGATAATAGCGAATTAAAAAAAATGAAGGTGGAGATTCGAAAAGAAATTATTGATGGTGAAGAAAAAGTAAAAATTACCGTTAATGGAAAAGAAATATCAGAAGAAGAATTCGCAAAATTTAAAGACGAAAACCACAACATAATGAAATGGAAGACAGAAGATGGAAAACAAATCATCATGAAAAAGAAAATGATGAAAAAAGAAGGTTAAAATACGTTAAGCGTTATTAAACTTATTATATAACCAAGCAACTAGGAAACCACCTATTGCGCCATCGATAAAACCCCAAAATCCTCCGATGAGACCACCAACGAATGAAGTGTCTATTCCTAGGTAATACGGCTGTAAGAACGCAACAATCTCATTGAGGCCACACCAAGCACAAATCATTGTCATTATGCTCCAAAAAACGCCGAAAGATAATGCAGCAGCTTTTACATTTAAATTCATAGTTTAAATTACAATTATTTATTTAATTAAACTATTCGTACCGCTTAGAATTATGATTTATTGGCACCAGGAAAAAAGATATTGGTCGTTTGTTGATAGGATTTATATTCAGGACGTTTCTGCACTGAATAATACTCTGCTGGTACAGCACCAGTGTGGTACACTAATGTGGTATACATTATTCTAGAAACGAATAACAATCCCGCGCCTAATAATCCCCAAATAAAAATGGATTCTTGCTGATATAACGCTATCCATGATGGAATAGACGCGATAATCAACCCATTCCATACCATCCATTCACCAAAATAATTGGGATGGCGGCTATATTTCCACAAACCGACATTACAGACTTTATTTTTCTCGCCCAATTTTTTCATGTTTTTTAAAAAAGTAAGTTTTTGCATATCTGCAACCGATTCCATTAAAAATGCACCTAACCAAACTGCGATGCCGACTATCTCCAATATCGAAATAGTTGCATTGGGATTAGCCGCAATTATAAAAGCGGGTATCGCCAGAAAAGAGGCATTAGCTAAACCTTGTAAAATTGCTTCGACTTGCATTGCTAAAGCAGTATTCTTTTTACCCGCTTTTTGCCAACGTCGTTTTTGGTATTCGTAGCGAGGTAATTCCGTTTTTAACATGCCTAACTTCCACATTTTTAATGCACCGAAGCCCATACGACTACCAGCAAGAATGTACGCGATACTGACAATAGCAACACGAACACTATCGCCTTCACCGTAAAGCCAAGTTAGCACACCAATCACAGTTAAACCCCATGGCCAGCCTATATCCACGTATGACATTCGACCAGTACGCCATATCGGCAAACAAACTACGATTGCAAATAACAATAGTTGTAATATGCCATTGGTTAAACTGATTGAAGATAAGTGATCGGTAAAGAACAATAACGTCCAACCGGCGATAAATGGAAACAAAGGAGAAAAATACTTCATTAAATTAGTTATTTGTTAATTAAGCTTTTAATGACACTTGGATCAGCTAAAGTAGAAATATCTCCTAAATCATCTGTTTCATTTTGAGCAATTTTCTTTAAAATTCTTCGCATAATTTTTCCAGATCTTGTCTTAGGCAATCCATCACAGAATTGAATAACATTTGGTTTAACATGCGGACCAATAATAGAGGTCACACTAGATAAAATACCTGATTTAATTTCATCAGAGGGTTCAACGCCTGTCATTAAGGTCACAAATGCATAAATCCCTTCTCCTTTAATCTCATGAGTGTATCCCACGACTGCTGCTTCTGCTACGCCTGATGCGGCACCAATAGCACCTTCTACTTCAGCAGTTCCGATACGATGCCCTGAAACGTTTAATACGTCATCTACGCGCCCTGTAATCCAATAATATCCGTCTTCATCAATGTAGGCCCCATCGCCTGTGAAATAATTGCCTGGTGCTTGAGAAAAATAAGTTGATTTGAAACGTTCATGATCTCCATATAGGGTTCGCATTTGTCCTGGCCATGATTGTTTAATAACCAAATAACCCGTTGTATTTTTTTCAGTAATCTCATTCCCCTTCTCATCAATAATTGCTGGTTCAATTCCTGGAAGAGGAAGGGTAGCAGATCCAGGCTTTGTTGGAACACATCCTGGAATTGGAGACATTAAAATTCCGCCTGTTTCAGTTTGCCACCACGTATCAACTATTGGACATTGCTCTTTTCCAATGATTTGAAAATACCAATGCCATTCTGGAGACTTAATAGGCTCTCCTACCGTTCCTAATACACGCAAACTGGATAAATCATATTTGTTTGGCCAATCATCGCCTTCTTTCATTAATGCTCTTAGTGCAGTGGGAGCGGTATAAAAAACATTGATTTTATGTTGTTCTACAATTTGCCAAAATCGTCCATTATCTGGATAATTTGGAACCCCTTCATAGATTACTTGTGTTGCTGCATTTGCAAGAGGACCATATACAATATAAGAGTGTCCTGTCACCCAACCAATGTCTGCTGTACACCAATAGGTTTGATCTGGATGATAATCAAATACCATTTCATGGGTATACGCAGCATATACCATATATCCACCCGTAGTGTGTAACACTCCTTTTGGTTTCCCAGTAGAACCTGATGTATATAAAATAAATAGTGGATCTTCAGCATCCATCATTTCTGGAGCGCACACGGTATCACATCCTACTATAAAATCATCCCAAAAAAAGTCTCTTCCCTCTTGCATCGCAATCTCATTTCCACTACGATTAACAACAACAATTGTTTCTAAACTAGGACATTCATCTACAATCTTATTGGCATTCTCTTTCATTGGAATATCATTTTTTGCTCCTCGAATACCATGATCTTGGGTAATAAGCAACTTACATTCTGAGTCATTGATTCGATTTTTGAGTGCATCACTTGAGAATGCACCAAAAACTACTGAATGAACTGCGCCAATCCGGGCACAGGCAAGCATCGCAACAATACTTTCTGGAATCATTTGCATATAAATACACACACGATCTCCTTTTTGAATATTGGCTTTTTTTAATGCATTGGAAAATTGGGATACTTTTTCAAGTAATTCCTTATAGGTAACATTACGGTGCACATTAATATCATTGGATTGCCAGATTAACGCAACTTTTTCTCCTAATCCATTTTGAACATGTCGATCTAGACAATTATAAGAAGCATTTAGTTTCCCATTGACAAACCACTGAATGTTTGCAGTAAGAAAATCAACATTGGTTGTTTGATCCCATTGTTCAAACCAATCAATACGTTCAGCTACTTTGTCCCAAAACGCAGAAGGGTCTTTGCGAGCAGAATCTTTGATATCAAGATAATTATCGAGGCTATTGATGCCAGTTGAGGATACAAAACCCCCCGGAACATTGTATTTTTTCACAATGTTAATTTAGTAAACCCTTATAGTATGTGGAAAAGAATTAGCAGTTATTTTTGCAATACCACCAACCCGCAACAGCTACTAATGCTATTGCCCACCACCATTGTTGTAAAAATTCCATATGGTTAGTTATTTATTCTGACTCCACCACCATGCTATAACAGCTACTAGCAGTAATGCCCACCACCATTGTTGTAAGAATTCCATTTTATTTCCTTATGGTCTGGTTGTTAAAATAGAAAAGAGGACTCCCAGTCCCCTTTTTCTTTTAATGAAGTTAATTATTTTTTGGCGATCAGTCTAATTAATAATTTCAGATACAAGCACAACTGGCATAAAAATAATCACAGCTGCAATATTGATAATCGGTATAGCCCCAATAACGGAAGCTCTTAGAACCCTTGCTTGTCGTTCTGCTTTCACTTGTTTACTAGCATTACTCTTACCAATACTGATCAATTTTGCTGTAGGATAGACTAACGCAATTGCAGAATAGGTAGTCATAACATCATGCGAAAGATTGGCAGCAACGAATATTCCAGCAGTGGTAGTGACCGTTTGCATCACAAGTGCTTGGTAGGTATCCCGATTAGCAAGTTTTCTTTTTCTTTTTTTCTCGTCTTTATTTGACTCTTCTTTGATTGATTCAAGCAATTCTTCTTCAGCTTGATCATATCCTTCGATAGCACTATCAGTCTCTACATCTTGACAATAGACTAATGAAAGAAGAAAGGTGAAAAATATTATTTTTTTTAACAACAATTGCAAGAATCTGTAGTTGGTTCTTTACAACAAGAATTTTTACAGACTTTAGTTGGTTCTTCAAGGGTTCCAAAAGTCTTTGCTGTTACATTCACAAAGTTTGGATTTATTCTTTTCTTAATAGATGATAACAATCTTCTCATAAGGTAAAATCACTTTCACTTAGTTTTATTTTTTGTAGTTCTAACTCCATATTTTAAACTTTATCATTTTGCTTTAATATATTTTTTTGATAACGTGATTGTACTACATCAACTACAATTAAAATCGTAATGATAAAATAAAATGTGGTTTTACTCATAGGGGTAATAGGGTTGTTAAATAATGTAAGGTGTGCTAAATGCCCTCCATCGGTTAATAACATTATCCCCACCACAAATAAAATGAATAATCCCAATACTTCATACATACGATTGCGTTGCAAAAATTCAGAAATAGTATCTGCTAAATAAATCATCAGTAATCCTCCAATAATGATAGCAATGACCATTAAAATAAAATTATCTGTTAAAGCCATTGCACCTAGAATAGAGTCAAAAGAAAAAACTAAATTAATCATAGCAATCCATAAAATTAACTTTGTTGGAGACACTGATGCGTCTGACATAGAATACTCAAAATTGTGGGATACGAGCATATGACTAATTTCTTTTATTGATGTATAGATAAGAAAAATACCACCGATTAAAATAATCAAACTATGAATATTAAATGTCCCAGTAACAATATTCTCAATATTTAAAGAAAAGATTGGATCTTGAAAATATTTTATTGACTCAACTAAGGTAAATAATAGTGCAATGCGAAAAAAAACAGCTAATCCAATGGCAATTTTTCGTACCATTGCTTGCTGATTATTAGGCGCTTTTTTTGATTCTAATGAGATATATAGTAGGTTATCAAACCCTAGCACTGCCTGTAGCAATATTAAAAATAATAAGGTTGTGATATTTTCAATCATTTTTAAATTTTGCTTTTAGTTAAGCCTAACTTGTAGTGTATTCCCAAATTAAAAATGAATCATCAATGATAAAAATGAATTATCTTTGCTCTTTCCAAATTCTACCAAATAATTTCCCTTAAACAAACGAACAACTGGTATCAACGTTGATGAATATTCATCATCTTGGTAGGTTACTTCATAATTTGCAATCAACCATACTGACATTTTAGTATAGTCAACTATATAAGGGCTGACAGATAATCTGGTACCCGATACCCAAGATTCATTATGCGAAAAATATTCCATCATTTGCATCACCATATAACGTCTATTTTCCCAGTCTCCATGTATACCAAAGGAGCCCATTTCTTTATTATCTTTAGTATTAATACCTACGCTTGATAATAGATAGATATTTGCTTGAGAATTGGGAGCATTCCATCTCTTTA
>Ga0208335_1000441_pt1 | contig 14994 bp, 15 predicted proteins | sample DeeseametaMP0759_FD_184202 | JGI IMG/M metagenome (GOLD analysis project Ga0208335, IMG submission 184202) | Marine microbial communities from the Deep Atlantic Ocean - MP0759 (SPAdes) | ecosystem: Environmental > Aquatic > Marine > Oceanic | place: West of Cape Town, South Africa, South...
AAAAGCCGTATCCGAACAAACTACTAGGGACTTGGCGACAAAAGAAGGTATTTTTGCCGGCATCTCTTCAGGCGGCGCAGTAGCCTGTGCGATTGAGCTATCCAAAAAAGTCAACAACGCTGTGATCGTTACAGTGATTTGTGACCGTGGTGATAGGTATCTATCAACAGGAGTTTTTCAGCGCTCATGAGGCGCTTTGTACTCCACCAGTTCCCAATTAGGCTCCAAACTTACCTAGCTATTTTGTTGGCAAGCCTATTGACGATTATTGTCATCACTTTCTTTATTGAAATCAGTGAGTTTGCCCAACAACTCTATAAACACACTGTTAAAGAAAATCCATTATTAAGTCTCATCATAACCCCGTTTGCCTACGTGTCTGTGATCTATGTAGCAAAGTTCTATTCCCATCGTGTGCAAAGCTCAGGCATTCCTCAAGTGCTCGCAGCGCTAGATTCACGTAATAAGCAAATAAGAAAACAGCTGTTGGCTTTTCGCATTGCCTTAGCAAAAATAGGTTTCATCTTCTTAGGCATGCTTGGTGGCGCACCGATTGGTATTGAGGGGCCTTGTATTCATATTGGTAGTTCTATCTTCTACGGCTTCAATCGCTTTCTGAATTTGAAACGTAAAATAATGATTCACTCAATGATTGTTATTGGTGGTTGCGCCGGACTCCTTGTTGCATTCAACTCCCCAATCGCAGCCGTACTGTTTGCGTTTGAGGAGCTTGGTAGAAATATCAAAAAGCAAGCAATGATTTTGATTACTCTTTGCTGTATTGGTGTTTATTTAGCGGCAATAGCTTACCGTGGAAACAACCCTTATCTTGGTGATTTGTCTTCGTTAAGCTTTGATCACACGCTAATTTGGCAACTGATTCCACTGGCAATCGTAGCTGGCTTACTGGGAGGACTATTTGCCAAAATTATGGTTGTTTTAGTTAGAAAGTTCATTGTTCACACCAAAGCAAAAGTTCTTATAGTTGCGCTTATTCTAGGTGGCATTGTTGCGCTATTTAATTACTTCAGTAGCGGCCTAATCGCCGGTTCTGGAAAAGAAGAAGTGTTGCTTATGCTTGAACCAGAAAAGCTTGGTATAGATTTCTTGCTTATGAAATATTTTGCAACACTTACTTCTCTAACCTCTACTATTCCAGGCGGTTTATTTATGCCAGCCATTTCCATTGGTGCAAGCATCGGTTCTGAATCCAGTGCGCTTTTGACGGAAATCAACCCACAAGTGGTTATTATTATGGCGATTGTTGCTTACCTTTCCGGCACCATTAGAACGCCTTTAACAGCCACGTTTGTAGTTTTAGAAATGACCTCAACCATACACCTAATCCTTCCAGCCCTTATGGTTGCCTTTATCGCGAACTACGTCTCGACTTTTATCAAAAAAGACCCACTATACGAAACCTTAGCGCTTAATTACTACAAGATTTCAAGCTAAAACTATACAACTACTTATTGTTGAAATAGTGCTGAAAAACCTGAATAGTAAAGTCGACATCTGCTTTCGATATGTCTAGGTGACATACCAGTCGAGACGCTGATGAGAGAGTGTGAACCAATATGTTATTCTCCAACAAAAATGCTTGCAAGCCCTCTCTATGCCCTTGTGGACAATGGAAAAACATCATATTTGTTTGTGCTTCATCAATCCCAACTTGCAAGCCTTTGCACTCTGATAAACCTTGGGTTAATCGACGAGCGTTATCGTGATCTTCTTGCAATCTGATGACATTATTCTGCAGCGCATACATGCCGCACGCAGCCAAAACACCCACTTGACGCATGCCGCCACCCAGTATTTTTCTAAGGCGTTTTGCTTTTCTAATAGTCTCTTGGTCGCCCACTAGTAAAGAGCCAGCTGGCGTACCCAAGCCTTTAGACAGGCATATAGAAATACTGTCCAGGCTATAACATAAATCTTTTAGCGACAAACCTGAGTGGATATGGGCGTTAAATAATCGCGCACCATCCAAATGCACCTTCAGGCCATGGGCATGTGCAGCGTCCGACAATTCATCAATTTGCGATTGAGGTTGGACTCGACCCGAAACTGTATTTTCCAAGCAAAGTAATTTGGTAATACCGAAATGAGGGTCGTCGGCCTTAATTTGAGCGAGCATGTCTTCAACGGATACACTGCCACGATGATTGGTATCAATCGTGCAGATACCGACACCGCCTAAAACTGAAGCACCATGCGCCTCATACACATTAGTATGATATTCACGCCCAATCAACACTTCATCACCCCGCTGACAGTGCGACAAAATTGCACTGAGATTGCTTTGTGTACCAGTTGGGAAAAACAGGGCTGCCTCTTTACCTAAAAGTGAAGCAGCATAATCTTGCAATTCGTTGGTCTCTCTGTCCTCGCCATAAACATCATCACCTAATTTTGCTCGCACTATAGCTTGAAACATCTCCACAGATGGAAGGGTGACAGTATCACTCCTAAAGTCGATACAATCTGTTGGCTCTTTATTTGAAATATTCAGTTTGGAGTATTGGTTTGTCATGGTTAAGGTTGATATTCTGGGTAAGCTAATGCTGCTACAAGATGATTTCTTGGTTGATCACCGCCGTTTAGCGCAGTATGATAACCCCGAGTATCTGTAAAGTACACAGACCCGTCTGCTGGCAAATGCGTGCAATGGTGATTGACAATAAATAAGGCAACAGATTCAGTATCAACCTTACGATTAATATAAGAATCCATGGTTTTTACATCATCAATAATTGTACTCATTAAATCCCCAAGATGATAAAAATAGGATGTATTATGACTTAAAAAGGCTTCACCACTGCTAATATTATTATGGCTAGTAGTAAAACAGTAGGAAGCTCATTAAACCATCGATAAAAGCGATCAGAATGACTATTTTTATTCTCAGCAAAGATACGCACTAAATGCCCACAGTAAAAATGATATGCGATAAGAACCAATACTAATACCAGTTTAATATGAAGCCAATAATCTGCTGAATAAGCCTGCCAAGCGTAGTTATATAACATCCAAAAGCCAAGCGATGAAGTAACAATAAAACTTGGCATCATAATGCCAAGATAAAGTCGGCGCTCCATCACTTTAAAGCGCTCGATACTAATGGCGTCCTTGGTCATTGAATGATAAACAAACAAACGTGGCAAGTAGAAAAGTGCCGCAAACCAAGTAATCACACTAATGATATGAAAGGCCTTCACCCAAAGCATAACAACTCCTTCAAATAATGACATCATACCTTTTCAATTCATGTAAGGAGAAATTCTCACACTCTTTAACGTATCAATTAAGATTAATATCAAAATGCACCTTTGTTGCTAAACCCTACTAGTTGTCATTAAATATATTCCTTAATAACTCTACTAATTAAACAATGTGGGTTGATGGGCATAGTAAAATCCAATCACCAGAAATTGTTTAAATCATTATGCTAAGTTTTTTCAAAAAAAATCAAAATTTAGAAGAACAAGAGCCCAATCAAAAAACTTCTTTGAGGGATAGACTGTTTAAATCCAGACAACGTCTTGGCGATGGTCTTGCTTCGATTTTACTTGGCAAAAAACAAATCGATGATGACTTGCTTGATGAGCTTGAGATGATACTCATTGGCGCTGATATTGGAATTGATACTACAGATAAAGTATTGGAATCTATCCGTAAAAAAGCCTCTCGAAAAACACTGAAAGATGAAGACAGTCTTTACCAACTTCTCAAGGATGAACTTGAATCACTGCTTGTCGCTGACAATCAATTAGTCACTGAAAGTGACAGGACTTTTGTTATCCTTGTGGTTGGCATTAATGGCGCTGGAAAAACCACAACAATTGGCAAATTAGCCAAGTCTTTTCAAGATCAAGGCAAATCTGTCATGTTGGCTGCCGGTGACACATTTAGAGCAGCGGCGGTTGAGCAGCTCAAAGTTTGGGGAGAGCGTAATAATATCCCTGTGATTGCCCAAAAAACAGGCTCTGATTCTGCCTCTGTGATTTACGATGCTTATCAATCTGCACTCGCTAAAAACATCGATATTTTGATTGCAGATACCGCCGGGCGACTGCACACGCAAGACAACTTGATGCAGGAACTCAAAAAAATCAAACGTGTTTTGAAAAAACACCACGAAGATGCACCGCACGAGACGATGCTGGTTATCGACGGTGGCTCTGGACAAAATGCTGTCCAGCAAGCCCGTGAGTTTAACAAAACGATTGAATTATCAGGTATTAGCGTCACCAAACTCGATGGCACTGCAAAAGGCGGCGTTCTATTTGCCATTTCTGACGTGCTCAATTTACCTATTCGCTACATTGGCGTTGGTGAAGGTATTGACGATCTACGACCTTTTAAGTGTAAGGAGTTTGTTGACGCTCTATTTGACTAGAGCTTACTATTCGTTCGAAATCGTCAATTTACCAATCATAGCGCCCGCTTCAATTACATTGTGAGCTTGTGTAATATTCGCTACATTAATGGGGCTTAGTTGACGCGTTACAGTACAACTAATTTTATTGTCATCAATAAGCCCAGAGAGTTTGTTGAGTATCTTTCCTTGCTCACCCATATCTGCGGTCTCAAATTTTGAACGAGTGAACATCATCTCCCAAACCAAGTGGATGCTTTTTGGCTTCAAAAGGTTTAAATCAAAAAGTTTATTGGCGTTCGCCAGTAAGCAAATAGAGCCTTGTGGCGCAATGACTTCTATCATCTCTTGTATATAATCATCGGGCACACCCATACACAAAATAAAATCCGGTGCATCCAGTTTTTTCTGGGCAAACTGCGCGGACAGATTGTGGTGCTCAAGTACAACATCAGCACCCATTTTTTCACACCAAGCCTTACTTTCTTCTCTTGAGACAGTGGCAATCACTTTTAATTTGCCGACTCGTTTGGCCAGCTGTATCGCAATAGAGCCAACACCACCTGCGGCACCAATCAACAAAATACTTTTGCCAGCGTCACTCTCATTAATACCCAAACGATCGAACAGTGACTCCCATGCAGTGATTGTACACAATGGCATCGCCGAAGCCTCAACGAAGCTAAGAGAATTAGGCTTAAGGCCAACAATTCTTTCATCAATCAATTGAACATTCGCATTCGAACCATCACGAGACATCTCACCTGCATAATAAACTTCATCACCGGGTTTAAATAGACTGACCTCCTCACCAATCGATTGAACAACACCACAAGCATCAAAACCCAAAATAAGGGGTTTTTCAGGACTGCCACCCACCATGTGTTTGATCTTACTATCAATCGGGTTGATAGAAATCGCTTTAATTTCGACCAATAAATCCGTGCCTGTAGCCTTGGGCATTTGCTTTTCAAAGGCAACAAAAGCATTACCGTCATAACCAATGGCTTTTAACATTGCCATGTCAAACAACCATCGCTTTATAAACACGCTCTGCTTTTTCCGCAAAACGGGTATCCAGATCAGTAATACCACCTTCATCGTGGGTGATTAAATTAATCTTAACCTTGTTGTAAACATTGGACCATTCTGGATGATGCTTCATTACTTGTGCGTGAATAGCCATTTGAGTCATGAAGCCAAAAGCCTGGATAAAGCCTTTAAATTTAAATTCTTTCGAGAGATAGCCGTCAACGATTTGCCATCCAGTCAAATTCTGTAACACCTTGTTAATTTCGTCGCTTGTTAAAACCATGATATTAATCCCCTTAAAGTAATTTTTTGGCACCCTTGGCAATCAGATTATTGGCCACTAATTGCCCCAAAGCTTCTGGCTCGGAAATGGAACCAATACATTCTTCCGTTAAGATTTCACCCGTGCTAACATTGCCAACCAAGCCTTTAAGCGTCAACGCCTCTCCATCAAGCGTTGCATAGCCTGCAATCGGCACCGAACAACCACCTTCAAATGTTGCATTCATCGCTCTTTCTGCTAAAACCGCTGTCATTGTATCTTGATCAATCAAGCCTTGAATAAGCTCAGTGATTTCACTATCGCCCTTTCTAATCTCAATACCAAGAGCACCTTGACCAACGGCTGGTAAACAAGTATCAGCATCCAAGGGGTGCTTAATTCTACCCTCAAAACCAAGCCTTATGAGGCCTGCACATGCCAAAATAATCGCATCATACTCGCCCTCATCAAGCTTTCTTAGACGCGTGTTGACATTACCTCTTAGATCCAAAATTTCAAGATCGGGTCTAATGGCTTTGATTTGCACAGCTCTTCTCATGCTGCACGAACCAACTTTCGCGCCTTGAGGTAATTCGCTTAAATGATTGTAATGATTCGATACAAAAGCATCGAAAGGATTTTCTCTGGCCATCACTGCGCCAAGTTCAAATTCCTCAGGGATAGCATAAGGCACATCCTTCATCGAATGTACTGCAATATCAGCACGCCCTTCCAGCATCCCCATTTCAAGTTCTTTGATAAACAAGCCTTTTCCGCCAATTTTTGACAAAGGTGAATTAAGAATTTGATCGCCTTGGGTTGTCATCTTGATGAGTTCAATCTCAAGACCTCGGTGTAATAGTTGCAATTGCGCTTTAACGTATTCCGCCTGCCAAAGAGCCAGTGGGCTTTTTCTAGTGGCAATTTTAAGTGTTTTTTGCATAGTAATCATTTTATCGCGTACTGGCCCCTCATGTTGTTTATCGGCATTGATAACGAAGAATTACAATTATTTGACTCGAGACCTTTAAATAAAAGGGATAATTAGCAGACAAGCTTTAATAATCAATAATTTAAGAGTATATGACTTCCAAAACAAACCACCTTTGGGGTGGTCGATTTAACGAACCAACCGACGAATTTGTGAAAATTTTTGGCGCCTCTGTCACTTTCGACAAAGTGCTTGCCTTTTATGACATTCAGGGCTCTGAAGCTCACGCAACTATGCTGAGCGAAATTGGTGTGCTGACTAAAGAAGAGTTAAAACAAATTCTCGATGGACTTGCAACCATTAAAGACGAAATCAACAACGGTCAGTTTGAATGGTCGATTGACTTAGAAGACGTGCACATGAATATTGAGGCGCGCCTAACTGAACTTTGCGGATTGCCGGGTAAAAAACTTCATACAGGACGCTCTCGTAACGACCAAGTGGCAACCGACATACGACTTTATTTGCGTGATCAAGTGCAAATGATTAATGACGAAATATTGCGTCTTTTAAATGCACTTCTAGATCTTGCCGAGGGTGAAAAATCCACAATTATGCCTGGGTTTACTCATCTTCAAGCAGCTCAACCGGTCAGTTTTGGTCATCACCTATTGGCCTACTTTGAAATGTTTAAGCGTGATTATGAGCGCCTAGAAGACAGCTATAAACGCATCAATACGATGCCACTTGGTGCAGCTGCCCTTGCTGGCACAAGTTATCCGATTAATCGTGAGCGTACAGCAGAGCTTTTAGGTTTTGAGCGCATTTGTGCCAACTCCATTGATGCGGTCAGTGATCGAGATTTTGCCATTGAGTTCTGCTCAAATGCCAGTCTAATTATGATGCATTTGTCGCGTTTTTCAGAGGAATTGATTCTTTGGTCAAGTGCACAGTTTAATTTTGTCAGTCTGCCTGATAGTTTTTGTACTGGCTCCTCTATCATGCCGCAAAAGAAAAATCCTGACGTACCAGAATTAGTTCGTGGCAAAACAGGTCGCGTTAATGGCAACTTGATTGCTCTTTTGACTTTAATGAAGGGTCAGCCGTTGGCTTACAACAAAGACAATCAAGAAGACAAAGAGCCATTGTTTGACACTGTGGATACATTACAAGCTTGTTTGCGTGTCTTTGCTGACATGGTACCAACCATCAAGGCCAATACTGAGACTATGCGCAGCTCAACACTTAAAGGCTACACAACAGCCACAGACTTAGCAGACTATCTTGTGAAAAAAGGCATGCCATTTCGAGATGCCCACGATGTGGTTGGCAATACTGTTGCCTATGCAATCACTCAAACTAAAGACTTGAGTGAGCTTAGCCTGGATGAATTGCAATCATTCGATAGCACCATTGAGTCGGATATTTTTGATTTTATCTCTCTGGAAGGTTCGCTAAATGCTCGTAACCACTTAGGCGGCACAGCACCAGAGCAAGTTTCTCTAGCAATTAAAGCAGCACGAACTTCACTAAAGTAACACAACCGAGGGCATTTTCTTGAAAATCATCTTTGCTGGAACGCCCGATTTCTCCGTTGAGACGCTTGACGCTCTACATAAATCGCATCACGAAGTTATGGCTGTCTATTGTCAGCCAGATCGACCAAAAGGTCGAGGTAAAGTATTGAGTGCGTGTCCAGTTAAGGTTTATGCACAAGAGCACAGCTTGCCCGTCTTTCAACCTCAGGGTTTTGACAGCGCTGCAATACAGTCTGAGTTTGGCGAACACAATGCCGATGCTATGGTGGTGGTTGCCTACGGACAAATTTTACCAAAAGACGTTTTAGAAATGCCAAAGTTTGGCTGCCTCAATATTCATGCCTCACTACTACCGCGCTGGAGAGGTGCAGCACCCATTCAAAGAGCCATTCTCGCGGGTGATAGTAAAACAGGTGTCGCCATTATGCAAATGAATGAAAGGCTAGACACAGGCGATATATTGCTTGAAAACAAATGCTCTATTTCTGAGACAGATACTGCGCAGTCCCTTCATGACAAACTGTCGATAATTGGTGCTCAGAGCATCCTAGAGGCGCTTAATAATTTAGGTGCTTTAACGTCTACTCCTCAAAAAAGAGATGGTATTACTTATGCAAAAAAACTAAGCAAACAAGAGGCTTGGATTGATTGGAGTCAAAGCGCTGTTAAGATTAACCGCATGATTCGCGCCTTTAACCCCTATCCTATTGCACAGTGCCAAGCGAAAAGTCTGCAGTTTGAGGATAAAACGCTACGAATTCTTGAAGCCGAAGTTGTTAATTCCAATCACAACAAACAACCCGGAGAAATCATTAGCCTTGATAAAAGCTTATGTGAAGTGGCTACAGGAGAAGGATCTTTACTACTGAAAAGCGTTCAACTTTCGGGCAAAAAAGTAGCCTGGATAAAAGATTTTAATAACGCTTATAGCTTACAGAAATTAAGCTGACGCCAAGCCTCATACGCCACAATCGAGGCACAATTTGCCAAATTCAAACTACGAGAATTCTCTTGCATTGGCAAAGTAATTCCTTCAAATTGATTGCGAATAGAATCTGGTAGGCCACTGGTCTCCCTTCCAAACAAAAAAGAGTCTCCTTTTTGATAATTCACTTCAGCGTAATTTGTTTGCACCTTCGAGCTAACAACAAAAATACGAGATGGGTTGGCTTTATCAAGATAATCATCAAAGTCGTCATACTCCACCATACACATCAAATCTTTGTAGTCCAACCCCGCCCTACGCAGGCGCTTATCGGTAATCTCAAAGCCATAAGGCTTAATCAAATGCAATGTTGCCCCCATATTGGCGCACAAGCGAATAATACTGCCAGTATTATTGGGTATTTCGGGCTCAAATAATACGATGTTTAGTGTGCTACTCATTGGTGACTTATAAGCTTGTTACTTGAAAAAAGCCAATCATCCCATAAATAAAGGATATTGAACACCATAGATAACGATTATAAACAATGGATATTAATAAGTTAACCAGTCAATTTCAACAATATCTAGCCAGCGCACAATCCCTTGCAGTGAGAAGCGATAATAGTGTGTTTGAGCCACTACACTTGTTAAAAATCATGATCGATGACACGAGTGGCGCTGTTACCCAGATCCTTAATCAATCGGGCACAAATATCCCGCATCTTGCAAGCAGCATTTCTAAGGCGCTGGATGAACTGGCAACAATCACTAACCCTAATGGTGATGTAATTCCCTCGCAAAACTTAATTCGACTATTGAATCAAACAGATAAATTAGCTGGTGAAAAAGGCGATACTTATCTGTCGACTGAATTATTTCTACTTGCGCTACTTGAGTCAACCGATAAAACCGCCCAACTTTTAAAGGATTCCGGCGCTAACAAAACACAAATTACACAAGCCATTGAAAAACTCAGAGGAGGACAGGCCGTGAACGAACAAAATGCCGAAACACAGAGACAAGCCTTAGAAAAATACACCATTGACTTAACCCAGAGCGCCATTGATGGCAAGCTTGATCCTGTCATTGGCCGTGATTCTGAAATCCGTCGTGCTATCCAAGTATTGCAACGTCGCACAAAAAACAACCCGGTACTAATTGGTGAACCAGGGGTTGGTAAAACCGCGATTGTTGAAGGCTTAGCACAACGCATCATCAACGGTGAAGTGCCTGAAGGGGTTAAAGGCAAACGTGTTTTATCACTCGATATGGCGGCACTTGTTGCCGGTGCTAAATATCGTGGCGAATTTGAAGAGCGACTAAAAGCCGTATTAAAAGAGCTGGAAGCTGAGCAAGGGCAGGTTATTCTCTTTATTGACGAACTGCACACCATGGTTGGCGCCGGCAAAACTGACGGCGCGATGGATGCCGGTAATATGTTAAAGCCAGCCCTTGCGCGTGGTGATCTTCACTGTGTAGGCGCAACAACATTGGACGAATATCGCCAATACATTGAAAAAGATTCTGCCTTGGAACGTCGCTTTCAAAAAATACTAGTGGATGAACCCAGTGAAGAAGACACTATCGCTATTTTGCGTGGTCTTAAAGAAAAATATGAGGTACACCACGGCGTGGAAATTACCGACCCAGCAATTATTGCTGCGACAAATCTCTCACAACGCTATATCACTGATCGACAATTGCCCGATAAAGCAATTGATCTGATCGATGAAGCTGCCTCACAAATACGCATGGAAATTGACTCCAAACCCGAATCGATGGACAAGCTGGATCGTAAGTTAGTGCAACTTAAAATCGAACGCATGGCACTTAAAAAAGAAAAAGACAAAGCCTCTAAAGAAAGATTCAAAGAACTTGAAAATCACATTAAAAAACTAGAAAAAGAATACGCCGACTTGGAAGAGGTGTGGAAAAAAGAAAAATCACTGGTTCAGGGTGCGCATCAACTAAAAGAAGAGTTGGAACAAGCCAAAGCGAATTATGAGGTCGCGCAGCGCAACAACGATTTAGCCAAAATGAGTGAACTTCAATATGGTGTTATTCCCGAACTGGAGAAAAAAATCACCACGGCTGAAAATGCTGGAAGTGAAGATATGACCTTACTAAGAAATAAAGTGACTGAAGACGAAATTGCCGATATTGTTGCACGCTGGACAGGCATTCCCGTGGATAAAATGATGGAGGGTGAAAGAGATAAACTATTGCAGATGGAAACCATCCTTCACCAACGTTTGATTGGTCAAGAGAAAGCTGTAGAAGTTATCTCAGATGGTGTACGTCGTGCTCGTGCAGGATTATCTGACCCCTCTCGGCCTGACGGCTCTTTTCTTTTTATGGGACCAACCGGTGTTGGTAAAACTGAATTAACCAAAGCACTTGCTGAATTTCTATTTGATACTGAACAAGCCATTGTGCGCATCGATATGAGTGAATTTATGGAAAAACACTCTGTCGCACGACTGATTGGCGCTCCTCCAGGTTATGTCGGCTATGAACAAGGCGGTGTTCTCACCGAAGCCGTACGGCGTAAACCGTATTCCATTGTGTTGCTAGATGAAATTGAAAAAGCGCATCCCGATGTTTTTAATGTTTTGTTGCAAGTGCTAGACGATGGTCGCCTTACCGACGGTCAAGGTCGAACAGTTGATTTCAAAAACACCGTAATTATCATGACATCAAACTTGGGCTCAAATCTCATCCAAGAAAACCCTGGAAAAGACCTACAGAAGGAGCTAACACAACTTGTTAGTCAGCATTTCAGACCAGAATTTGTTAATCGAATTGACGAAATTGTTATTTTCGACAACCTAGGAAAGCCACAAATCAAAGCTATTGCAGTCCTACAAATTGATCAACTTCGCGACAGATTATCCAACTTGGGTTTATCACTCGAGATGAATGAGGGTGTGATGGATTTGATTGTAGAACGCGGATATGATCCTGCTTTTGGCGCCAGACCGCTTAAACGAACAATCCAGCAATTGCTTGAAAACCCGCTGTCTCAAAAAATACTTGCGGGCGAATACACCTCTGGCTCAACTATTAACGCAAAAGTCGTCAATAATGAAATTGCTTTTTCTTAATAAAGGTTTATTCCTTTTCTAATTTTTGATTATTAGTGTTCTGGGCACATGAGTAACAATTTCTGGCTCGTCCGCTGTAATAATGGCCTGCTCAGCGACAGCCATCGATAGTCCAGTTTCGCGGTCGTTCAGTATCATGTGGGTAAAAAATGACATATTTTCCTCCAGTACAACTGGGTTGCCTTCAAAAATCAGCGGCTGCTCCATCCAAGTGGGTGGCCAAGCAGCGCCCATCGTGTAACCACAAACCGTTAGAACAGCATCATGCTCACCATTACTTTCCAGTGTTTGTCGATAGGTGTCGTATATTTCCCCAACTGTAGTGCCCGGGCGCAGAATCGATTGCACCGCATCCAAAGCAGCAACACTGACTGCGTGCATTTTTAAATGGCGCTCATTAACCTCTGGCCCAGTTAAAACAACGCACATACTTGCTGCGTGATAATGCCGATAACCAACTCCTAGCTCTAGCGTTACCTGGTCGTTTTCAAGCACGTGTTTTCGCTTGGTTGTGTATCGCAAATTTAAGGCTGACTTGCCACTTCCAAACGGTGGAATATGGGCTGGTAAATCTCCATCAAGACGAAACAATGCATCATAAAATGTCGCGTATATATCCCCCTCAAAAATGCCAGAAGTTACCACCTCAAGCGTTTTAGTTAGTGCTGTATCCAATATCTCGCCCGCCTTGCGAATATATGCGAGCTCTTGAGAGCTTTTAACCAGTCGCAGCTCTCGAATAAAATCACCAACCACAATCAGCTCGCACCAATCGCTGAGTGATTCCTTAATTTGCAGAAACAATCGCGGTGTTAACCCCATCGTGTCAACTTGAATGCCTACTCTCTTACCCTTCATTTTTAACGACTTTAATAAGTCCTTAACCTGTTCGGCTCGATTACTGTTCTGGGAATCAGGCGCTGTTCTCACGTCCTCACAAATCGATGAATAGGAGGCATTACCAAGATCGGCTGGTCGTACCAATTGAGTTAGTTGACCATCGGTTCCGATAAACATTGTTCCAAAAATACAAAAGCCGTCCGAGTCGTAACCAGTAAGCCAGTACATGTCTTCAATTTTAAAAAGCAGAAGACCGTCTAATTCTTGTTCACACATGCTGTTACGAACGCGCTGTTGACGCTCGGCAAACTCTTCCCTACTGAAATGTATATTTAATTCTGGCATTGACTCTTGGTAATCTCCTAGTTTGTTGACTTTTCTAGTATTTCCGCTTTATTTTTGAATCCTTGTAAAGAATATTTGATAAATTCTCATTGGCTAGTTTTCGCTCAGAAATAGTTACAGGATCCATATCATATTGGGGTCGGTGCAAATATACCACGTCCGAATCGTATCTTTTTTTCCCTCGTGCATGTGTCCATAACTCTTTACCAACAATCTGTTTAATGTGGTTTCCCACATAGGATTGCAACGCAAAGCCAACGCGCCTTTGATTGCTTTTATTTTCCCTTGAACCGTGGATAATCGTACCACAATGTATTGACATCTCGCCCGGTTTTAAAATGAGGCTCACCGCCTGAGATTCATCAACATTTGGGACAACCTGACCACGCGTTAAGATATTATTCTCAGCAAAAGTATCTTCGTGATGTTGGATTGCATTTTTATGACTTTTCGGAATCATCAACATACAACCCGTCTGTTCATTGCTTGGCGTTAGGGCAATCCACGGCGTAGCACAGTCATTTAAGTTAAAGCCCATGTAGGTTGTATCTTGATGCCAACTTACATAGTGTTTAGAATTAGGATCTTTAGCAAAAAGTACCGATGCCCACAAAGAAATATCCGGGCCAATAATGTCTTCCATTGCGTTAACAATTATCTCGTTATGAGCCAATTTATCAAGAAAGGTGAATGATAAATGCAAATTATTACGGCTTTCAGCATGTATTTCTTCTGGAAATTCACGCTCAACTCGCTCAATCTCAGATGCAATAAACAACGCCTCATTTTCCGACATTACCCGAATTGGCGAGATAAATCCCTGTTCGTGATATTGATCAATTTGGCGTTGTGTTAGGACTTTGAGCATTTAATCTAGCCGGTAAACACTCGCTTTGAAGCTAAATACTCAATTTCTTCCGGAGTGTTTTCGCGCCCCAATATCGCATTTCGATGGGGGAAGCGACCAAATTCTATGATTAAATCCCTATGGTGTTGAGCAAATTTTAGATTGTCGGTTAAGTTATGCTCCTTGAAAAACTTGACCGATAAATTTTGCTCTTCAAGCTTTTCACTGTGCATTAATGGCATCAATAAAAATGACAACTTTGCATCATTTAATTTATTATCAAAGCCATTGTCAATAGCCTTTAAAGTTACCTCAATTGCTTGTTGTTCTGTTTGAAAACTTTTAACTTCACCTCGAAACATATTAAGCGGAAATTGATCTAGCACGATGATAAGAGCCAGCGCACCTTCAGCTGTTTCTTGCCAAACATCAAGCTTCCCTGCAGCTGCACTTTGCCACAAGCGTTCAAATTTTTCCTTTATTTCAGCGTCAATTTCAGGCGTCGAGTTAAACCAATGTTTTTTATTTTCTTTGGAAAACCAATAATTGATAACGTCTTGATAATGCATGGTGATTAATTGGTTATTAATTCTTTATACATTACAAATGCATCAACATAACCGGCTTTCTTACTATTGAATGCTTTCGGTAAGTTGCCAACTATAAGAAACCCAAGTTTTTCCCACAAACGAATTGCACCTATATTTGTTGACACGACAAGATTATATTGCATGGCTCTAAAGCCTAATTCTTTAGCCAATATTTGAGAGTGCTCACACATGCTCGTTGC
>Ga0208335_1000444_pt1 | contig 14909 bp, 9 predicted proteins | sample DeeseametaMP0759_FD_184202 | JGI IMG/M metagenome (GOLD analysis project Ga0208335, IMG submission 184202) | Marine microbial communities from the Deep Atlantic Ocean - MP0759 (SPAdes) | ecosystem: Environmental > Aquatic > Marine > Oceanic | place: West of Cape Town, South Africa, South Atlantic...
AAATAATGCCTAAAGTAGGAATGCCGGAAGTTCGTCGGCCACAGTTAATAAGAGCCACTATTAAAGTCATTGGACAGGTGGGTATGTCGCGCGCAAGTGTGGCCGTTATTGGTCGAACCGCCGGAGTATCGCCGGGTATTATTAGCCACTATTTCGGTGGTAAGGATGGCTTATTAGAGGCGACAATGCGTTTTATCCTGAAAGATCTTGCTGATATAACACGGGCGACACTTGATAAAACCAGTAAAGAAGATCCACTGGGGCGTGTTCTTGCTATTGTTGAATCTAATTTTAGTGGTGGGCAAGTTAGCTCTGATGTTACCTCAACTTGGTTGGCTTTCTGGTCTAGGGCAATGCATGATCCAGCACTTTATCGCCTGCAACAAGTCAATGAAAAACGCCTGCTGTCTTATTTACGAGCTGAATTAAAACGTATGCTGGTCGTTGATGAGGCTAGATCTGTTGCAATCGCTGTAGCGGCACTGATCGATGGCATTTGGCTACGTGGTGCGCTGACACCCAAAGGCATAAACCCACAACAAGCTGAAGGAATTATTGGCGATTATATTAAGTCAACAGTGCCGGAACGTTTTCTTTCAATTCACCAAAAAACAATTAGGAAAAGTAATTAGTATGCAACAACATCTTTATATTCATGGTGCCTACGTCAAAGCAGATTCTAATGAGTCGTTTGAAACCATTAACCCAGCCACAAACCAAGTTATTTGTCAGGTCGATCAAGCCAGTGAGGCTGACGTTGAAAAAGCGGTAATCTCTGCGGAACAAGGTTTTGCTGTTTGGTCGGCAATGTCGGCAGTTGAGCGAAGCCGTATCCTTTTAAAGGCGGTGGCTATTTTGCGTGAACGCAACGATGAGTTAGCGGCTTTAGAGGTGATGGATACCGGCAAACCGCTACAAGAAGCAAATTGTGTTGATATTCACAGCGGTGCTGATGTTATTGAATATTATGCTGGTCTGGCTCCTACCTTACAAGGTGCTCAGCAAGATTTAGATAGGGATACTTTTTTTATCTCAAAACGAGAGCCACTAGGGGTTTGCGCAGGCATTGGTGCTTGGAATTATCCTATGCAAATAGCTATGTGGAAGTCAGCACCTTGTTTGGCGGCTGGTAATTCGATGATATTTAAACCCTCCAAAGAAACACCGCTTAGCGTATTAAAACTTGCTGAAATATACACGGAAGCTGGAATGCCACCAGGTGTTTTTAACGTGGTTCTTGGTAATTATCGCGTGGGCCAATATTTATCCCGCCACCCTCGTATTGCAAAAATTTCGTTCACTGGTGGTAGCGATACCGGCAAAAAAGTAATGGCTGATGCTGCACAAACAATCAAAGAGGTTACCTTGGAATTGGGTGGAAAATCACCGCTGATCGTGTTTGACGACGCTAATTTAGACAACGCAGTTTCCGGCGCCTTATTGGGTAATTTTTATACTCAGGGTGAGATTTGCACTAATGGTACTCGAGTGTTTGTACAAGCCGGCGTTTATGATGAGTTTATTGAAAAGGCACAAGTACGCACTGAAGCTATCAAAATTGGTGACCCAATGGACTTGGAAACGCAAATGGGTGCATTGATCAGTGCAAATCATTTTGATAATGTGATGGGCTATATTGAGCAAGCTAAGGCCTCCAGTGCACGTTTAGTTTGTGGTGGTAATCGACATAATTCTGATAATACTCGTGATGGGTTTTTTGTTGAACCAACAATTTTTGCCGATTGTGAAGATGAAATGACAATGGTTAAAGAAGAGATTTTTGGTCCAGTGATGGCCGTTCTTCGATTTGAAGATGAAAGTGAAGTGATTGCCCGTGCTAACGACACCGACTTTGGTCTAGCTGCAGGTGTCTTCACGCAGGATATTAATCGCGCACACCGCGTCATTAATCAATTGCAAGCCGGTATTTGTTGGATTAATAGTTGGGGTGATTCTCCAGCTGAAATGCCTGTCGGTGGTTATAAACAATCAGGCATTGGTCGCGAAAATGGCCCTGAAACTTTAAAGCACTACACCCAAGTAAAAAGTATTTTTATCCGTTTGGATAATGTGCAGAGCCCGTTCTAAATTTAAATATAGATAAGAGAGATTAGCCAAGAAATAATGAACAGTAGTACCCATAAATTTTATAAAAACCCTGACTTAGTCACTCTCTGTGACAATAAGGCCCGATGGAATTTGCCGGAATTTCGACGAATGAGTTTTCGCAATCTTCATCGAATTAATCGCTATGGCATTTTCCTGCGCTCTGATTTGGTTTTGGCGCTAGAAAGCCAACAGGATTTGACTATTCAACAGATACCTTTAGTCAAGAAGATGCTAAAACATAATAGCTTTTGTTCTCTTGTCGTTGTAAAGGGTCAAAGTATTTTATTTGAGCAGTATGCAGACGATTTTTCCGATACTCAGCCGCACTCGATTCAATCAATTTCAAAGATGTTTCTCAATCTTTTTATTGGCGAACTTGTACAGGATGGTTTGCTTGATTTAGAGAAAACTATCTCCGAATACTTACCAGATATAGGTAGTGGATATGCCAACGCCAGCCTCCAGTGCGTATTAAATATGGATATCCAAAATCAATATTCCGAAGATTATCTGGACCCCTTTAGCTCTTCTTATTTACAGGAAACTGCCATAGGGTGGCGCCTACCCAGCGAAAATTCAACAGAGCAAACTAATGAAGAGTTTCTCAATAATGTTAAAGCCATCGACGGGGTTGGTTTAGAGAACAACACCGGCCAAGCTTTATACAAATCTAGCAATTCCGATGTATTGTCTCTTTTGCTAGAAAAGGTCAGCGGTCAATCGCTGAGAGAGTGGCTTTTGTCTGCCATTGAAGCTGCCGGCTTTGAAGACGGTCTTTATATGGGAACGGATAGGACTGGCATGCCCACACTGTCCGGTGGTGGCTCCCTAATTGCCCGAGATTTAGCGCGATTCGGTCTTTTGTTTGCAAGGCGAGGAGAGGGTGTTAATAATCGACGCTCTGGTTCTGCCTCATTTATAGACAAGACATTAACCAATCCGGGGCCTAAATATATGAAATTAAAGAGAGAGCCACCCGGCGAAGATGATTTTGTTCGTTACTCAAACCAGATTATGGTGGGTAAAAACTGGATCGGGCATGGCGGTTATGGCGGTCAGTACCTATTAATTAATATGCTTACCGGGGTTGTAGCGGCTTTTTACTCGGTTCTTGAAACGCCTTCTGCGACGGACGTTGAGTTTAAGACGAATATTGTTCTAATGCTTGAAGAAATATCCAACCAAACGGAGAAAAATGAATAAACCGTTTGATTATATTATTGTTGGCGCCGGTTCCGCAGGGTGCGTACTGGCTAATCGACTCACTGAAAGTGGTGAACACCGAGTTTTACTTTTGGAGACGGGTGGTAGCGACAAGAGTATTTTTATTCAAATGCCAACAGCACTGTCTTATCCGATGAATACCGAAAAGTTTTGTTGGCAGTTCCACTCCCAGCCCGAGCCTTTTCTTGACAATCGTGAAATGCACTGCCCCAGAGGCAAGGTGTTGGGTGGATCCTCCTCGATTAACGGCATGGTATATACAAGGGGTCATGCGCGTGATTATGACCAGTGGCAGAAAGAGGGCGCTGAAGGTTGGTCGTATGCCGATTGCTTGCCGTATTTTAAGCGCAGCGAGTCTTGGCAGGGTGGTGAGAATGAGTACCGTGGTGGCAGCGGCCCAGTTGCGACCTGTGGCGGCAACAATATGAGTCTTAACCCATTGTATCAAGCCTTTATCGAAGCAGGTCATGAGGCAGGTTACCCAAAAACGAATGACTACAACGGCGAGCAGCAAGAGGGTTTTGGGCCGATGCACATGACAGTGGATAAGGGCGTTAGGGCGTCCACTTCTAATGCGCATCTCAAGCCCGCCAAAAAGCGGAAAAACCTCACCTTAATAACAGGCGCGGTTGTTGAAAAAATATTGTTAAAAGATAAAGTAGCGGTGGGTGTTCGATACCGTAAAGAAGGCGTTGACACTGAAGTACATGTCGCTAAAGAAGTGATTTTAAGTGCCGGCTCTATTGGCTCGCCACAAATACTGCAATTATCAGGCATTGGTCCTCGACAGGTTTTAGAAGCTGTTGGTGTGCAATGTCAGCACGAACTTCCGGGGGTTGGAGAGAATTTACAAGACCACCTAGAAGTGTATTTTCAGTATAAATGCAAAAAGCCAATCACACTCAACGGCAAGTTAAACTTGTTCTCCAAATTTTTGATTGGTGCGCGTTGGGTGTTATTCAAAACAGGCCTAGGCGCCACTAATCATTTCGAGTCTTGTGGGTTTATTCGCTCCAGAGCCGGCCTTGAATGGCCGAACATTCAGTATCATTTTCTACCAGCAGCGATGCGTTATGACGGTAATGCGGCCTTTGAGGGTCATGGTTATCAGGTGCATGTGGGCCCAAATAAGTCCACTAGCCGTGGTCGCGTGAAAATTATCAGCAGTGACCCAAACGCTAAGCCTAATATCTTATTTAACTATATAAAGACCGAGCAGGACAAGCAAGATTGGCGAGATTGTATTCGCCTAACTCGGGAAATTCTCTCACAAAAAGCTTTGGAGGTGTATAGTGGCGGTGAAATTCAACCGGGTAATGATGTTAATAGTGACGCTGAAATTGATGCGTGGGTAAGGGCGAATGTAGAAAGTGCTTACCACGCCTCTTGTACTTGCAAAATGGGCGCTGACAACGATCCAATGGCTGTTGTAAATAACAAGGGCAGGGTGAGGGGTATTAAGCAACTGAGAGTCGTGGATTCGTCTATTTTTCCCACTACGCCAAACGGCAACCTTAATGGCCCCACTATAATGGTGGCTGAGAAATTAGCGGATGCGATATTGGGCAATGAGCCACTTCCTCAAAATCATGCAAATGTTTGGATTACGCCAGATTGGCAAAATTCACAACGTCAAAGTAAAGCAAAAAGACCCCTGGAGGGTGCCTGATGAATCAAACACTCTCCAAATTAAATAGAGCAACAACATTCTCTTATATTTGTTTAAAGGGGGTGCTTATGTAGAAACATCCGTTAGTCAATTGGAGTCTGCCAAATAGGGCGACTTCATTATATGTAAAAAATATACTTTTTATTTAAATTAAGGAGATTTACAATGAAAATTAATACATTTACAAAAGTCATTGCCAGTGGTGCAATGGCAACACTATTGAGCATGAGTATGGTTACTTCAGCTCAAGCAGACAGCAAGCGCTTAACATCACCAATTCCAGATTGGACGGGTGGTGCGGTTACTTGCAAGATTGCACAAATACTACTTGAACAGGAACTAGGGTATAAGGTGAAAGCCATCTCAATGCCTTCAGGTCCCGGTGTTTATGAGGCTATTGCAGCAGGCGATTTGGACTTTGCTTGTGAAAGCTGGCCGTCGTACTCTACCTCTAAAGAAGGCATGATGACGAAATGGGGTGGCGATGGTTCTGTAAGCTATCTAGGCGACGTGGGTGTTGTAGGAACGTCTACTTATTTTGTGCCAAGATACTTCATTGATGAAGTGGCTAACGATTTGTCTTCTTACGCGCAGTTAAATAAGTATAAAGCACATTTTGCCACCATTGAAACAGGTGGTAAAGGTCGCTTAATTGCTTGCCCAACAGCGGGTTGGATGTGCAAAGACCAGGAGCGTTTAGATTTGCTTGGTGTTGACTTCGTTGCAGTAGAACTTGGTACAGAAGCTGCAGCATGGGCTGAAGCACAAGCTGCTTACGCACGACATGAGCCGTTCTTACTTTACGCTTGGACGCCGCATTGGATTCATGCTGCACTAGATTTAGTTGGTATCGAACTGCCTGTATACGGCAGTGTTGAGTGGCCTGAATCTGGTTGGGGTGAAGACATAACCTTTAACTATGGCAATCCTGCCTCGATGTCTGCACACGGTGATGCGGCCTACCTTTTGGGTCATATGAACCTGTCTAATGTTGAGCAATCTGCGCTAGTTATGGCGGTTGACGTGGACGGTAGAGACATTGATGAAGTGGTTCAAGAATGGGTTGATGCCAATAAAGATGAATGGAAGCACTGGTTGCTGTAATTCATTTATTTAAGTAGATAAACCTTTCGGGCCTGGTGTTGTGTCAGGCCCGAATTAAACACAACAAGTAAAGATTATGGAAAAAATAAGCTGTAAAAATATGTGGAAAATTTTTGGCCCAAATCCACAAAAGATTATGGATCAGTTGGATGCCAACTCCACGCGAGAAGAAGTGCAACGTGAAACGGGTCATGTAATTGCTGTTAAGAATGTTAGTTTTTCAATAGAAAAAGGTGAAACATTCGTAGTGATGGGTCTATCCGGCAGTGGCAAGTCGACATTGGTGCGTTGTTTGTCCAGACTTATTGAGCCAACTGCAGGTAACTTTTTTGTGGGTGATAAGAATATTACCCAAATGAACACAAAAGATTTAAATCATTTTAGGCGCTTCTCAATCAGCATGGTGTTTCAGCATTTTGGTCTGTTTCCCCACAGAAGCGTGTTGGAAAATATAGCCTATGGATTAGAGATTCGTGGCATGTCGCGTGTTGAGCGATTGGGTAAAGCAATGGAGGTTTTAGAGCTGGTAGGGCTGTCTGGCTGGGAAAATAACCTGCCTCGTGAGCTTTCAGGAGGTATGCAGCAACGCGTTGGCTTGGCTCGTGCATTGGCTGTAAGCCCAGAAATTTTGATGTTTGATGAGCCTTTTTCAGCGCTCGATCCATTAATTCGGCGAGAAATGCAGGATGAGCTGTTATCGATACAAAAAGTGGTGAAGAAAACCATGATTTTCATTACTCATGATTTTCAGGAAGCGATCAAAATGGGCGACCATATTGCGATTATGAAAGATGGCGAAATTGTGCAAATCGGCACGCCTGAAGAAATTGTTGCCAATCCTAAGGATGAATATGTTCGCCAATTTGTTGAGGACGTGCCTCGATATAAAGTGCTAAGTGCTGGAAAACTAATGCGTCAGCCAGCAACTCAAAAAACACAGCAAGCGTTTGCTGCTAATGCAGCTTTTGTTGCACACACCAGTGACAAGGTTGAAGATCTACTGGAGATGATCGCAGACAGTGATGCGGCAATACCCGTTTGTGATGAAAAAGGCGAATTGTTGGGTGAAATTGATCGCTCGATAGCCATACACGCGATGCGCTCAAAAACATAAGTGAAAGTAGCTGTCTGAAAAAAATCAAAACCCTTTAACTTTGGGCTGAAACAACAAAAAACATTATGCAATATTCTATCAATAACCGTTTAAAGTATTTATCGTCGCCTGCATTTATCAAACTGGTGCTGGTGCTGGTTGTGATGTTGTTTTCGATTTATTTGGTGGGTCAGTCGGATGGCAAAACCCTTTTCCCAACAGCTATTTCTGATCCTTTTACTTTTAGTATGTGGATCGATGATGGTGAGTCTTGGTTGAAACAAAACTACCGCTGGTTAACACGAATGATTGCGAGTGAAATCCGTGATGTTTTGTACGTAGTTGAAGATTTTCTTATGTTATCGCCCTGGCTATTTATTATGGCATTGCTTGTTCTGATTTCTCTTGCTATAGGAGGCCTAAGATTGGCATTGTTAGCAATCTTTAGTTGTTTGTTTTGGGGTGGTGTTGACTTGTGGGATTCAACCATGCAAACTTTTGCTTTGATGGGTATTTCGGTTTTTTTATCCGTTTTAATAGGTTTGTTTGTGGGTGTTATGTGCTCTCAAAACAACCGATTAGAGGCCATTGTTCGCCCGATATTAGACACAATGCAAACAATGCCAAGTTTTGTATACCTAATACCAGCCGTGTTCTTTTTTGGTATTGGTGGCCCGCCAGCGATTTTTGCAACGATGATATACGCGCTACCACCGGTTATTCGCTTGACGAATTTAGGCATTCGGCAGGTCTCTGCAGAAAGCATAGAAGTCGCTCGATCTTTTGGTTCTAGCCGCTTGCAAATGCTATTTAAGGTGCAGTTGCCGCTGGCTTTGCCGAGTATTTTGATGGGCATTAATCAAACGATAATGATGGCACTAGGCTTAGTTGTACTCGCAACATTTATTGGTGCCGAGGGTTTGGGTAGCGAGGTATGGGGTGCTATTACACGATTAAAAGTAGGCTGGTCTCTCGAAGCGGGCTCATGCATTGTTTTAATGGCGATTATTTTTGACAGAATCAGTATTGCCTTGGGTGATACTGAGTTGAAATTAAAACCTAGCCAGGGGCAGCGTTTTTACTTGTTACCCCAACAATGGGATCGAAATCCTGTGGCGATATTTATTGAAACAATCATTGGAATGGCTTGGCAATCGATCGCTTTCTTATTTACACTTTTTACCAAAGGTTTTGCGTGGATCGCTTATAAAATTGTTGCTACATTTAATCAATCCAGGGCAACCATACTGATGGATAGAATTAACGCCAGCGTATTCCTAATAGGAAGTATCGTTATCTTGCTTTCAATTCGGTTGTTTGATGTCTATGTTGTGGAAATTGGGAGCTTTCCGGAGATATTGCAGTTTTCAATTCGAGAGCCTGTGGATGAGGCTGTCGCTTGGCTGGTTGTTAGCCCCACTTTTATTGCTTTTACAAAAGGATTAAGAGCCGTTGTCTATCTTTACCTGTTGCACCCTCTGGATATTTATTTAACCCATTTGCCATGGTATTTTGTGTTTACTGCTTTTGGTTTGATAGGTTTGATATCTTTGGGTCTGCGTTTTGCTTTAACTACTGTCGCTTTGCTATTTTTCATTGGCGCTTGCGGCTTATGGATTTCTGCCATGCTAACTTTGTCATCAGTGATGGTTTCTGTCTTACTGTGCGTCATTATTGGCCTACCGATCGGTATCGCTTGTGCTAATTTCCCTAGACTTAATATGGTTCTGAAACCAATATTGGACTCCATGCAAACGATGCCGAGTTTTGTTTATTTAATTCCCGTTTTGATGTTTTTCGGAGGTAATATTGTTTCCGCTGTTATCGCCACGGTGATCTATGCCTTGCCGCCAGTGATTCGCATGACCACACTAGGCATTACTCAAATACCCGAAGCTTATACTGAAGTTTCGCAAATGTTCGGCAGTACTCGACTGCAACGTTTGCTCAAAGTTCAATTGCCTATGGCATTACCGAGCATTATGATGGGCATAAATCAGGGTGTAATGATGGGTCTTGCAATGCAAGTAATTACCCCGATGATTGGTGGCGGTGGACTTGGTAGAGATGTGTTTTATTCTTTGAGCTTGTCAAATACGGGTGCTGGTTTAGCAGCCGGCACCGGCATTGTGCTATTGGCTATTATTCTGGATCGATTAAGTCAAGCGTGGACGAAAAAACAACGAGAAGCGCTCGGCGTTTAAGCGTATAACTTACGGCAAAAATCACCTATATAAAAATGCCATGCTGATTGCGCAAATATCAGATCTACATATTACCGAAAATGGAAAATTGGCACAAGGCCATGTTGGTACTTACCCCCTCCAACCGCAAGCTAACGCTTGCTGAAAATATCCGCATTATTGTTTGATCTTGATGGCACTGTTTACCGAGGTGAGCAGGCTATTGAGGGCGCCAGTGAATTTATTAAATCGCTATCGATACCTTATTTGTTTGTCACCAACCGAGGCAATCGAAAACCTGAAACGGTTGCTAAACAACTGCGAGCTATGGGCATTGATTGTGAAAAGAGTGATGTTCTTACTTCAGCTCAAGCACTTGGGGATTATTTGAAAACGCCTTCGAGTGCCTACTGTATTGGTGAAGAAGGTTTGTCCAGTGCTCTTATGGATTGCGGTATTACGATTAGCGAGAAAAACCCAGATTATGTTGTTGTTAGTTATGATCGAAGTTTTGACTACAACAAGCTTCTTAAAGCATTGCGATTTATTAAGCAAGGGTCGAAGTTGGTTGCTACTAATGATGATACGGTTATTTACCTTGAAGACGGTATAGCGCCGGAAGCGGGGCCACTCGTTGCTGCTATCGAAAATGCTTCTGGGGTAAAAGCTAAGATTATCGGTAAGCCGCATTCAATTATTATGGAGTCGGCTTTTTCAAAGTTACAAATTGAACGTGAAGAGTGCGTAATGATTGGTGACAACCTTGACACAGACATCTTAGCGGCTCAAAATGTGGGAATTCGTAGCGCACTCATGCTGACGGGTGTGTCGACACTTGAAGAAGTCGAAAAGAGTCAAATGAAACCCACTTGGATAGCCAGAGATTATAAAACCCTCCAATGCCAACTTTTTGGCGAATAAAAAACACAGGAAATAAAATGAATGCAGAAGTCTCTATAAGTGTCACCCAATTACTTATTGCTTTAATGAGTGGTGTGGCTTTATTGCTATGGAGTTTGGGCTTGGTACGCACGAGCATGAAAAAAGCCTATGGCGGTAAGCTCACTTATTTTGTTAGTCATCGTTTTACCGGTGTGCTGAGTTCATTTTGGCTGGGCATTCTCATTACTTTAGTCTTGCAAAGCTCGACAGCAGTTGCATTGCTGTCTGCCTCTTTGGGTGTGGTGGGGCGCTCTGGATTGGCCATGTTGCTCGGTGCAGATGTGGGAACGACATTGGTGGCCTTTGTGTTGTCATTTGATCTCAGTTTACTGGGCCCAATTTTTATCTTGGTTGGTGTTTTTATTAAATCCAAGGTTTACGATAAAAAACTTTCCGGTTTAGCTGAAGCAATGATTGGCGTGGGTTTAATGTTGTTGGCATTAACCCTGATTCGCAGTGTTTCTACCCCTCTGCAAGAGTCGGTCTTGTTTATGGAAATGCTGGCCAGCCTATCTTCTGAGTCACTGATTGCCATTTTATTCGCCGCTGTCATCACGTTTGCGCTGCATTCCAGTATTGTTATGATTCTATTGCTGGTGGGCTTGGTTTCTGTTGGTATTCTCACCTCTGAGGCAGGCTTGCTGTTTGTGCTTGGCGCTAATATTGGAAGTTCATTCATTCCTGTTTATGCGTTTCGTAATGATGACAACTCAAAACGCGTTGCACCGTTTGGTAATCTCTTGCTGCGTGGCGTGGGTGCCTTGGTATTGGTGCCTTTTGTTTCCTACTTCAGCAGTTTGCTGACAGAATTGGGCGGTTCGCCCGGCTTTCAATTGGTTGTTTTTCATTTTGCCTTTAACTTTACCGTTGCAGCTGTTGGCTTAAGTTTGTTAAAGCCGTTGATTTCATGGATAGAGGCGTTCTTTCCGCAAAAGCTCGATCGGAATATCATTTCGCCAAAATTCTTAGCAAAAGATGATAATTTCGCGCCTGTGGCGGCATTGTCAAATGTGGTTCGTGACACTTTAACAATGGGTGAGTTGCTAGAAGATATGCTCAAGGAGTTCCACTTAGCGTTGACTAAGTACCAGGACAAGTTTGAGAAAAAAATGCACCAGAGTGAAGATTTAATTGATGATTTTCACGAGCAAATTAGAGACTACTTGTTGGAATTAAATAGCCATGAATTGAGTGAAACAGAACGCTCTCATTGCTCTGATTTACTCATGTTTATCGAAAACTTAGAGCACATCAGTGATACATTGGATCGCTCAATGGTCAAGCTCATCCAGCAGAAACAAAATCAATCCATTGTTTTTACAACAGACGAACTTGAGGCGCTTGACACTTGTATGAATCAAGTGTTTAAGGTGATACCGCTTTCTTTTCAACTCATTATGAGTCGGGATTTGATCAGCGCTCGAGCTCTCATTAATGCAGAGCACCAATTTATTGAGATACACCAAAAATACCTTCATACTCAAATGAATTCTTTGAGGGGACGTAAGAATGTTAACCCTGTGGCGCAGTCATTATTCATCGATTTGATGCGCGACATAAGGCGCTTACATTCCCATTATACTGCGGCCGCTTTTCCAATTTTAAATCGTGCTGGTGAATTCCAATCGGTTAATCCAAAAACCATGAATGCGCTTAAATCGGCCCATTTGCAGTAATGAAAGAATTATCGGGCGATGGAAAACAAATACAGCGAATGATTTTGGTTATTCCTGAGCCAGCATTGTGAGGTATCCATGGTGGAATTCCGATACACCAAACTCCATCGATGATAATGGTCCGGGATGGTAATGAAATGAATTTACCCCTTGTTGATTATGTCGGATGATTCGCTCATCATCCAAAGTGGTAACATGCCACAGCCAAGTTAAATCATCTAATACATAATCTTTTCCTTCTTCAGCATCCCCTCGCACTAGCCAAAATGTTTGGATATCTGATGTTTGTAGTCCTGTTGGGATAAAACGATAGGCGATCACGTGATCGGAGTAAATAAGAAAGTTATTCAACGATCCAATTTGAAGATCTGAAGCGCCGCCATCATAACTTGCCAAAGAGCCTAATAGTGGCGCCAAAGGCTGACCATTGTTGCTACCAGTGTCATAACCGCTAAACAGCGGATAGCGCCGATAATAGCAATCTGTACCAATATCGGTGGAGGTTGGACCGGTACTGTTTATTTCACCAATAAGAAGTCCAGCGGCTTCGGAGCGAATATTCAAAGAGGGTATTAGAGCTTCCATTTCATCAGGGTCTTTCAAGCTGTGAGACTTAGAGTATTCTTTATGAGAAGGGGCGCAGTGATAACATTCCATGTAGTTTTCTAAGGCAAGCTTCCAGTTTGCGGCCACCGGATACGAAGCCGAGTGGGCAATTTTAAGTTGCTCAAGGGCAAAAGGTCGAGTGAGGGGTGCAAGCTTTTCCAAAGTGGGTGCTATAGAAGGAGGGTTATCAGCAAGGCAAATAAAAACCAACCCTTGGAAGTTCATTAAGTTAACAGATTTTAAGGAATAATTACTGCTTTTAAAAGACTCTGGCATGTGTCCTGCCCAAATTAAATCCCCTTTTAGGTTGTAAGTCCAGGCATGATATGGACAGGTAAATGTGCGTTTATTGCCGTGACTTTCTAGGCAAATGCGAGAACCGCGATGTCGGCAGACGTTTAAGTATGCGCTTATTGTATCGTCCTCATCTCGTGAAATTATTACCGATTCATTACCAAAGTCAAAAAGAAAAAAATCACCCACGTTTGGAATTTGACTTACATGGCCTGCAAACAACCAATTACGCCCCCAGTAGCGCTCAAGATCCAATAGGTAAATATCGGGCGAGGTGTAGAAATCTCTTGTCAAGGAGTGGTCTAAGCTGTTCTGTTTGATTCTATTTTGTATACAAGCTCCCATGATTATTCTCTAGGTTGAGTTAGTGAAGGCATTTCACGTTGGAATAGTGCATTTTCAATTTCATTCTGGGGTGTTTCAAAATTTTCTGCGGCTAGATGGCCTGAGAAAACCGCATCCGCAATTAAACTTGGGACCAAAGCATCACCGATTAATTCAATGTGACGTGGTTTCTTGAGGTTGGCGGTTTTTGTTGGTGCAGTTAGTTGTTGGTAAAGGTCGGTTTCAGGCAAACGCTCCGTCACTAGGATTAATGTGTTACAGGGAATATGGGTTACACGATCCGTATAAACGCACCGAGCTTCAATTTTATCTTTGTGAGCATGACACAGCACTTGATTTGGTATTATGTTGACGCCCTGATTGAGTAGTGTTTTTTGCACCCGCACTTGTTCAAGCGTATTCTCCGTCCAGGGAGAAACAACACTGGCAGGGGTAATAAAGGTGATGTTAAGTCCTATAGAACTTAAATGGTCCGCAATCACTCCGCCAAGATAACCCTGATCATCATCATAGATAACGACGGGCCCCTCCAGAGAGTCTTGCTGTTGGAGAACATCAGTTGGCGTAAGAACGTTGATATTTGCTAGCCCTGTGATGCCCTGACGATTACTGCGACCCACGCCATCATCGCGCCAGTAACAACCGGTTGCTAGAAAGATGTTGTCAATATCAAGTTCATCAACAAGCTCTTGGGTTACGGTGCTCTGAGTATAAATATCGATGTTTGTTTTTTGCTGAATTTCATGTACTCGATAATCACAAACACGACCCCAAGCAGAAAGCCCTTTCAGGTTTGATTCAAATTGAATGCGACCCCCAAGCGCAGCACTCGATTCGCTCAAAATAACATCGTAATTTCGACGGGCAAGTTGCATCGCACATTCTAGTCCTGCTGGGCCCGATCCCACCACCAAGGTTTTTTGTTTGCTAATTCTTGGTTTAATTATTTCAGGATGCCAGCCACGTCGCCATTCTTCACCAATGGTTGGGTTCTGAGTGCAGCGAATTGGTACCCCTAACATATCACTGGAGACACAAATATTACAGCCGATGCATTCACGAATCTCATCAATTCGACCTTCTTTGATTTTGTTTGGTAGGTAAGGGTCAGCAATGGAGGGTCTAGCTGCGCCAATAAGATCCATTACATTGCGTTTAATTAAAGACGCCATTAGGTCAGGAGAAGTGAATCGGCCAACAGCAACTACCGGTTTTGTGGTCATGCTTTTTACAAATTCTATATAGGGTGTTTGGTAGCCTTCATTAGGCTCGAAGCGAGTTGTTTGTGAGTCGTTAGACCAGTCTGATATATTGACGTCCCATAAGTCTGGCAATTCTGCCAACATTTCGACAACTGCGCGGCCCTCTTCGTGCGCCTGCATGCCGTCTTTGCCCTTAAGTTCGTCCACGGCAAATCTAAAAGCTACTGCACAAGTGTCGCCAACAGCATCTTTGGTTTCTTCCAAGAGCTCTCGGGTTAATCGAATACGGTTTTCAAGGCTGCCTCCGTATTCATCATTGCGAGTATTTATTTCAGGAAGCATGAATTGATGTGCAAGGGTCATGGTATGACCAGCATAGACGTAAATTATATCGAAACCAGCGGTTTTGGCATTTAGGGCTGCTTGGCGATGCCAACGTCGAAATTCACGGATGTCAGTTTT
>Ga0208335_1000445_pt1 | contig 14894 bp, 16 predicted proteins | sample DeeseametaMP0759_FD_184202 | JGI IMG/M metagenome (GOLD analysis project Ga0208335, IMG submission 184202) | Marine microbial communities from the Deep Atlantic Ocean - MP0759 (SPAdes) | ecosystem: Environmental > Aquatic > Marine > Oceanic | place: West of Cape Town, South Africa, South...
TGTAAATGTCAATAAAGCAAAGATCAACTCATTCAAGTATCAGGCGCAAGGCGTCCCAACACTGGTCGTTAACGGTAAGTACTGGGTAGATGCAACACATGCAGGTAGTATCGAAGGTATTTTTAAAGTGGTTGACTACTTAATTGAGAAAGAGTTGCGCTAGGCAGTGTCTTGCTCTTTTTCAGAAAGTGTTTTAGTTTTTTCTGGGCTTGATCCTAGTGGGGCCGCTGGTCTAAGCGCTGATATCGAGTCGATTAATCAATTCGGCATTACAGCGCTTCCCATTGCCACCACATTAACTGCTCAAAATACATCTGAAGTAACGATGGTGCAATCGGTTGATTGCGCCCTTATTGAGGAGCAATTTAGAGCATTGATTGTTGATATTGATTTTCAAGTAGCTAAAATTGGTCTTTTGGGTTCGGCGTCTCAAGTTAATACTATTGCTAATTTACTCGTTAAAAAACCCGAATTAAGGATTGTGCTCGATCCAATTATTTGTTCCAGCAGTGGCAAGCAATTGCTTGATGAAGATGCTATAGCTGCAATGAAAGATAAACTGATTCCGTTGGTTGAGATAATTACACCTAATAGATCAGAGCTGGCACTATTGGCGCCAGATCTTGATGAAGTTAAAGCAGTGGCATTATTGAGTCGCCCCTGGACATTGGTCACTGGTACGGACGACTCACAAAATGAAATTGAACATCGCTTGTATCAGCAGGGCAATTTGTTTGCCAGTTTCAACTATGTTAAATTACCGGGAGAATATCACGGTTCAGGTTGTACACTTTCAAGCTCGATTAGCGCGCTGATTGCACTCGGTATTGATGTGGATATTGCTTGTAAGAGGGCACTGGACTACTGTTACCAAACATTATTGAGTGCTAAAAAGCTGGGTAAAATGCAGTATCATCCCAATCGTTCTACGCCGACATAATGTCTTTTATTAATCAATGGTTACGTGCAGATATTCAAGAGATTCAGGCTTATCACGTCCCCAAGTCACAAAATATGATAAAACTGGATGCTATGGAAAGTCCATTTTTAGTACCTGAAGATTTAATCGAGCCTTATCTTGCTTATTTAGCTGAAGCGGAGCTTAATCGCTATCCTGATGCGGGGGCTGAAGAATTACACCAAACGTTAAGAAACTTAATGACCATCCCCGAGGACTTGGATATTTTGCTTGGTAATGGTTCGGATGAGCTAATCCAGCTGTTAGCACTTGCTTGTGGTACTGGAGATACTATTTTAAGTGTTGAGCCAAGCTTTGTCATGTACGAAATGATTGCTAAGTACACTCGTCTAAATTATCAAGGTGTTTCTCTGGATGAGGGTTTCCAAATTGACTTGGAATTGACACTGGCTGCGATCGAAAAAACAAAACCCAAACTTATTTTCATCTCCTATCCGAACAACCCTACGGGCAATGCTTTTGATCGAGATGCCATCAAAAAAATCATAGAGGCTAGTGATGCTCTTGTTGTGATTGATGAGGCTTATTATGCTTATGCAAAAGACAGTTTTTTAGCCGAAGTGAATAATTATCCTAATATGGTGTTGCTTAGAACGGTTTCCAAAATCGGTTTTGCTGGATTAAGGCTGGGCTTGCTGATTGGCAACCCTGAAACGGTTCGCCATTTGGATAAGTTACGCTTGCCATACAATATCAACACATTAACTCAAGCCAGTGCAAATTTCTTGTTAAAGGAAAAAGATCGTATTATAGAAAACGCGCAGATTATTATTGATGAAAGAGGGCGTTTATTTGATGAGTTGAGCGCTATTCAAGAGTTAACAGTTTACCCATCTGACGCTAATTTTTTATTGATAAAGACACCTGATGCGAACGCCTTGTTTGAGTTCTTAAAAGATAACGGTGTGCTCATTAAAAACTTTGCCAGCCATCCTCAGCTTACCAACTGTGTCCGAGTGACTGTCAGCAATGCTGATGAGAACAATGCATTGTTAGAACAGCTTAAGAGTTTTTATGGTTAACCGTGAAGCGCTAAAGGGCTATACCCAATCGTATCTCAACGCCGATGCTTTTGAGGATTATTGCCCGAATGGACTACAAATTGAAGGCAAGGTAGAAATTAATAAAATTGTCAGTGGCGTCAGTGCAAATTTAGCACTTATAGAGCGAGCCATTGATGAAAAAGCAGATGCAATATTTGTTCACCATGGGCTTTTTTGGAAAAATGATTCGCAAACAATTAACGGCGCTAAGCGACGTAAAATTGCCTTATTGCTAGAAAATAATATCAATTTATTTGCCTATCATTTACCGCTCGACGCTCACCCTGAGGTTGGTAACAATGCTCGACTGGGTCAGCTTCTCGGTGTTGCAAACCCGAAACCTGTTGATAACAGCCTTCTGTGGACGGGAGAGATTGATTCGAGTGTCTCCGAGTTTGGTGTGATCATTGAGGGCGTCCTGCAAAGAGTGCCTTTAATTGTCGGAGACAAGGCTAGATGTATCAAGAGTATTGCTTGGTGTACTGGTGCAGCACAAGGTTTTATCGAACAAGCAGTAGCGCTTGGTGTTGATGCTTATCTTACGGGTGAAGTTTCAGAGCAAACGCCAGCAGTAGCGCTTGAAAATAATTTGGTGTTTATCTCAGCAGGGCACCATGCAACAGAGCGTTTTGGCGTTCAAGCATTGTGTCAGCATTTAAGTGCTGAGTTTGGTTGTCAACATTACTATATAGAAATCGACAACTGCGTTTAAAGTTGAGTTAAGTAGTGGGTTACTTTGTGAGTATGAGACTGGTTTTAGCATCTATTTGCAATGATTTTATATTTTTGGCCTTGTTTTGCCATAATCCTTAATTATTTTCCTTGTTTAATCGAATATATTTGTATATTTAGGGTGCAAGGATTCGTATAATAAGCCCTTTTGTTAATATTATTTTGTCGTGAGTAAAAAATATGACGTTGCAATCGTTGGTGCAACTGGCGCAGTAGGGGAAACTCTGATTTCAATTTTAGATCAGCGTAATTTTCCAATCAATAATTTATACCCTTTAGCCTCTGCAAAGTCAGCTGGTAAAAAAGTAACTTGCCAAGGTAAATCTTGGACGGTTCAAGAATTGGATACTTTTGATTTTTCTAAAGCTCAAATCGGTCTGTTCTCAGCGGGCGGCCATATTTCCGAAAAATACGCACCGATTGCAGCTGAATTGGGCTGTGTAGTGATTGACAATACCGCACATTTTCGCCGTGACAAAGACATCCCTTTGGTTGTGCCAGAAGTCAATGAGCATGCGATTGCAAACTACACGAATCGTAATATTATTGCCAATCCAAATTGTTCAACGATTCAAATGTTGGTTGCCCTCAAACCAATTTACGATGCCGTAGGCATTGAGCGAATTAATGTTGCAACTTACCAGGCAGTTTCAGGCAGTGGTAAAGAGGCGATTACTGAATTAACAAACCAAACAGTTAAATTGTTAAATGGCCAAGATGTCGAAATTGAAGTTTATCCAAGACAGATTGCTTTTAATGTGATTCCTCATATCGATGTATTCCAAGAGAATGGTTATACCAAAGAAGAAATGAAAATGGTGTGGGAAACACAAAAGATTTTTGAAGACGATTCAATTCTGGTTAATCCAACTGCGGTACGTGTGCCAGTTTTATTTGGTCATTCAGAAGCTATTAATATTGAAACAAAGAAAAAAATTACTGCTGTAGAAGCAAGGGCATTATTAGAGAATGCGCCTGGCGTTAAAGTGATTGACGTGCGCGAGGATGGCGGTTACGCTACTCCATTTGAAGAGGCAACTAACCATGATGAGACTTTTGTTAGCCGAATTCGTGAAGATATAAGCCACGAACGTGGTTTGAATATGTGGGTTGTGTCTGACAATATTCGAAAAGGAGCGGCTTTGAACACGGTTCAAATCGCAGAAATACTCATTAAAGACTATCTGTAGTTTAAGATAAAATTCACTTATGATTAAAGTTGATCGCAAAACAAACGAGACGGATATTTCTGTTAGCCTAAATATTTACGGTACCGGCGTTGCTGATATTGAGACTGGCGTGCCTTTTCTAAATCACATGTTGGATCAAATCGCTCGCCACGGCTTGATGGATTTAACCATCCGTTGTGATGGCGACACTGAGATAGACGATCATCATACGGTTGAAGATATTGGTATTACCATTGGCCAGGCTTTTTTTAAGGCTGTGGGCGATAAAAAAGGATTGACTCGTTATGGTCATTCTTATGTGCCGTTAGATGAGGCCCTCTCACGTGTTGTACTAGATTTGTCTGGCCGTCCTGGTTTGATGATGGATGTAGATTTCACTAGAGGTAGAGTGGGTTCTTTTGATGTTGATTTAATTAGAGAGTTCTTCCAGGGCTTTGTTAATCACGCATTAGTAACGCTTCATATTGATAATATGAAGGGCGTTAACTCCCATCATCAGGCAGAAACTGTTTTTAAGGCGTTTGGCCGAGCATTGCGTATGGCGATAACTCCTGATGAGAGACAAGCGGGCGTTATCCCTTCAACTAAGGGCTCGCTTTAAATCGCTACATACTAAGGTCTCTAATGCAAACCATCGCAATTGTTGATTACGGAATGGGCAATGTCCGCTCTGTACAAAAAGCTTTTGAGTTTGTTGCGCCGAACGATCGCTCAATTCTCACCAATGATCCACAACTAATTAATGACGCTGATCGTGTTGTTTTTCCTGGGCAGGGCGCTATGGGTGCCTGCATGTTGGCGCTTAATGAGCACAATTTGATAGATGTGATAAAAAAAGCAGCTGCTGAAAAACCATTTTTAGGTATTTGCCTAGGCTTGCAATTACTTTTTGATCACTCTGAAGAAAATAACGGCATAGATGGTCTTTCAATTATTCCTGGTAAAGTTGTTAAGTTTACAAATTCTAACCTTCACTCACAGAATGAAGGCTGCGTAGAATCAGAAAAAAACTTGAAAATACCACACATGGGTTGGAATACGGTCAGTCAAGTGTCTTCACATCCCCTTTGGCATAATATCGATAATAATGCACGTTTTTATAGCGTACACAGTTATTACGTACAAGAGGAAGATTCCAGTGTGGTCGCGGGTAGTACAGTGTATGGTCACTCATTTACATCGGCAATTGCAAGAGATCGAATGTTTGCCGTACAGTTTCACCCAGAAAAATCACAACACGACGGCCTACAGTTACTTAAGAATTTTGTTGGCTGGTAGGTGGTAGACGTAGCCTAGAGTAATAAAATCAGTTGTCATGTTATATACTGTTGACCTGGTTTTGAATGCACTGAAAATAGGCCTGATGATCCATGGGCGTGTGATTCTTCTGCGATGAAAAAATCATTTCAGCAATACAATCCATCAATAAATGTTCAACCGCATGTTCGTCCTTCAATTTCACAAGTAGTGTGTCGTAAGCATTTTTAATACCCGCTGGCTGATTAATTGAAAGCTGATCTCTCAGCGCCAAGTGCAGATTGATGTGTAGAAAGGGGTTGACTTCACCTTGCTCTGGATAATAATCCGAATTCACATTATTGATTAAATCGTGATATTCTGGGTGTATTTGTATAATTGACGCCAGCAGTGTTTCAAGTGGCTCGAGCGATTCTTTATTGGTAAATTTTTGCCAAGATCTCGCTAAGAATTGTCTTTGCTTAGTTCGATCTTGGCTGTACAGCATGTGAAAGTTGCTATAGGTTTTTCTCTTCGTATTCACAAAGGTCGAGTAACGTGCAGTCTGTGCAATGTGGTGAACGCGCTTTACAAACATAGCGACCATGAAGGATCATAAGGTGATGGGCAGGTACTTTATATTCATCAGGAATAAACTTGATAAGTTTCTTTTCTACTTCAAGCACTGTTTTTCCTGAGGCAATAGCAGTACGGTTTGCAACACGATAAATGTGTGTGTCAACAGCAATCGTCGGTTGGCCAAAAGCCGTGTTTAATACAACATTGGCTGTTTTACGACCAACACCAGGTAGAGCTTCAAGTTCTTTGCGTGTTTCAGGCACTTGCGAATCATACTTCTCTAGTAGAATTTTACATGTTTGGATAATGTGTTTAGCTTTCGAGTTAAACAAACCAATTGTTTTGATTGTGTCGCGAAGTGTGTCTTCACCCAACTCAAAAATTGTCTCTGGCGTATTGGCAAGAGGGAATAAAACGTCGGTTACTTGGTTGACACTTTTGTCTGTCGCCTGTGCAGATAATGTAACTGCCACAAGGAGCTCAAAAGAAGTAGAGTAGTTTAACTCTGTCGTTGGATTTGGGATTTGCTTGAGCATTCTGCCAAACATTTCACTGCGAGTTTCTGCGTTCATTATAGGTTTTTTCTCATCCTTCTAAATATGCAATTATGCGAAAATATTATACCTGTTTGAATTAACTATTTCAATCTGAAAGGCAAAAATTAAATGAGACTTTTAAAAGGTCTCTAAAGAAAAGTTTGTGCGTAAGTCTCTAGTTGTTTCCAAAGAGTTTGTTTTTCTGGCGCATCTTTAATAAGTTGAGCAAGTTGTAGCTCAAAATCATCAAACGACAAATAGCCATTCTCACCATCTTGTACTCTTGACTGAACAATTTCAAACCAGTCTTCAGACTCACTATCACTCAACAATTGAGGGTAATTTCTTCCTTTAAAGTGCAGAAATAAAGTAGATAGGTTTTTGTCTTTAAAGCTTGGTTGAAAGGTGCCAATTTCATCCGGTGAAAGGGTTTGAATTTGATTGCAAATTTTTCTGTCAGCATTATCGACAAATTTATCATAAAGCGCTTGGTCGGCATCTTTAGACAGTTGTTTTTCTCCATCACTAAGGTAAATAGCTCTGACAGTTTCTTGAATTTTACTTTGGTTATTTTGAATAAAGTCTAAGTTCTTGAAACACTGATTCATGTCAATTTGCAGCTGTTCGATGATTTTAGCCTCCAATTTGTGCACATTTGGTACAAACATAGGGCTTTTGTTAAAAATTAGTTCTTTTAGTTGCAATCTCTCAACATCTGCTGGCAAGTCGTCTTTCTTGGTGAAAAGCAGTTTTTTTAGTTCTTCGGTGTTAAGATCAAGCAAGATAGATGGGTCTTGATCCAAATTAAAGACAATTGCACGATCGGCATATTCAGGGTGATAAGCAAGCGCTGTCGCTAACCTTGTACATGATAAATTAGCAGAATACATTCCTGAGGTGTGCAGCATTGGTGCGAATAGTTCAATTTTTTTTGCCACCACTTTTTTATCTTTCAGACTAAAAGCATAGTCAAACAATTGTGGCTGTTTGTCCTTAATAATTTTTGCCAAAGCTATAGTCGCACGTACATCAGCTAACGCATCATGCGCATCAGAATGCTCAATACCATTGGCAATTGATAAACGATCCAGCTTAAAACTTGGCTTGTCATTTTTATCAAACACCCAGTTTAGACTTGAATCTTTTTTAAGTGCATAAGCAAGACGGACAACGTCAAGAATATCCCATCTTGTGTTATTATTTTGCCAATGCCAAGCATAAGGTTCGATAAAATTTCGGAAAAAACCATAACGGCTGAATTCGTCGTCGAAACGGATGCTGTTATAACCAACGATACAAGTGTTTGCTTGTGAAAATTGAGCGTGAATTTTCTTTAAGAATTCGTGCTCTATCAGCCCATTTTTTTCACAATATTGAGGGGTAATTCCTGTAACTGCAACAGCATAAGGGCTCGGAAGGCAATCATGCGTTGGTTTGCAATAGAGCATGTGCTCATCAATAATATTGAGGTTTTCGTCGGTTCTAATCCCTGCAAATTGTGTAATGCGATCAACTCTCGGTGAAATACCTGTCGTCTCAAAGTCGTACCAATAAAATGTATTCATGATTATTGTATTTTAACGTTCATATCGATTATTTCTTAAATTTTTCACAGACTATAAATTTATTTCGATGTAAATCAAATAATAGCCTGAAATCAATGTTTTATGACTAAAAAATGGCATTATTTACCCTTTTTAGGCAGGGCAGTCCTTCTTTAGGGGCGTTTTGGTATCAATTTTGAGGAGGTGAATTGCCGTAAGGCAAGAGATACAGCCCTGGGGTAAAATTCTCGAAATTTTCTGATGAGATGAAACTGAGAAATATTATCTTTTCTTTGTAGAGCTCAGTCTACGATGGGGAAAGTATACGTATGGGCTATGGTGTCGACTTTAATGGTATCAGAAAGTGTGCACAAAAAAACCCAGCAAAAAGCTGGGTTCTTGAATTCAAAGTAATTTAGAAATTACTGTGGAATTACGTTGGCAGCTTGTGGGCCTTTTGCGCCGTCTTCAAGCTCAAATTCTACCTCTTGACCTTCTTCTAGTGATTTGTAACCGTCGCCTTGGATAGCACGAAAGTGAACGAATACATCGTCACCACTCTCTTGCTCAATGAAACCAAAACCTTTTTTCGCGTCAAACCATTTGACTTTACCTGTTGTTGTAGACATTTCGTCTCCTAAAAAATAAAAAAACTTGGAAAAGATGCAATCTAACTACTTCACCGTGACACCGACACCTGATCAATGAACAACACGTAAGAAAAATTAGCTGTATTTTTACCAGCAGGAGGGATTTTACCTAAGAAAATCAGTAAAAGATACTTAATTCATCAAAAATAACAACCCTATCTTAGCGCTTTGGTTTGCGTTTAGTGAACTTTCGATCTCTATCTCTATCTCTATCACGATTACGACGTGGCTTGCCTCTGTCTTTTCTGTCGGAGAATCCGCCCCTGAAGTTATCAGACTGCTCTTTGGCAGTGGCAGTGTTGTTCTTGCTAGTAAGCTCTTCTATGTTGAGCTTCTTATCAAAAACACGCACATTTCTCAAAACTTCAAGTGTTTCTTTTGGCATTTCGTCTGGCAAATCAACCGTGGTGAAATCTTGGAAGATTTGGATAGCACCAATGTATTGGCTTGAGATTTCAGCTTCATTGGCGATAGCGCCTAGAATGTTGCCTGGTTTAATCCTATCTCTATTTCCAAGCGCGATTCGATAGCGTCGCATTGGCACTTGAGGGTTGTCCTTTAAAGGAGATGCTTCAATGTCGACAGTGATTTTCTTGCCGCTACTCGCGCCAAATTCTGCCTGTTTAAATGCTTTTTCGTCAAGCAGTAGTGGCTCTGTGCCTTGTGCCATCAATGCTAATGCAGCGGCAATTTTAAAGGTGTCGACTTCATGCTCTTTTTGAAACTCTAATAATAACTCTTCAAATACCGCTAAGTTTTGATTGCTAAGCGTTTCGGTGATTCTCTGCTTGAAATTATTAACACGTTGCTCATTAATAATTTTTGCAGTAGGCAGTTGCATCGGCTCAATAGGTTGGCGAGTAATTCGCTCGATTGTTTTTAGCATGCGGCGTTCGCGTGGCGCTACAAATAAGATCGCCTGACCTTTTCTACCCGCTCTACCCGTTCTGCCGATACGGTGAACGTATGATTCTGGGTCTTGAGGAATGTCGTAATTGATTACATGTGAAATGCGCTCAACATCAAGACCACGTGCAGCTACATCGGTGGCAATGAGAATGTCAATCTTACCTTGCTTATATTGATTAATAATGCGCTCGCGTTGGTTTTGCGCAATATCACCATTAATCGCTTCAGCAGAAAAGCCTCTTGCTGAGAGTTTTTCTGCCAAATCAATAGTTGCAGTTTTAGTTCTAACAAAGATAATCATTGCGTCAAACGTTTCAACTTCTAAAATTCGAGTTAATGCGTCGAGTTTTTGTACTCCACTACCAAGCCAATATCTTTGTGTAATCGTAGGCGCAGTGGCTGTTTTAGTCTTAATCTGAACAATTTTAGGATTTTTTAGAAATGTTTCGGCTACACGCTTAATAATGTTTGGCATGGTGGCTGAAAAAAGTGCAATTTGTCTTTGTTCAGGGAGTTTTTCCATAACCCATTTAACGTCATCGATAAAGCCCATTCTTAACATTTCATCGGCTTCGTCTAGCACGAGAGCTTGCAAGTTGTTTAGTTTTAATGTGCCACGTTTTATATGGTCCATCACTCGTCCTGGCGTGCCGACAACTGCATGAACACCTCTTCGCAATGGTCTTAGCTGGATGTCATAAGACTGACCGCCGTAAATTGGCAAAACATGAAAGCCCTTAAGATGTCTTGAATAAGTTTGAATAGCCTCAGCTACCTGAATCGCCAATTCGCGAGTCGGCGTTAGTACTAATAATTGCACCTGGTTGTTGTCTAAATCAATTTTATCCAGCAATGGCAATGCAAATGCCGCTGTTTTTCCCGTGCCTGTTTGTGCTTGACCGATGATATCTTGGCCATCCAGTAGGTGCGTGATACATTGCTCTTGGATGGCGGTAGGTGTTTCGTAGCCAACCTCATCAAGCACTTTGATAATATTACTTGAAAGACCAAGACTTTTAAAACTGACACTGGATTGATTGTCTGACATATCTGACATGATGGCTGGGAAAGAGGAAAGGCCAAAATTATACCCTAATTCTATTTTTTTAATTTATTATCAACCGATTATAAAGAGAGCTTTGTAAAATAGTATTTTCGAAAATATAATTAATACCAGCCAATGAACACAGAACAAATTTTAAGAGAGCGAGCAGGGGAGCAATGTGAATTGTGCGGCTCGAGTGAAAATCTCATCATTACTGCGGTTGATGGCGAAAAGGACAATGCCGACAAGTGTGTTTTGACCTGTGGCACGTGCCACGATCAAATTCAAAGTTCAGAGTTAATCGAACCCAATCATTGGCGCTGTTTGAATGATTCTATGTGGTCACAGGTGAGAGCAGTGCAAGTCGTTGCTTGGCGTATGCTCAATAATTTACGTAGTGAGGGCTGGCCACAAGATTTGCTCGATATTCTTTATCTTGATGAACAGACCCAAGCTTGGGCAGAGGCGGGTGTTGAGACAAGTGCTGAGAGCAATATAAAGCACATTGATAGCAATGGCGCTATATTGAGCGCTGGCGATACTGTGACACTGATAAAAGATTTAACCGTTAAGGGCGCTAACTTTACTGCTAAGCGCGGTACAGCTGTGCGCAATATCTCTTTAGTGAATGATAACGAGACCCAAATTGAAGGTCGAATTAATGGCCAGAGAATTGTTATTTTGACAAAATTTGTGAAAAAATCCGGCTAATCAAGCCATTTAATAGAGCATCCCATTGATGGAATTTGCTCAGTAGGGCCTTTGCCGGTAGCCGCTACTTCTTTCATGGCTTCGAATAGGTCGCGCTTGGCATTCGCTACAGACTCTTTACGAGACTCATCCAGTCGACCACGATATTGCAGACCTAGGTCTTTGTTGTAACCGAAGAAATCGGGTGTACAAACAGCGCCATAAGCTTTAGCAACTTCTTGTGTTTCATCAATTAAGTAAGGGAAAGGAAAATCCATTTCTTCGGCAATTTTTCCCATATTTTCAAAAGAGTCTTCTTCATAATCGCTTGGATCGTTTGACATGATGGCAACGGCATTCACACCCAATGCTTTAAGTTCTTTGGCATCACGGATAATGCGATCAATAATGGATTTGACGTATGGGCAATGATTGCAAATAAACATCACCAAAAGCCCATTTTCACCCCTTAAGCTAGCAAGAGAGTGTTGCTTGCCATCGACACCTTTTAGGTTAAAGTCGGGTGCTGCTTGATTAAATTCACAAACTGGGGTATCTGTTCTTACCATGTTGCTCTCCTTATTTTTTTAAAATTTCTTGAATTATATGTCCTGCCATCATAAGCCCAAAAATATTGGGCATGTAAGATATTGCGCCATTCACAGCGCGCGGGCGCCCTGTGGGTGTAAGTTCTGTTTTAGTCACTTCTTGGTGCGGAAGGGCTTTTATTTGAATTTCAGTGGAGTGAACAACTGAAAACTTTAATGAGGCACGAATGTTTCGGAGTTGCCTTCTCATTTCTCTGGCCAGTCCACAGTTCTGCGTTTTGTCCATTCGAGAAATCTTGACTTTTGTTGGATCCAGTCTACCACCAGCACCCATGCTGGAGATGATTGGCATGCCGTTACGGCTACAATTGTCGATTAGTACTGTTTTGCAAGCGATTGCATCGATACAATCGGCGACAAAGGTTAAATCCTCATCGCAGGAAATGGCTTCAGCCTCGGCTCTGTCAATAAACTGATGCTTCTGATTAATGACTGTGTCTGGATTGATATCGTGCAGGCGCTCATAAAGCACGTCGACTTTCGATTTCCCTAGTGTTGAGTGAAGGGCAACTAATTGACGATTTAAGTCTGTTTTGGCGATAGTGTCAAAATCCACTAGAGTTATCTCACCAATACCGGCGCGACAAAGCGCTTCAGCACAAGCACCACCAACACCGCCCAATCCTGCAATAAGAACGTGGGATTCTGCAAGTTGCGCGAGTCCTAGTTGTCCAACTAAGATTTCAGTGCGGGAACAACTTCCTGCCATTAGAAAATCTTAAGTTAAATTAAATAATGTACGGGCGTTATCGTCGCACTGGGCAATAGCCTCTTCAACGGCAATTTTCTTAATCTTGGCAATTCTTTCCACGACTTGAATCAGGCCGTCAGAATTTTGATTGTCGTCGGTTTCAATAAGAATGTATTCCGCTGGAATATACTTGATGATATCGTGCAATTTATACGCATGTGGGTCCGCTAATCTTGAGCCAAAGCCGAGGTAGAAGCCAATATCAACCAATCTTTTTGCTTGTTGAAGGCTGCCCGAGTATGCGTGAATAACACCTCGAGAGCTGGCGTGGGATTTTAGTAGGTCAGTGGCGTCTTCGGTGGCTTGTACCGCATGCACAATCAGTGGTAATTTGTAGCGATTTGCTAGTGAAATTTGCTCGTCAAAGAAAAATCTCTGTTGATTTTGATCTTTAACTTTGAGGTAGTCAAGTCCACACTCACCAACAGCAATGGGCTTTTCGTCTTCAATTTTAATTTCAAGGTCATACAAGTCAATCATTTGATGATCTTCGATAAACCACGGGTGAATACCAAGCGCAAAGTGACGCTTGTCATCTTTTGCGCAACATTGAATGACACTATCCCAATTTTCTTTACCAGTTGCAGGAACAATAGCACCAGTAGTAGCTGCTGAAGGTGTGTTGACGTTGTCAAAATCTAGATGAATGTGTGAATTTAGCATTGTTTCCCTTATTAACTGATAGGTAATATAATTAGCACCTTTTGTTTCATAAACCTCTTGATGAAGTTCTTTCAGAAAATATCACAGATGCGTTTGGTTTTATTGGTTGCGGTTTTTATAACCTTAACCGGTAATTTTACCTTTTTTGAGAAGACGATTCTTGTCTATCCGCTTTCGCAGAACACTTTGTTTGTCGGTTCTTTGTTTATTTGGTTATTTGTCTTTTTATCAGTGCTACTTTTATTACTTTGTTACCGATATACAATAAAGCCGGTCTTAATCATTTTGTTGTTGACTTCTGCTGTTGTGGCTTATGCCGTTGATAATTATGGCATTGTTGTGGACGAAAACATGATTGCCAGTGTTTTCGAAACCAACCCCAGTGAAACATTTGATTTGGTCAGTTATAAACTCATACCATATGTGATTTTTCTTGGTATTTTGCCTTCATTTTTTGTATGGAAGGTGAAACTAACAAGGCTCTCAATTAGGAGTCAACTATTCCAGAGAGTTAAATATATTATCGGGCTAACTTTGGTTTTTGTTTTGGTTACGATTAGTTTTTCGAAGCACTATACTTCTTTTGCTCGCGAAAATCTTGATTTAAGGCTTTATATCAATCCTACGTATTACTTGTATGCAATCGGTAAGTATGTCAATGCTAAATTTGACACGGCAAGCACCCCATTTATGGAAATAGGTTTGGATGCAACAATCAGTAAGCAAGAGAACGCAGGGCGGTTAGTTATATTGGTGGTCGGCGAAACAGCTCGGGCAGATCGTTTTTCACTCAATGGGTATGAGCGCCAAACCAATCCTTTATTAGAGCAAGAATCGGTTATTTCCTTTAAGGATATGACTTCATGTGGCAGCGATACTGCACTTTCCGTGCCTTGTATGTTTTCGTATTTGAATAGAGAAGATTACTCTCACGCTAAAGGTAAAAACATGAGTAATGTGCTTGACATCATCAACCATGCGGATGTAGAAGTTTTGTGGCGGGATAACAACTCCGATTCAAAGAGTGTCGCAGACCGCATCACTTTTGAAGATTATCGTTCTAACGATATCAATCCATTATGCAACCCTGAATGTAGAGACGAAGGAATGTTGAGCGGCTTGCAAAGCTACATTGATGAACGTCCAGACAATAATATTTTGATTGTGTTGCATACTATGGGTAGCCATGGTCCAGCCTACTATAAGCGCTATCCTCAGGCTTTCGAAATCTTTACACCAACTTGTCAAACCAATCAATTGAATGAATGTAGTGATGAGCAAATCAATAATGCTTATGACAACACTATTGTTTATGCAGATTACTTTCTCTCGAGGGTGATTGAATTACTAAAAAACAATGCTGAGGATCTTGATACTGCTATGTTTTATATCAGCGATCATGGTGAATCTTTGGGAGAAAATGGCGTCTACTTGCATGGAATGCCTTATTTTATGGCGCCTATTGAACAAGTGCATGTGCCGGCGATAATGTGGTTTGATAAAAGCTTTGCCGGGCAAGTTAATATGGCAGTATTAGAGATGGCCGCGAATGAGTCGTTTTCTCACGATAATTTGTTCCATACGCTATTAGGCTTAATGCGTGTGGAGACCGAGGTCTATGATCAAAGCCTTGATATTATGGCAAAATAAAACCACGTTTAGTACGAGGTATTTATTTGCATATTATTGCCTTACTGACCAATGAAAACTTACACTCAGAATAAAAAGTGATTATAATA
>Ga0208335_1000452_pt1 | contig 14697 bp, 10 predicted proteins | sample DeeseametaMP0759_FD_184202 | JGI IMG/M metagenome (GOLD analysis project Ga0208335, IMG submission 184202) | Marine microbial communities from the Deep Atlantic Ocean - MP0759 (SPAdes) | ecosystem: Environmental > Aquatic > Marine > Oceanic | place: West of Cape Town, South Africa, South...
GTCAGAGCCACCATGGTCTGAACCGGTCCTGTCGCGGCTGCTACTGCCGCTGCCGCTGCCGCTGACGGTCGCCCTGTCGGTACCACGGCCGGTCCCGATGCCGGACCCGATGCCGGACCCGCGGGTTGCCCGTATGCCGGCCTCGAGGGCGGCGAATCGCACTGCGCCGGCGGTGTCCAGGGGCTCGGGCTCGACGGCGTAGTGGAGCGGGAGACCGGCACAGGTGCCGTCCGGATAGGCATCGGAGAAGGCCTCCGGGCGGAAGCCCAGCGAGAGGACGACCCGTGTCACGCCATGTGCAGCCAGGTGGGCTACGACGTGTTCGATCATCGGCCGGTCCACGACCGGGAGCATCTGCTTCGGGACGTCCCGGGTGAGCGGGTGGAGACGGGTCCCGAATCCCCCGACCAGGATGACGGCCTGCATGGGCCGGGTCCGCTACTCGGAGGTGGTGGGCGCCGGAGCGGACGGATCCGAGGTGAGGGCGTTGGGGCTCACCATGTCCAGGAACGTGAGCCGCTCAGGGCGCGGTGCAGGCGGATCCACGTCGGCGGGCACCATGGCGATGGTGAACACCTCACGGTTCTTGAGGAACCGGACACCTTCCAGGTCCTCGGTCACGATCTCGGGATCGCGTTCCATGTCGTCGGCATCGAACCGGGCGACCTTCAGAACCATCGGTTCACCGCCGCAATCCGCACCCTCGACCAGTTCCTCGCCGGTGTCGAGCACCAGGGTCGTGTCGTCGACGCGACCACCGAAGGCGGAGAAGAACTCGCCGAGCGTGGCATCGCGGCCCGAGGCCAGCTTGTTGAACGGGTGGATGTGGATCAGGCCGTCACCGTGGCTGTGGATGCCGTTGGGATCCGTCTCGAGCAGGATCTTGGAGCGGTAGCTGTCGCAGACGTAGATGTCGTAGCTGGAGTGCCAGTGGTTGCCTAGACGTGGCGCCGAGGTGGCCTCCCGGTCGGTACGGGCCCACACCACCAGCAGGGAACCGAGGATCACGAGGAGCGCGACCGCCATCGGAAAGCCCATCTTCCGTCGCTCGCCGGTGCCGCCCGAAGAACCCACGCGGGCGGCGCGGGCGACCTTGCTAGCTGAATCTCCACGTGCCATAGGCGCAAGAGGCTACCGGCGGCCCCCCGTGGATCATCGGCCCCACCGGTCCACATCGACCCACCGTGCGTGTGGCTGCCGCCGTCGGATCAGCCCTTCCGGCGGAGCGTGGAGCGCCGTTCTGCGAGCTCCTCCAGGAGCCCGGCGTAGGCGGCGGCGACCGAGGCTGGCGAGCGCGACTCCTCGGCCCAGCGCCGACCTGCAGCGCCCATCGAGGCCCGGAGTCCCGGGTCGTCTGCGAGGCGCTCGACGGCGGCCACGAAGGCGTCCAGGTCATCTGGGGGCACGGCCAGACCGGCGCCGGCATCCTCGAGCACCCGGGCCACGTCGGTTCCCCCGTCGATGCTGGCGATCAGCGGTCTACCGGCGGCGAGGGCCGACCAGGCCTTGGACGGAACGCTGGAGGCACCCAGGCCGGCCTTCAGCAGCACGACGTGCACGTCGGCCGTGGCCAGGACCTCGGGCACCCGCTCAGCCGGCTGGTAACCGACGACGACGAGGTTCGACATGTCATCGGCGGCGTCACGGAGCTCGTCGGCTCGCACGCCACCACCGTTGACCACGTAGACGAGGTCGTGGCGGTGCAGGTGGCGTCGGGCGGCGCCCACGAGGAGGTCCAGCGACTGGGAATGACCCAGGTTGCCTGCGTACATGACGACGGTCCGGTCGCCTAGGTGGTGTTCGGTCCGATAGGCGGTGTTGCGATCCGCTGGCCGGATGGCATCGGTGTCCACGAAGTTGGGGATGACCCTCACCTCTGGGCTCCTGGTGCGTCTCGCTACCTGGAGGGGCCGTCCTCCCCGGAGGTGCTCGGCAGGTGGCTCGGCAGGTGGCGGATCGGCGGGCAGGTCGGCTGTGGGCGATCCGGCTTCGGGCGAACTGGCGACGGTCAACCGGGCAGCCGGCAGCTTGGCCAGCACGTTGGCGGCCAGGTCATCGGACAGGACGGTGACGGCGTCGGACCGGCGGTAGGTGAAGCGTTCCAGGGCACGGAAGAACCGGATCGCCCGCGGCGACGTGATGGCTCCCACCTGGATCGCCACGTCCGGGAAGACGTCCTGGACGTTGCACACCAGCGGACAGCGGTGCCTGCGTGCCACCAGCCAGCCCGCCAGGCCGAGGGTCAGGGGCGGCGAGACGACCACCACGCCGTCGAACGGTCCACGGGTCGCCAGGCCGGCCAGGGTGGCTAGGCCGGTGAAGCCGATGAAGCCGAGGGCGCGGGCCACAAGGTTGGCCTTGTCGGTCGGGAACGGGTGGAGGCGCACCACGGTCCCGGCGCCGTGACGGCCACGCCGGAACGGTCGGCCCCGCCAACCGTCGGCGATCCGGTGGTCGGCGTACCAGGGCAGCGAGGTGATGACGTGGACGTCGTGGCCGAGCCCACCCAGGTGGTCCACGATGGTCGACACCACGACGCCGGTCGGGGCGGTGTCGGGCTGCAGGTGCGGCGTGATGACGAGGAGTCGCACGGTCAGCCTTCCCGACCGACGCCAGGTCCGGAAGGCTTCCCGGCAGGTGGTCCGGCACCTGGTCCAGCGAGGAGCCGCCGCCAGGCGTGTTCCAGGGCAGCCGCCGAGGCCTCCCAGGTGTGGTCGGCAGCGGCCGTCAGCCCCCGGAGGGCCAGGCTCGTCCGGTGGGCACGGTCATCGAGGACCCGGCCCAGGCTGTCGGCCCAGACCTGCGGGTCATGCGGGGCAAGCACGGCACCGCTGTCCTCGCAAAGTCCAGCCACCAGGTCAGCGGCCGGGTCAGCCACCAGGTCGGCGGCCGGCGTGCCATCGGCCACGAGCACGGGCACACCGGCTGCCATGGCCTCCAGGACCGGTATCCCGAATCCCTCGTAGGTGGACGGGAAGGCCACCACGGTGGCCGTGGCAAGGCAGGCGGCCAGATCGGCGGCCGGTATGCGGCCAGTACGGGTGATCCGGTCGCCGTGGCGGCTGGCCCCGACGGCCTTCGCCACCTCGGCCTCGGCGGTGCCCGGCCCACCGGTCAGCACCAGGCGAGCGGTCGGATGGTGGTCGGCCAGACGGGTGAACGCCTCGACCAGCATCAGGTGGTTCTTGTGGGGATGGGTGACCGCCGGGTAGAGGATCGTGGGCGGGTCCGCTGGCTGGGCTGGGCCGGCGGCGACGGTCTCGGTGCCGATGGGAACGGTCACCACCCTGCCCGGATCCACGCCCAGCCTCTCGACCACCTGGCTACCCACGTGGTCGCTGACAGCCACGACCAGATCGGCCCGGCTGACCGATCGGGGCAGCGCCCATCCCAGGTAGCGGCGCTTGAGGAACGGGAAGTTCCCGGGGTGGTCGAGCGGCTGGAGGTCGTGGACGGTGACGGCCACCGGCCGTCCAGTACGTGCCGGGATCCGACCGCCGAAGTGGTGGACGGCCATGCCGGCGGTCCGGCGGGCCAGCCAGGTGGACTCGGCGAGGATCCGGCGGGGGCGGCTGCGACCGTCCCCGGGGTGGACCTCCACGTCGAAGGCCCGACTCAGGTCGGGATGGGCGTCCAGCGCCGCTCGGGACAGGTAGATGACCGGCCGGAGGTCTGACGGGCCGTGGCGACCGTAGGCGGCGAGGGTACGCACGGCGTACTCCTCGGCCCCGCCGACGTCGCCGGGCACCAGCGAAAGGAGGTTCACGGCGAGGCGGCAGGTCACGGGTCCAGGACCTCTCGGTAGAGGCTTACCGTCGCCTCGGCGGTGGCGGCCCACGTCATGGTGGATGCCCTGAGGCGACCGGCGGCTCCAAGCCGCTCCGCAAGGTCGGAATCCCCGAGAAGTCGGCGAAGTGCCTCGGCAAGGCCATCCACGTCGGCCGGGTCCACCGTCAGGCCGGCATCGCCCACGACCTCTTCGGTCGCCGTGCCGGCCGAGGTGACTACCGGTGTGCCGTGGCCCATGGCCTCCAGCACCGGGAGCCCGAAGCCCTCCAGCAGGCTGGGAAAGCAGAACACGTCGGCAGCGTCGAACCAGGCGTGCTTGGTGGGCTCGTCCACCGGACCGGTCACGACCACCCCGTCGCCCAGCGGGGCAACGGCCGCCGAGAGGTCCTCACGCCACCCGGTCGGGCCGACCACCACCAGGGTCAGGCCGTCCAGGTCCAGGGAAGCCACGGCACGGGCCAGCACGGGAAGGTTCTTGCGGGGCTCCACGGTTCCCACCCAGAGGACCACCGGTCCGTCCAGGCCGTGACGGGCCCGGAGTTCGGCGGCCAGATCGGGTGCAGCAGCCACAGGATCCGCACCCAGGGGGATGACGACCACCTGGTGGTCGGCGAAGCCAGCCTCCAGAAGGTCACTCCGAGTGGCCTCCGACGGGCAGACCACCCGGTCGGCCCGACGGGCGTCCGACAGCCAGGCCTCGAACATGCGGTGGCCGCGGAGGGTGGCGACCTCCGGGTGGTGGCGCCAGGCCAGGTCGTGGATGGTGGCCACCAGGGGCAGGTCGGTGGCCGGGACCGCTCCCCCGGTTGCGTGCACGAGGTCCGGGTAGCCGGTCAGGCGATCCACCACAGGTCGGTGCAACCGGTGCCACGACTCGTAGAGAACCGCCCGGGGCAGGCGGGATGACACCGTGGGTACCCCGGCGTCGAGGTGGTCGGGTGGGCCGGTCCTGTGGCGAGCGGTGAGGCCGGTGACCTCGATGTCGGGGCGGGCGTGGAGGGCGCGTGCCAGGCCGACGGCGGCCACCGCTGTCCCCCCGGGCACACGGTGCCAGCACTGTTCCAGGAGATGGGCGACCCGGATCGGGCTCGCAGCTGGGCTCGCAGTCGTGCTCGCAGTCGTGCTGGCTGTCAGGTCGGCGGGCTGGGCCATGGCTCAGGGACAGCGGCTGCCGTCGGGACGTCGTCCGTCGAACGTCGTGGCCTTGATGCGAAGAGTGCGCCGGGTGGCCCGGAACGAAACCGCCGAGGTGGACGGGTCGCCGCCTGTCGTAGCGGCCGATGCCGATGCCGGATCGAACACCGGCAGGCCCCGCTGGTCGGACCGGGCGCTCTCATACCCGTAGCCCACACCGTCGAAAGGAGCCAGAGCACCCTCGTCGGCCAGGTTGTCCGGGGCGCCGAGGGCCGCCTGGGCGACCGCCCTGACCTGGTCGAGGTCACGTGGCGCCAGGAGGAAGGAGCCGAAGTCCTCGCCGAGGATCAACTCGACACGGTCGCCGAGGGTGTCGTCGAACTCGAAACGGGGCATCGGGGTGACCATCTGGCCGACCAGGACTGCTGCGTCGAAGCGGTCACGCGAGGCCCGGATGGTGGTGGCCGGCACGGCCTCGCCGACCAGCGGTCGGACCGGGAAGCCCTTGTAGGCCATCTGCTGGAAGGCCGGGACCGATTCGTCGATCGGCCCGCGACGGTCGATCACGTCGAGCGGCACGTCGTCGGGGCGCAGCGTGATCCCGCGGAACACGTCGAAGACCTTCCGTGCGTCCGGGTGTAGGCGCAGCACCGACGAGGTTCCGACCACGTCGTCGTAGACGGGCAGGGAGTGGCGTTCGAGGCCGGTCGGGTCGAAATCGGCGAAGGCCGCACCCAGGTCCAGCAGGTCACGCAGGGTCAGGCGGTCGTCCAGGATGGTCGCCCCGGCGATCGCCTCGATCAGGTCGTCGCGAACGATCACCGAGCGGGCGCCGTTGGCGATGACCCGCTCCATGGCCAGGACCAGGAAGTCCTGCTGGCGTCGGTTCCGCTCCAGGTCGTTCCAGACGCCTACCCGCTGCCAGGTGCCGTCGATGAACAACTCGGGCTTGCGGCTCCTCACGAATGAAAGGGCTGCCCGGCCGTCGAAGAGGGTGCAGCCGGATTCGGACACGTAGAGGCCCGATGCGAGGTCGCGGACCGGATACGGGAACCAGAGGGAGACGCCGCCGATCTCGTCCACGATGTTCTCGAAGCCGAGGAAGTCGATGATGACGAAGTTGTGGATCGGTACGCCGAATTCGTTGGTCACTGTTTCGACGAGCGTCGGGGCGCCGAGTTCCATGCCGCCGACCAGCAGGGCCGAGGCCAGCTTCTCCTCCCGGACCGGTATGCCGTTGCGGTGGATCATCACGTAGAGGTCGCGGGGCAGCGACACCAGCGATGCGCGTGAGAGGCCGGGGTCCAGGCGGAGCAGCATGATGGCGTCGGCCAGGGCGACACCGGGGGTCCGGTCGCGGTGGCCGGCCGGATCGTCGGCATCCAGGCCGATAGCGCTGTCGGTGCCGATCAGCAGGAAGTTCCGTGGCGGAAGGGGCTTGTCGGCCTGGTCAGCGTCGGCGTCGACAGGCTTGCCTGTGGCATCGGGATCGCCGGCGTCGGCCGGAACGGCGGGCTCGTAAACGTCGGCCAGCACGCCGGCGGGGACCTCGATGCGGACGATGCTGGCGACAGCGTCCTCGAAGGAGGCGAGGCGGGCGGCTGCAACCAGCATCCCGACCGAGAACACCACACCGAGGAGGACCACCAGCCTCTGGGGCCACGACCGCCGTAGACCCGCCGCCGGTCGCTCCGTCACGCCGTGGATGGTACCAGCGCGCCTCTGGCTGGCCGGGCGCGGCCCGGGGCTGGCCGGCCGGTCGACGTCGGCTCCACGGTTGGGGCTGTCACAGGGCCCGGCCTCTCCAGGCGCGTTGCGTGGCCCTGCGTCAGGAACTCCGCCGACAACTCGTGGCACCCACGACCTAGCCTGCGCCGATGGTCGAAGCAGGGTCATCCGTCGCCGTCGGCGCCTGCTGGGTCGACGGCCGGCTCGTCGAACCGGGGACTGCCACCGTGAGGGCCGACGACCATGCCGTGGTTGTCGGCGACGGCGTGTTCGAGACGATGAAGATCGTCGACGGGGCGGCCTTCGCCCTGAGCCGCCACCTGCGGCGACTGGATCGGTCGGCGTCAGGGCTGGGCCTCGAGGATCCGGACAAGGACCTCATCCGCACCGCCATCCACGAGGTGCTGGCCGCCGACCCTTCGGCCGGGCTGCTACGGATCACGTGGTCGAGCGGAGCCGGTCCGTGGGGATCGGGTCGGGGCGACGGCCCGGGAACGCTGGTGGTGGGAACGGGACCGGGCAACGTCTGGCCGGCGGCCGAGCGGGTGCACCTGGTGCAGTGGAGGCGCAACGAGCACGGTCCGCTGGTGGGCCTGAAGACCACGTCGTACGCCGAGAACGTGCTGGCGCTGACGACGGCCAAGCGGGTCGGGTGCGGCGAGGCGCTGTTCGCCAATACCGCCGGCCACCTCTGCGAGGGCACCGGCACCAACGTGTTCCTGGTGGTGGACGGCGTGCTGATCACGCCGCCGCTCTCCTCAGGCTGCCTGGCCGGGGTGACACGCGAGCTGGTGATGGAGTTGGCCGACGTGGTGGAGCGCGACATCGACCCGGCTGAGTTCGGGTCGGCCGACGAGGCGTTCCTGACGTCGTCGACCAGGGACGTCAGCCCGATCTCGGCTATCGACGAGGTGGAGCTGCCGGCTGTGCCCGGGCCGGTTACCGCCGGGCTGATGGCGGCCTTCGCCGACCTGGTCGCCCGGACCACCGACCCGTAGCCGGGGCCCGCCGGTCAGGCGGGGCGCAGGTGGACCACGTCGCCGGCCCTGAACGACACCGGGCCGTCGCCCGAGTCGACCAGCAGCGAGCCGTCCAGCGCCAGGCCGACGGCGGTGCCGGTGACCGGGCCGTCCGGCATGTCGACCCGAACCTCGACCCCCACGGTGGCCGACCGCTCCAGGTGGGCCAGACGGAGCCGTTCGGGACCGTCGGGGGCCTCCAGGTCGGTGAGGCGGGCCTCGAACCGGGCAAGCACGCTCTCCAGCAGTTCGGCGCGGTCGATCATGTGGCCGGCGGCGGCCAGCGACGTGGCACCGGGCGGGGCGTCGTCGCTGAGAGCAGGCCAGCCGACGTTGACCCCCATGCCGACCACGATCGCCACCGACGCTCCGCCGGATGTCTCGTCTGGCAGGCCGCCGGACCCAGCGGGAATCAGCCCACCGCCACCAGCCGGCCCTCCGGCCACCAGCTCTGCGAGGATCCCGGCGACCTTGCCGGGGGCGGTCCCGCCAACGAGGAGCACGTCGTTGGGCCACTTCACGGCGGCCTGGACGCCGTGGGTGCCGAGGGCGTCGACGGTGGCCACGGCGAGGGTGGTGGTGACCAACGGGTGGCGGTCCGGGTCCCAGGTGGGGCGCAACAGGACCGAGAAGAGCAGGTTGGCGGCCGGTGGGGCGTCCCAGCGACGTTCCAGGCGCCCCCGTCCGGCCGTCTGGTGGTCGGCGACGAGCACCGAACCGTCGGGCATGCCACCAGCAGGGGCACCGCCACCGCCACGACCACCGCCACTGGCACCGGCGACCAGGTCGGCGTTGGTGGAACCCGTCTCCGCCACGTGCTCGACCGGTCCGAACCGCGTACCGTCCGGCGCGCGGAACGGCCGCCGGCCGGGTGGGTTGTGCGAAACGGGTGCCATTCGGGTAACCATATGGCCGTGTTCGACAAGGTTCTGATCGCAAATCGAGGCGAGATCGCCGTCCGGATCATCCGGGCCTGCCGTGAGCAGGGGGTGGCCACGGTCGCCGTCTACTCCGACCTGGATCGCAACGCCCTGCATACCCGCCTGGCCGACGAGGCGTACGCCCTGGGAGGCCAGACGGCTGCCGAGAGCTACCTGGACGTCGAGGCGATCATGGGCGTCATCGAGCGCAGCGGCGCCGACGCCGTGCACCCCGGCTACGGGTTCTTCTCCGAGAACGCCGACTTCGCCCGGGCCATCACCGAGCGGGGCGTGACGTTCATCGGGCCGCCGCCGGAGGCCATCGAGGTGATGGGCGACAAGATCAGCGCCCGCCTGGCCGCCGAGGCGGTCGGCGTGCTGGGCGTTCCCGGTACGACGGAGTTCATCACCGACCCGGACCAGGTGCGTGCCTTCGGTGCCGAGCACGGCTATCCGATCGCCATCAAGGCGGCATACGGCGGCGGCGGCCGGGGCATGAAGGTGGTGGCCGACGAGGCCGCCATCGAGGACGCCATCGAGTCGGCCCAGCGCGAAGCCCTCGCCTACTTCGCCCGTGACGAGATCTACATGGAGCGCTACCTGACGGCGCCCCGCCACATCGAGATCCAGATACTGGCCGACTCCCACGGCAACGTCGTCTACCTGGGAGACCGGGACTGCTCGGCGCAGCGTCGGCACCAGAAGCTGATCGAGGAGGCACCCGCGCCGGGCCTGCCCGACGAGGTGCGGACCGCCATGGGCGAGGCGGCGGTGAAGGTGGCGAAGGGCTGCGGCTACACGAACGCCGGCACCGTCGAGTTCCTGTACGAGCACGGCGAGTTCTTCTACCTTGAGATGAACACCCGCCTGCAGGTGGAGCATCCGGTGACCGAGCTGGTGACCGGCCTGGACCTGGTGGAGCAGCAGCTCCGGATGGCGGCCGGCGAGCCGCTGGAGTTCACCCAGGACGACGTGACCATCACCGGTCACGCCATCGAGGTGCGGATCAACGCCGAGGATCCGGCCGGCGGGAAGTTCCTGCCGTCACCGGGCAGGATCGACACCCTGAAGGTGCCCGACGGCTACGGGGTGCGCTTCGACGGGGGCTACGAGGCCGGCGACGAGATCAGCCAGTTCTACGACAACCTGGTCGGCAAGCTGGTGGTGTGGGGCCGGGACCGTGACACGGCGATCCGGCGCACGCTGCGGGCGCTGGGCGAGATGGAGATCCGGGGGGTGGCCACGACGATTCCGGCGGACGTGGCGATCCTGGAGCATCCCGACTTCCGGGCGGCGACGCATTCCACGAAGTGGGTGGAGGAGACGCTGGACCTGTCCGACGTGGGGTCGTCAGCCGATCCGGGCGATGACGCCGCCGACGAGGAACCGACGGTCCGGAAGGACATCTCCGTGGAGGTGGACGGCAAGCGGTTCTCGGTGAGCATGTGGGTACCGGAGACGGCCCCGGCGGCCGGACGGGCCCCGAGCCGGTCGAAGCGTCCGGGTGTGGGAAGCAGCGCTTCGGGCAACGGCGAGGTGACCGTTCCGATGCAGGGCACGATCATCAAGGTGCTGGTGGCCGTGGGCGACACGATCGAGGCCGGCGAGGGCGTCTGCGTTCTGGAGGCCATGAAGATGGAGAACACGGTGGCCGCAGGCAGGGGTGGCACGGTCACCGCGGTGCGCGTGTCCCCCGGCGATTCGGTGGGCAGCGGCGACATCGTCGCCGTGATCGAGTAGCCGGACCGGCGGGGCAGGCTACCGAGCCGGGCTGCGGGGCACCCGTAGAGTGCGGATCGTGCCGACCGCTCCCCGACCGTTCGGCGTCCGCCGTCGGACGCTCAGGAGCGCCTGGATGCTGCTGCGCTCCGGTGACCTGGCCGGCTTCGCCCGACGGCTCTGGAGGCGCCTGGTAGCGCTCCTGAGCGCACTGGGGCGCCTTGGAGGCCCGATCAGCCACGTTCAGTGGCGGGAACGCTGGGTGGACCTCACGGACGGTGAACGGGAGGTGGTGGCCGGCTGGGCGTCCGCCACCCGGTTCGCCGTGGTGGTGGGCGACGGGCCACCGGAGGCGGTGGAGGCCACGGTGGCGTCACTGGCCGCGCAGTTGCACGACGGCTGGGTTCTGAGCGCTTCTGCGCCTGACGTTGAGGCCATAGGTACCACTGCCGGGGTGGCCGACTGGGTGGTGGGGTTGGAGGCCGGCGTGGTGCTCCACGAGGCGGCGTTGGCCACGGTGGCTCGTGCCATCGACACCGATTCGGACCTGCGGCTGGTGTACGCCGACTTTGACCACCTGGACGGCGACGGGGCGCCGACCGACCCGTGCTTCCTGCCGGACTGGAACCCCGACCTGTTCGACGGGCTGGGGCGCATCGGCCCGCTGGTGGCCCGCCACCGGTCCGTGGCGGCCCCCCAGGACGGCGCCGTGCCTGCGCTGCCCGGCGGGGTGGTCGCCCACCTTCCGTTCGTGCTGGCGTCACGTCCCGGCCACCTGCGGGCGAGCGACCCGGTACCGGTGCGGCGACGGTGGCCGATCGGCGACCCGCCACCGCGGGTCTCGGTGCTGATCCCGACGAGGGACCAGGGGCGCCTGCTGGAGGCCTGCCTGACCAGCCTTCGCTCCGTGACCAGCTACCCGGACGTGGAGGTGGTGCTGGTCGACCACGAGTCGACCGAGCAGCGGGCCCGCGACGTGATCGACGCCCTGGCCGACGACCCGGATGCCGTGGTGGTGCCGTTCTCGGGGCCGTTCAACTTCGCTGCGATGTGCAACCGGGGGGTCGAGGCGGCCTCCGGTGACGTGCTGGTGCTGCTCAACAACGACACCGAGGTAATTGCACCGGGCTGGCTGGACGAGTTCGTCGGCCAACTGGGCCGCCCGGAGGTGGGCGTGGTCGGCGCGCTGCTGTTGTTCACCGACGGGACGATCCAGCACGCCGGCGTGCACCCGGGGGTGGGTGGCCTGATGGGACACGGCCACAAGCACCGGCCGGGCGACGACCCCGGCTACCACGGGCGGCTCACCGTGGCCCACGAGGTGGCCGCGGTGACCGGCGCCTGCCTGGGTGTCACGAGGGCGCTGTGGGACCGCCTCGGCGGGCTGGACGAGGAGAACCTGGCCGTGGCCTACAACGACATCGACCTGTGCCTCCGGGCCCGGGCGGCCGGGCTGAGGGTGGTGCTGGCGCCCCACGCTGTGCTGCACCACCACGAGTCGGTGTCGCGCGGCTACGACGACGACCCGGCCCGTCGGTCTCGCCTCGGGCGCGAGGTGGCGGTCATGGAGGAACGCTGGGGTAGTGCCCTGACAGTCGACCCGGCCCACAGCCCGAACCTGGCACTGGACGGCGACGGCTTCACCCCGGCCGCAGTTCCCCGGGCGACTCCCCCGTGGCGGGCCTGAACGGCCCGGCCGGGCGTCAGTCGACGTTGGTGAACGACAGGTAGGCGAGGCGCTTGGCCTCGAGGCGACCCTTGGCTATGGAGTCCAGCACGAGGCCGGCGGTGGTCATGAGCAGGCCCACCACGGCGAGGCCTGTGGCCAGGATGGCGGTCGGCAGGCGGGGCACGAGGCCCGTCTGGGCGTAGGTGACGGCCAACGGGATGCCGAGGGCCACCGAGGCCGCGTAGCAGGCTCCGGCGATCCATCCGAAGAACGCCAGCGGTCGATTGTCTTTGAGCAGGACCAGCATCGCCCGCAGGATGTTCGTGCCGTCGGCCACGGTGCGGAGCTTGCTGGCCGAGCCGTCGGGCCGGGTGCCGTAGTCGACCTCCACCTCGGCCACCGGGAGGCGCAGTTGCGAGGCGTGGACCGACATCTCGGTCTCGATCTCGAAGCCCGAGGAGACGGCGGGGAAGCTCTTCACGAAGCGTCGGGAGAACACCCGGTAGCCGGAGAGGATGTCGGTGAAGCCGGAGCCGAAGAGGGCCCGGTAGAGGCGGTTGAAGAGGCGGTTGCCGAAGGCGTGCCCGGCCCTACCGGCGTCGGCGGTTACGCCTGCCCGGCTGCCGACGACCATGTCGAGGCCGTCGCCGACCAGGCGCTTGACGAGCAGTGCGGCCTGAGACGGGTCGTAGGTGCCGTCGCCGTCGGCCATTACGTACACGTCGGCGTCCACCTCGGCGAACATGCGCCGCACCACACGTCCCTTGCCGGGGATGGGTTCGGTGCGCACCACGGCTCCGGCGTCGACAGCCAGGCGGGCCGTGTCGTCAGTGGAGCCGTTGTCGTAGACGTGGACCACGCAGCCGGGTAGGGACGCCTGAAACCCGGCCACCACGTCGCCGATGGTGGCCGCCTCGTCGAGGCAGGGCACCAGCACGGCGATACGGGGCCCCGATGGGCTGATGCTGTCGATGATTCGGTCTCCCAGATTGGTCGACGGCGAGTCGCCGACCGGTGCGGGCAGTCTACGAGTCGCCGCCAGCACGACCCCGTCGCAGGGAGGCCCACCGATACCGTGGGCCGGTGCGCCGCTCCCCCGCCGTCCCCTCGCTGAGCGTGGCCCTGCTCGTGATGGGGTTGGCAGCGTCCCTGGTGACGCCGGCCGCCGGCCTCGAACCAGGTGGTTCGGACCGGACCGCAGGCCACCTGGTCACAGCGGACCGGGTTCCGTCAACCGGAGATCGCTTCCCCACGGACCGGATTGCGTCAGCCCGCCGTGCGTTGGCCACCACCTCGGAGGGGCTGGCGGGAGCCGGTGCCCCGGTCTGGCATGCCGCCGGATTCACCGGCGCCGGCGTCAAGGTGGCCATCCTGGACGTGGGCTTCGACGGCCTGGACGACGTACCGGCCGACGACCTACCGGCCGACGTCGTGGAGATGGCCTTCGACTCCGACGGGATCATCGACAGGTTGACCGACCACGGCACGCAGATGGCCGAGATCGTGCATGACGTGGCACCGGATGCCGAGCTGGTGGCCGTGACCTTCGCCGACGAGCAGTTCGCCGAGGCGGTGGCGTGGTTGGAGTTCGCCGGGGTTGACGTCGTGAGCTTCTCGATGGAGTGGACCGACGGCCCGTTGGACGGCACCCACTGGACGGCGGCGATCATCCAGGCGTCGATCGACGCCGGCATCACGTGGGTGGTGGCGGCGGGAAACGGGGCCGACACCCACCACAACGGCACGACGATGGACGTCGACGACGACGGCTGGATCGAGGTGACGAGCGGCGGCATCGAGCACAACGCCTTCACGATCAAGCCGGGGGACACGGCGGAGGTCTCCCTGAGTTGGAACGATCCGGCGACCGACCTGGACCTCTGCCTGTTCGACATGGAACTCCTGGCCGACGACGGCCAGCCGACGCTGATCGAGTGCACCGAGAACCCGCAGGGCTTCGGGGAGCTGGCAACCGAGATCCTGACCCTGGCCAACGACACCGGGACCCGGCACCGCTACTCGTACGGCGTGACCCTCCGGTCGGGACCCGAGACGACCTACGAGACCCGGACGTGGGGCACCAGCGCGCTGCAGTTCGCCAACCCGGCGGCCAGCATCGCGGTGCCGGGCAACATGGCCGACGTGATCACGGTGGGAGCCGTGAACTGGGATACCGAGTTGCTCCAGCCGTACAGCGCCTGGGGCCCTAACCACATGGGTGACCGGAAGCCCGAGGTGGTGGGCCCCGACCAGGTGGGTACCTCGGCGTGGGCAGGCGTAGGGAACACCGGCACGTCGTACGCGGCCCCGCACGTGGCCGGCCTGGTGGCGCTGATCCTCGGGGCCGCACCCGACCTGACACCGGCCGGGGTCAAGGAACGGATCACCGACCGGGCCAGCAGGGCCGACGACCCCGACTACAAGCACGGCTGGGGGGTCGTGCGCCTGGGCAGCCTGCCGTCGGCCATCACGGCGATCCGCGGCCACTGGGCGGAGACGGCCATCGACTGGGCGTTCACAGCCGGGATCACCGACCGCTGCCCCACGCTCGGCGACCTGACCTGTCCGGAGTTGGCGGTGACCCGCGACGAGATGGCCCGGTTCCTGTGGCGGTTCAGGAGCCTGCCGCTGGCCATGGTGAGCGCTGTGTTCGAAGACGTACCCGCAGACGCCTCGTACGGCCCGGCGGTGGACTGGCTGGCCGAGACCGGCATCACCA
>Ga0208335_1000456_pt1 | contig 14624 bp, 9 predicted proteins | sample DeeseametaMP0759_FD_184202 | JGI IMG/M metagenome (GOLD analysis project Ga0208335, IMG submission 184202) | Marine microbial communities from the Deep Atlantic Ocean - MP0759 (SPAdes) | ecosystem: Environmental > Aquatic > Marine > Oceanic | place: West of Cape Town, South Africa, South Atlantic...
TTCCTTGTGACGTTGGGCTCTCGTAGAAGCTTTTTTTGAGTGGGACAATGTCGTCAGGTACCATCGAAAGCTCACGGAAGAAGATGGTGTAATCAACAGAAGTTTGTACCATGAGCGTTACTAGCTCATTGAACAGCTCCACATCAAAAGCACTAAGTCCAAGTTTGGCAGTCCACATCTTTTCCATTTGTGTTTGCATTACTTTTGAAAAGCCATTTCGAATTTCATCTAACTGTTGTAGATAGTTCTGATGTGATGTAAGTAAGGGCTGCAATGCCTTGCAAAACGTGTGAAAGTTACGTTCGGCTGCCACTGGTTGGTTCAGAAAAGAGAAGTGATTGCCACCACCCGACCAAGGTTGGTACTGCGGGTTGAACTCATCACAGAATCCGAATGGGCCGTAATCGAGTGTAAAACCACCAACCGCGCAATTGTCACTATTAAAATTTCCCTGGCAGTAGCCGACACGGATCCAGTTGGCTACAAGCGACGTAAGGCGGCCGCGGAACTCACGTGCGAGCAACACTATTTTTTCGGCAGTGTTTAGTTTTTTGTCGATGACGTCAGCGTACTCACGATCAATCAAGTGCAACACAATCATCTCAAGCTCTTCCATCGCTTTTGGGTGTTCATTCTTGCGGGCACGGCGACTGAAGAGTTCGAGTTGTCCGACCCGAATGAATGACGGTGCGACGCGCGTCGAGATGGCGACTGCCTCTGATACAAGTATGTCAGGATCTTTTGAGCGCGAACCCTCTGAATACCATGCTCGATTGACTTTATCCGTTTTCGAAACGTACAAACTTAGAGATCGAGACGTTGGAACTCCGAGTGCATGCATATACTCCTGAGCCAGGAACTCACGGATGCTTGAGCGCAAGACGGCGCGACCATCTGCACCGCGGCAATACGGTGTTCGACCGCCACCTTTTAGTTGCATTTCCCAGCGTCGAGCGTTGATGACAGCCTCAACTACAGAAACTGCGCGACCATCGCCATATCCGTTGCCTGTTTGGAATGGACACTGCTGGTAGTATTCAGTACCGAAGATAGAGAGCGCATAGCCACTCGCCCATCCAACCGTGCGCATCGGCTCTGGAACGTGCGAGACGTCGCCAGAGAATAGGCGCACGAAATCGTCTAACTGTGCCATGCTGTCGGCGAAGCTAAGCTCGCGAAAAAAGATTTTACTATGCGTGACGTACTCGGGATCTTTTATTGGCGTGGGATTGACGGGGACATAGTGTCCAGTGAAAACTTGTCTCGGCTCGTGATCGACACCGTTTTCTTTAGCATCAGGGTCGCAATTGAGAGTGTCAATGAGCGAATAGTCAACTAACTTTGCGAGATCATCGAGCGTATCAATTGTTGGGGAGGCCTCCTGGGATAATCTATTTATCATAGGGTCATTTTATATCAATGAATTCATTGCATCCAAAGGATGTCACAGAGCCAAGAAGGGATTCTTTTAATACACTATTGAATACAGTCTTAAGGTATTCGCCTAGATGAATTAGCGCGCTTACGAAACTCTAATAGGCGCCTATCAAACAGGGAAAAAGTTGCGTGTTGCTAGTCACGAAGTGGCCGAAAAAACCGCGCAACAGTGGCAAAACTATGGCAACTTTGCGAACCGCCACTTTAGTGAATTAATGGCCATTCTTGATAAAGAAGAGCCCGACTATAAATGCTAACAACTGTAGCGGTGCTTGAGTTCGAAGTCGAAATGGATGGCTTGTATGTTAATGCGCTCGAACCCTAGCCAATTCAGTACATGCTTAGCTGATAACGCAATAATTCATTATTCAAATGTGCGTGTTATAAAGTGTTAACTTATTGTAGTATTATGTTAATTATAGTTTGAAGATGGATTGCTATAATTATTAATTGCACAACTTGGCATCTAACCTCTAGAAATACCCTATGATAAAAAAAATTAGCCTGTCAATATTAGGCTTGATCCTTTTAGTGGTTGTTGTGTTTGCTTTATGGCACCGAGCCATTATGCCAAAACTCATCCCCCTTTCTGATTTGCCTGAGCCATTAGGCTCTTACTCTATTGGTACACAAGTCTTTGAATGGACAGACCCTACAAGAGATGAATGGTTTACTGAGAATGAAAACGACAAACGTCGAATTGTTGTACAAATTTGGTACCCAAGTGAGCCGTCAAATGCTGCCACCCTGCCCTATTTGCCGTCTCCTGAAAAATGGCTGCCTGCCTTAAGCACCATCATAGAAGTGCCGCAATTTTTATTTAACCATCTACGTAAAATTGACACTAACTCGGTACTCGATGCACCTCTTCACGGTGATGTAGATCAAGCGCCATTGGTGATATTCTCTCACGGCATTTATGGCTTTCGTTTCCAAAATACCGCTCAATTTGAAGCCTTGGCAAGTCGTGGCTACATTGTCATATCGCTTGATCATCCTTTTGACGCTACTCTCACTGTATTTAAAGATGGCAGCATTGCCGATTTCCGCTCGGGCTATGAGGGTGAATTGTCAGAAGAAGAGTTTTGGGCGTTACGCACACCTCAGTTAACCACGCGTGTCGCTGACATTCGTTTTATGATTGACACCATAGAAAGTAAACAAAGTGCTGGTGAAGATTTTTGGTCTGCTATTGACTTAAGACGCATTGGAATTTTTGGCCACTCTTACGGAGGAGCAACAGGAATTATTGCCCTCGATCAAGATGATCGAATTGATGTTGCCATTGCTCTTGACGGCTGGATTTTGCCAATACGCCCCGAACTTGTTAACAAGGGTTTACACAAACCTTTTTTATACATCGGTAGAGAGACATGGCCAGATCAGTTGAATAATCAAAAATTGAAAAAGTTACTGGCTAATAGTTCTCAACAAACATCAATGTATATACCAGGAACAGCTCACTTCGATTTTTCTGATGCGCCGCTTTTTTCACCTTATTTACAAAGTTTTGGGGTTGTAGGTTCCATTCCAGCTACTGAATTATCGCGCATGCTTGAGGACAAAATTGTAAAGTTTTTTGATACGCACTTAGGACACAAATCAGCTTTGTAATTCACACAATTTCACCTTTGTTGACTTACTCTACAAAAGATTGTCATTATTGACAATTAACTTTTTATGAGTAAAATAATCTCAGAGATCTTTACATAAAACATTTTAAAATTTGCTGATTGATAAAAATGAATAAAAAATGTGTAAAAATTTAAACTTAATAGCACTAGCTATTGATGATAATTTTTCTGCACTTTTTACACTCATAGAGTATAAGTTTCGTAGAAACAGATGCCAAAGCACTGTTTAACTCAGCTGTAACATTGTTAGCCTCAGCCCTATGGGATAGGAGATTTTTACTATTTTCCCACGTTAATTTTTTTCGCTAGACAACAAGTAGAGCTTTTAAAAATATGCCTTGTAAAATAAAAAAAATCCAACTATCAAATCTAAAATGTTTTATATAAAGGTCTCCCTAATGATTCTCTATAAGTTAACCCATGGCTAGACCATCTTTAAAACTTGAGCGCCAAAGAATAATTCTACAGGCGTTTACAGAATGCATCGCCGCAAAGGGCTTAAATGCCACAACACTTGATGACATTGCTCTAAAGTCACAAATGCGTCGCAGTCTTCTTCGTCACAATGTTGGAAATCGTACAGAGTTAATAAATCAAGTAGCCGAATACGTGTCAACAGAATTCGAAACAATTTGGCACAAGCAACAGGCTCAACACGCCAAAGATGACAGCGATGAATGGTTATTAAAAACACTGTTCAATACACATCCCGATGAAAAATACCAGGCATTAATACCCGCCTTCTTTTCACTGTTAGCATCAGCACACCGCTTTCCAGAAGTAACTCAGAGACTAAAACAATGCTTTAATGTTTATGTTGATGACATCACTCAAGAGTTGAGAAGGCGCCACCCGAAAGCCAGTGAAAACGATTGCAAGCAAGTGTCTCTTGGCATCGTTGGAATCTTTTTCAATTGGGATAGCTTTCTAAGCCTTGATCTTGGCGAAGAAATTACCAAGCTTAACTGGCAACTGGTTCATAGGCTGATATTAACTCTAAAATAATAACGAAATAAGTGGCATTGATTGCCACTCTCGTAACCTATGTTAATGCGCCCGAATGAATTAAACGGAGCAAGGTAATTAAATCAACCTACCCCCTCCACTAATTCTAGAATTTGATGCCAGCACCCGCTTTTGGCAAAGAGAATCCGAAACGTACCCAGTGCATCATTAATATAGACAACAAGGAGCACAGCGCCATACCAATGGCCAATGGGAAGATATTAGCACTTAGGCTCATCCCTATTAAACCTCCAATGGGAATAGATATCAAAGTGGAGCCGGCACCAACAAATGAAGCACCAATACCTGCCGCCTTTCCTAATGGCTCCATGGCTAATGCATTAAGGTTGCCAAATTGGAAGCCGATACCAGAAAAAATAATGAACAAAAAAGCCATCGTATGCATTAAAGGTGGAATCCCATTATAAGATTGCGCATAGAAATACAAACTCAGAGAACCAAAAAATACCAAAACGTTTGTCACCTGAACCAAACGAAACATCCCCCACTTAACAACCAGTTTGGCGTTAATTAAAGAAGAGACAAGGTTGGGCAATACTAGGGCACCAAAATAGATAGGGAAAGCGTCTCCAACTTGATAAATCCCCTGAAACAACCATTGACTTGAACTTAAATAACCCAAAAAACCGCCAAAAACAAAACCACTTACTACCGTATAACCACACGATATCCGATTGGTTAGAATGCCAACAAAAGAGTGCCACAACGACTTTATTTGTATTGAATTTCGATTATCTACTGAAAGAGTCTCTTCAAGCCTTAGACGCACCCACAGACACAAGATAATCGCAATAACAATGTACATCGCAAAAATAACCTGCCAAGGCCCAAACCAAAGCATTACTTGACCCAGCATTGGGGCTAGGATGGGGACAATCATAAAGATTGTTGCCACAAAAGACATAATTCGAGCCATAGAGCGACCACTGTAACAATCTCGTACCAATGCTGATACCATTATTCTAGGGCCTGAAACTCCAATGCCCTGAATAAAACGTCCCAACAACGCCAATTCTAAAGATTGTGCAGTGATCGTTATCAAACAACCCAAGATAAATAAAATAATCCCTGCATATATACTCGGCAAACGCCCAAAACGATCCGACAGAGGTCCAAAAATAATCTGGCCTAAAACAAAGCCCACAAATAAAACGGTAATGACTAATTGTATCTCACTACTTGAAGTGCCAAAATCATTGGCCATAAACCCCAAAGCAGGAAGAACAGCATCAATTGAAAGAGCTGTAGTAGCCATTAGAGCGGCCATGAGAAAAATAAATTCAACTCTGCTAATGCGTATAGGTGCAGACATATGCTGTATTAATGAACGACCAAATAGCGCATTATACTAAACTATTGTAAATTACAACTAATATTGACCCCTTATTTAAATACAAGTCTCTCTTGATATTGTTACAATCTTATTCAATTGGGACAGTTTCATAAGCTTGAATATGGGTTAAAAAAATTGCCAGACCTAATTGGCAACTGGTTCATGGGTTTTTATCAACTCTTAAGAAATAAATCACCACCGAACACTCAACAAACCTAATACTTCTTAATGTTAAAATATTTTATGGTTTTTGGATGGCGTTATAAATTGACAATGTGGCTGTTAAAAGGCCCAATATTTACTTTAGTAAAACTATTACTGGCGAGCCGAGTTACTAAAAAAATTAAAACTAGGTTTACTAAAAAATAAACTCTCCGCCCAAGCCCGAATATTTTTCTACATTAACAACTTGATTTTTTCATTTTTACAAGGCATATTGTAAAAAAATACGATTGAACATAGATGGAGCTATGTGATTGAATATTTTTGTGCGATTAACGCAGTAAAAAGTGGCAACTACTAAATACAAGTATTTTTATCTTTTTATAAGGCGGGCTTTGTAAAATCTGAAGGAGCATAGATAAATCTATGTGACTGAAAATTTTATAAAACCCAACACAGTAAAAACGAAAAAGACGAAGTATTTTGGTGGAAGGAGTGGGACTACTCGCTACGCTCACCCTACGGGCCATCGTCGTAAACTCCGACGTTGTTCGCACCTTCGTGCTCACCCGAACCCTCTACTCGGGTTCGAATGCTTTTCTACATTAACAAAAAACCCACCTTTCGGTGGGTTTGTTATTAATGGTGGAAGGAGAGGGATTCGAACCCTCGGTACCGTGAGGTACACCCGCTTTCCAAGCGAGCAAATTAAACCGCTCTGACATCCTTCCAAAAAAAATTAGCGAAGCCGGTCGCAACGCCGGTTTCCCGCTCAAGGGTTTCATACAGGTCACCAGAATATCTGACCATTTGTGCGAGATTGATGCTGTTACGCATTTATCCTACCAGCCCGGCTACATGCCAAGTGGTTCCTGAAGTGAGTTTTTTTTCTTTCCAGCAGAACAACATCAGTGCAACCTAAATGAGCTAAGTGGTAAGTAACAGAACAACCCACAACACCGCCGCCGATAATAATAACCTGAGTTTTTGATGTTAGAGAATTCGACACTACCCCTTCCTATGTAGATATAAAAAATCGCTATTATATTCTTATTTCCCTTTCCAAGGAACCAAATAATTTTCTGCAATACGCATAAGAATGTCAAGTGAGTAACCAATGACACCAATCAGTACGATACCCATAATTACAAGGTCAGTCATCTGAAATTTTGAGGCATTAATAATCATCATGCCTGCACCCTTTTGAGCTGCAACGAGTTCGGCGGCGACGACAGTACCCCAGCAAACACCCATAGAGACTCGTGCCCCGGTAAATATTTCCGGCAAGCTGTTGGGAACAATGACCAGTCTCATGATTTGTAGCTTAGATGCTCCAAGCGAATAGGCGGCATGAATTTTACTAATCTTGACTCCAGAAACACCTGCTCGTGCAGAAATTGTCATAATCCAGAGAGAGGCAAGGAAGAGTAATATTATCTTGCCCTGCTCACCAATTCCGAACCAGATAATTACTAGTGGAATAAGCGCAAGTGGTGGTACTGGGCGCATAAATTCGACTATCGGGTCAAACCAGCCACGAAACCATCCCGAGAGACCCATCGCGTAACCGAGTGGGATGCCGATAAGTGCGCCTGCTAAAAATCCTACAACGACGCGAAGAAGTGACCACCCGAGATGTTCCCACAAGGTGAAATTTTTATACCCCTCAGAGGCCACCTTCATTAATCTCGACCAAACATCTTCAGGTGGTGGCAGCCAGACCGATTGCATTTGCCAGCCTTTTGTTGGGGTAAAGCTAAGCGTGCCTTTTGCGGTCATATAAATGCGAGCCTTATCTATGAAAATTTCCGAACTAGGAGAAATTTTCTGACCATTTATGGAAATAATTTTGTAACCTTTGTCGTCACCGCCAACGTCATTGCGTTGTACTTTAATTAATCCCATACGCCAAGCTATAATGTTAGCGGTATCGTTTTTCGCAAATCCTGGGCCCGGATCAACCTCTGACTTTGGAGGCATTTTGCCAGACTGTACGTCATATACAGTAACGTTAACCTGCGCATCATCGGTTTCACCTGCCGCATTCTCTGCGGTATAGGTAAAAGTCAGCTCACCAATAAATGGCCCCGGCACGTGAAGCGGCATTAATTTTGAGCCCGTAAATGCCCCCCAGATCATAAAAATAGCCAGAACCGAGATAACAGAAGCCGCGCGGTTTGATATCACCGTACTTTCGTCACCAAAAGTAACTGTTTTAAGACTAGTAAAATCTTGTCGTCGAGTTCTAAATTTTTCAAAAGTTTTTACTGCAAAGAAAGCGCCAATAAATATAGCAACATAAATTAATAAAATAGTCATAATTACTCTCCCACTGTACCCATGATTTCTTCTTCCATATCCCAAATCATCGTGAGAATTTCTTCACGAGTTTCTGTATAACCTTTTAACTTTTTTACTTCTCTTAAATCAGTATTTACACCCATTTCTGCATAAGGGAGTTTGTATTCTTTATGGATTCTTCCAGGTCTTGGAGCAAGGACTAACAATCGCTCGCCAAGCAAGATAGCCTCTTCAACCGAATGGGTAATAAGAATTATTGTTTTGCCCGTTTCCTTCCATAGTCTCAAAATCAATCCTTGCATTTTTTCTCTTGTTAATGCGTCCAATGCACCTAATGGCTCATCCATTAAAATCACATCGGGGTCATTGGCTAGGCAACGCGCTAATGCAACCCGTTGTTGCATTCCTCCTGAGAGCTCATAAACTGCCTTATCCTCAAAACCACTAAGTCCAACCACTTCCAGCAGGTGTTGAACTTTTTTGTCTTTCTCGGATTTTAGCATGCCCTTCATTCTTGGCCCAAAGGCAACATTTGAACGAACATTCATCCATTCAAACAGCGCTCCCTGTTGAAAAACCATGCCACGGTCTGCACCGGGCCCAACAACGGGGTTGTCGTTAACAATGACGCGACCTACGGTTGGGGCTAAAAAACCAGCAATAATGTTTAGAAGGGTGGTTTTGCCACAGCCTGACGGCCCAAGGACGGTAACAATTTGCCCTTCTTCTACTTTGAGAGATACATCTTTTAATGCCTGAATTGATTCACCGTTCTTTAAATCAAAACGCATCGATAAGTTTTCAATTGACAATCCCTTCACATTAATCTCCGATGTTATATTTCAGTAAAAAGGTGGCGCACAAAGTGCGTCACCTCAAGTCTTACAAACACTTAAAAATAAGACTTTTGATAAGCCCGATTAAGTGTTTTATTGGCTTGCCAAAACGTTCAAACCATCTGTATTAACGGCACTTTCGTAAGAAGAGCGTGCGCTTGGAATTTCACCAGCATCAACAAACACATCTGCTACACCCTTAAGGAAAGCTACTCCTGAACTGCCAAGCCATGCGCTTGATAGCTGTGAACTAACTGACGGGAATACAAAAGTTGACATTGTGTCAGCTGTTGCAGCCTCATCCATACCGGCATCTTTGGCAATAAGAGGGATCATTAGTGAAGTAAATCCACCAGAATTCCACATTGCATTAGCAGCAGCAGTGACACCCAAGAATGTCGCTAAAACTTCAGCGTTTTCATTAGCAAAGCTCGCCGGTGTAGACGTTACGTCCCAAACCAGGATACCAAGTGCTGTTTTGTCTGCACCAGTCAAAAGCACATTACCATACTCTAAAGCACGGCGAAGTGATCCACCCCAGCCACAGAACATATCAATACTACCCTGTGCAAAAGCAGCCGCGCCTTCTGGTGGGGCCATATCAACAACCTGCATTGATGACACATCAACACCAAAATGACTCATCTGCTTCAAGAAGCCGTAGTGAGCGGCAGTACCAATTGGCACAGAGACTTTCAGACCAGCTAACTCTGAGGCATTGCTTGCATCAATTTCTAGGGCTGTCGCTACAACACAGTTGTCGTTGTCAGCGTAGCTAACTGCCACATCAACAATTTGTAAGTCTTGACCTGTAGAGGCTGCTACAATAAATGGCGGCACACCTTGACTCACAGAAATATCAATATCGCCTGAAGCCATGGCAGCAGACATTGCGGTACCAGTGCCAAACGCCCTCCAGTTTACTTTTATTCCTAAAGCTTCGTCATATGCTCCAATTTGTTTTGCATACTCGAACGGCATAGGCCATTCTTCAAAGTAAGCAACGTTTAGCTCTTTTAAAGCCATAACATTAGTAGCAACCATAACACCTACTGCTGTGGCACCAATTTTTTTGTAAATATTTTTCATAATTTTTCCTTTAGTTTTTTATAAATAGATTCTGAGTAACCAGAATCCTCATTCTTCTATTTGCATTAGCACAAACCTCTCCAATACTTAGTAATACCATAACACAATTAACAGACTTGCGGTGTACACGAAAGAATTTCACACACACCGTCAACAATATACATCGTTCTGCATGGACGTGTCCTGTTATATGGAACCATAAAACAGAACGTTGTAGACCAGTAACAGAATCCCACTAAATCAGTATTATTTGTATTTAACTCTTGACTTTTGAGCATTGTACTAACACACCAGTTACCTCTTGTAATTTATATTAATACAATTGTTTTTTTTATAAAAAATAAATTACAAATGTAGTATATCATTATTACTAGTGCTTGCTCCAGAAATAATACAAAAACTTTAGGATTATTAAATAAATCTATATTTATACAGTATCAACTCAAGACTGTAACTAAGACAACACGCTATCCATCCTCAGTCAACAGCTTGAAGTTTTGTAATCTTGAAAATTTGTTTAAAACCGCACATCAAACTTTTTTTTGTTACGTAAGCTAATTGGCAGGTGTCAGCATTTTACTGTGGTGTTTCCACTTCAGAGCGCGACAGCGAAAGAGCAGATACCCTGTTCTGCTGATGTGTTCAAGAACCGAGTTCAAAAGTTTCATTTGGAAAGTATTTTGCTAAACGCACATCAGCCGATTTTGCGTGCCCCTCCATGCCTTCAAGCCTTGATATTCTGGCAGTCACTTGGGCAATGTCACGTGAACCTGACTTTGTTGAGCGTTGCCAGGTGACAGTTTTCATATATTTATGCACGGAGAGCCCGCCAGTGTAGCGCGCTGCACCGGATGTCGGTAATACATGATTTGGTCCGGCCGCCTTATCTCCATAGGCAACGGTGGTCTCCTCTCCGAGAAAAAGTGAACCGTAGGCTTGTAGTCTATCCAGCCACCAATCCAGATCGTTAGCTTGAACTTGTAGGTGCTCTGGCGCATATGCATCTGCAACTTGTGCCATTTCCTCACGCGTCTCACAAACAATAACTTCTGCGTAGTCTCGCCACGCTGCCGCTGCATTCTTAGCGTTGGTTTGTGGTAGCTCTGCTATCAATTTTGGCGCCAGATCGAGCACCTTTGTTGCCAATTCTCGGTTGTTGGTTACCAGCCACACGGGAGAATTGTAACCGTGCTCTGCCTGGCCAATTAAGTCGGCAGAGACAATATCGGCGTCTGCAGTTTCATCCGCGATGACCAAAGAATCTGTTGGACCTGCGAACATGTCGATACCAACTTGGCCAAACAGGATTCTTTTAGCTTCGGCTACATACTGGTTGCCTGGACCGACCAATATATCAGCTTTGGGAACGCCAAATAAACCATAAGTCATTGCAGCAATTCCCTGTACACCACCCAAATTTAGAATAACATCGGCGCCGCACAGTTTCAGTGCAAACAGAACCGGCGCAGAAATCCCCACCCCTGGCTTTGGGGGTGAGCACGCGATTATATTGTTAACGCCTGCTACCTTTGCTGTGGTTACCGTCATCATTGCTGATGCTATATGACTATATCTACCACCGGGAATATAACAACCGGCATTTGACACAGGAATATTTTTTTGCCCGACTTCAAATCCTGGAACAATTTCGATTGTACAATCTGAAATAGTGTTTTTCTGTGCTTCGGCAAAACGGCGTATATTGTTATGGGCAAATCTTATATCATCTTTTACCTTTTCTGAAAGACTGTCAATGGCATTATTAATAGTCTTTTCTGAGACTACGATTTCACCCTGCCATTGATCCAGCTCTTTAGCATAACGGCGAGCCGACTCTTCTCCGCCAGTCTTGATCTTGGTCAACATGTCTTGCACAGTAGTGGTTAGGTCACTATTGTTAATCTCGACAGTATGAGGTGCTTTTTTTATATATTCTATACTCATAACTAATTCTCCGTTAAATATCAAGTAGACTCGAGTCTGTTGTTTGTTGGATTAAAAATCAATGACAGCCTGCGCCAAAACATCAATTGAATCGATGCAATGATAAGACTGTGGCAGACAATCCGAAATCAGTGAAAACTCTGAACAGGCAATCAACAGTGTGCCCGCACCTCTTTCGATGAGCTCAGTTGCTGCATTTTGCAGGATTTGACCAGCCTTATCGCCTCTGCTGTTTTTTTTGATGGCGCGAATGGCGTCCAACATCAGGTTTTGTTCAGCAGGGTAAATCGTTTCGATTTCAACAGCAGAAAGCGCCCGCTTAAAAATCCCCGTCAGGGCCAGTGCTGGTGAACCCAGGATTCCAACCTTGCGGCTCGCCAGGGCTTTTCTTGAGAGTTGTTGTGCAGTTAGCTCTATCATGTTGAGAAAAGGAATTTCAACTGCATCCTCAATAACTGCTGCGTAGTAATGGGCCGTATTACAAGGCATGGCCAATGCCTGCGCACCACTCAATTCTAATCCTTTTGCCATTTTCGCCAGGGTCGGGCCAGGGTCATCCCCAGTTTTATCAATAAGTGCTTTGATTCGTGATGGTACTTGAGTATTGTTATCTACAATCAGTGGTATATGATCACTGTCATCCGTTGCATCGGTCAAAGAAATTATTCTAGACATTAACAGCACGGTCGCCTCAGGACCCATGCCCCCTATGATGCCAATCTTGGGCTTAATATGCATGGAGTTGTTGGACACACTCACTGATAATATCCGCAAGCAGCGAGCAATCATCAAGCGAAAATGTCAGCGGCAACCGCAAATCAAACAAACCTGCAAGGATTGTGTCAGAATTTTCTAGGTTTTGGCGCTCGAAATATTTCCAACTTTTATGGTTACTGGTAAAGCCAGTGGGCTCATCACTGCCAAACCATTTTATCTCCACGCCAAGTTGTTTATTGACCTCAATAAATTTAGCAGCCTTAGTATGGGAAATTCCCGGAATTCTAAACTGAATAGAACTGCCAACATAGTGCTCTTCGTCAGGGCGCTCAGGCAGCACAATACCTGTAACTTTTTGAAGCTTTTGTTCAACAATTTGATAGCGCTTGTTCCAGCGTTTGATATTTTCTTCCAGAGAATTTAACTGTGGGCGGAGGATCGCAGCTCTAAGGTTGTCCATACGGCCTGAATAATTCGGAGTTTGTAAGCGAATATCTGTAAAAACTTCCGCCTCCGGGGCGGCCCCGTGTCTTTCATACAACATATAAGATCCCGACAGGATAATCGCACGCGCCATAAATTCAGCATTATCGGAGGTTATAAGACCACCCTCTCCTGAATTCAGGTGTTTGTAGGTCTGGGTACTAAAACAGGCAGCCAAGCCAAAATTACCACTTTTCTTCTGCCCCCACTTCGCGCCCATAGTATGAGCACAATCCTCAATTAAAATCAGGCTCTTTTCCTCTACAATACGCATCAGTTTGTTCATATCGACAATATGGCCTCGCATGTGCGATAGTAGCAAAAAACGCGCACTACTTGATGTCGCCTTTTGTGCAAGATCGTCCAGGTCAAGTACAAGATTTTCATTAATTTCTACAAATATCGCCCTGCCACCAGCGCTAGAGATGGCTCCCGGCACTGGAGCCAGAGTATACATATTAGTTAAAACACATTCATCGGGTGCTAGACCAGCCGCTTTCAGGGTAATGCTCAGTGCATAACCTCCAGATGCGCAAGCCAGACAGTAGCGACTATCCTGATAGCTGGCGTACTCCTGTTCCAGCAGTGAGACTTGTGAAAGCTCATCTTCGATTGTATTGTATCGGTGCAGCCTACCCGTCTTCAGCACTTCAGTGGCTGCATCGATCGCCTCCTGACTGATGGCCTCCTGTTGAGTAAATGCCCTGGAGAAAATTTTTCTAGTCATGTGATTAACTATTACTACTAACTTTAGGTTGTTTCTCTATTTGCAAAATCAAAATAGTTGGTATATCCAAATAACGAGGCTGAACCACCGGTGTGTATGAAAACCACACGATCCGTCTTGCGGAAAAATCCTGTGCGAATTAAATCAATCAGACCGGCGGCGCCTTTTCCGGAATAAACCGGATCTAAAAGAATGCCTTCCAACTCCGCAAACATAGTAATCGCCTCTATACCTGCTGCAGTAGGGATACCATAGCCTTCACCAATATAATGACAGTTGGCGACAACATCCTCACGCTTGACAACTCCCTCACAGCCCAGTTTTTTAGCCGTTTCAACAGCCAAATTATAGACATTTTCTTCCTGTTTATCTTGCGGCGCTCTGACTCCAATACCAAGCAGTGGGATATTTGCATTCATGGCTTTTAAGCCGGTGATAAGTCCCGCTTGAGTCCCTGCGCTGCCGGTCGCGTGGACAATATGATCAATGACCATGTCCCTTTCATTGGCCTGATGAAGCAACTCAAAAGCGCAATCAACATAACCCAGGGCGCCTGTTGCATTTGAGCCCCCTCCAACAATTGTATAAACATTACTGCCAGTGTCTCTTAACTTATCTGCAACCACTTCCATTTCAGCATTCATGTCCAAGCCTGGGCCGCGCTTTTCGTAACTAGCGCCGTGCAGAAGATCGATAAAAACATTGCCGTTATTGTTGTAATTAGTGTCTTTACTGCCGGTTCGATCTTCAAGCAGCACATGACAGTCAATGCCTAACTTTGCGGCAAATGCTGCAGTTTGTCTGACATGATTTGACTGAATTGCGCCTTGCGTCATGATCATATCGGCGCCCTGAATTTGTGCTTCAGCCATAAGAAATTCAAGCTTACGAGTTTTGTTACCGCCTGTTGAAAGCCCGGTGCAATCATCACGTTT
>Ga0208335_1000457_pt1 | contig 14603 bp, 13 predicted proteins | sample DeeseametaMP0759_FD_184202 | JGI IMG/M metagenome (GOLD analysis project Ga0208335, IMG submission 184202) | Marine microbial communities from the Deep Atlantic Ocean - MP0759 (SPAdes) | ecosystem: Environmental > Aquatic > Marine > Oceanic | place: West of Cape Town, South Africa, South...
TGTTTGCCGTGTTTACTGCTGGACTTTTTCCTCTGGTACACATTGGACGCCCCTGGCTTGCTTTCTGGCTGATTCCTTATCCGAATGAAAGGATGCTCTGGGTCAATTTCAAGTCTCCACTTCTTTGGGATGTGTTTGCAGTTACAACCTATATGTCTGTTTCGATAATGTTCTTCCTGCTGGGATTAATTCCAGACCTGGCTATTTTACGTGATGAAGCAGCCCGTAAAGGCAAAAAACTGAAAGCTCTGCTTTACGCCCCAATGGCTTTAGCCTGGCGTGGCACCAACCATCAGTGGGTGCATTATATGCGAGGCTACCTTATTTTCGCTGCTCTTGCGACTCCACTGGTATTTTCAGTGCACTCCATAGTTTCCTGGGACTTTGCGATGTCTTCGGTGCCGGGTTGGCACACCACCATTTTTGCCCCTTACTTTGTTGCTGGTGCAATTTTTTCCGGACTTTCGATGGTCTTGACCGTCTTGATTCCAATACGGGCAGTATTTGGTTTGCAGGATTACATTACAAACCATGTGATCCAAAGTGTTTCGAAGATGATTATTTTTACTTCAATAATTGTCGGTTACGCTTATGCTGCAGAATTTTTCATTGGTTATTACAGCGGCAGTCCTTTTGAACGGGCAATATTCTACTATCGTCCGTTTGGTGAGATGCAAAGCTGGACATTACTGGGAGAAAACCAAATCAACTTCCCCCAAATAGCATTCTGGCTGATGGTTTTCTGTAACGTGATTGCTCCCATTCCTTTGTGGCGCTGGAAAATCAGGAACAACCCTCTGGCCGTTTGGATCATCACCATTTTAATCAATATAGGAATGTGGTTTGAACGTTTTAATATTATCGGCAGTTCACTTCAACACGAATACGATCCTGCATCCTGGGGTGAGTACTGGCCAACGATTGTTGAAGTAGGTGTCACTATAGGAAGTTTTGGATTCTTTTTTACTCTATTTACTCTGTTTGCCAAGAGTTTACCTCCAATGGCAATCATGGAGTTAAAGGAAGGTACAAATCCTCCCATGAAACATGCAGCAAAAAAGGACATTAATGAGTAAATTCACAGGAGTGTGGGCTATTTTTGAATATTTGGATGAAACCACTGAAACAATTGAACAAGTCCGGGAACAGGGAGTTCAACCCACTGTATTGATGCCTTGTCCGCGTCATGAAATTGACCATGCGCTGGGTGAACCTGGAACATTGGTTCCCTGGATTGCACTGGCTTTTGGAGCACTGGGTTGTTTAATTGGTTTCAGCTTACCAGCCTGGACTGCTTCAGATTGGGTTTTACCTGTAAGCGGTAAACCCATTGTCGCCATTCCACCTTTCATAATTATTGGTTTTGAGCTGACAATTTTGTTAACGGCTATATTTACATTGTTAGGACTGTTTCTTTTGGGATTCATTGATTCTTGTCGCTTCCCGATTCCGAAGGCGGCCAAAATATATAGGCGTTTTCAGCGAGATCGTTTTGGTGTGGTGGTCCGCTGCGATTCATCTAGAATAGGTGAGTTTGAATCGATTATGAAAAAGAACGGTGCAGAGGAGGTGCATGTTGAAAAAGAATGATTACACCTCAAATAGTCTTATTTACGGAATAGTTTTAGTCTTCTTTATGTTGACGTCTGTAACGGCAGGAGCAATGGAACAGTATCCGTATTTTGACCCGCAAAAAGGCTATGGAATCGAAAATGATGCACGCCCCTGGTTTGACGGAAAAGATTACCCCTTCTTTCGTGAGATGTATAATGGGAAAAGCCTGAAGCCGCAGGAAGAGGGAAGCTATCAAAATTTTCCAAAAGAATCCGTTCCTGTGAGAGTTGTCTTGGGTAAAGTCGTCAGAATTTATGATCCATTTATTCCGGCAGTTCACGGAGATGGTGCTGGAACTAAGGGTAATCCGCGGGAATTTTCTCCAAAAAATCCTACGCAGGCATCTTCCGATTCGATTAAACGCGGACAAACTCTATATAACACTTACTGTGCTGCTTGTCATGGTGAGGACGGAAAATCAAATACAGTGGCGGTTGAAAAAGGTGTACCGGCGCCACCGATCACAGCGTTTTTTCAAATACCTACTGCTGCTGCGCACCTCTATAACAAAATTAAATACGGAAGTTTTTTCCAGGAACCACGTGGTTTTATGCCCTCATACGGAGCTCAGACTTCGGTGAGGGACCGTTGGGACATGGTCAACTATATGATGAGTGATACGTTCGGTAAAGGATCCAGTCAATGAAAGATATAGCAGAAAAATCTCTATTTATAATTCCAGAGAAGATAAAGCGGTTACTTTGGGCTTTCATAATTTTAGGCATAGGCATGTTTATCGCTGGTCTGATGACTGGAGGTGAGGATAGCGTATTGCGAACATGGCAGGCTTTTTTAATCAACACAGTCTTTTGGGCCGGTATAGCTCACGCAGGTATCTTTTTCAGTGTTATTTGGCAACTTACTGATGCTAAGTGGGGACGCCCTTTCAAACGTCTGGCAGAAGCATGTGCAGGATTTCTTCCCATTTCATTCCTGATGTTCATCATTGTTTTTTTTGGCAGCAACGTTCTTTATGAATGGACACATAATCCATTTTTGCATCATGGAGTTGCAGTGAAGGCCGGATGGCTGAACATGCCGTTCTTTGTCAGCCGTAATATAGCCTGGCTTGTATTAATATATGCAGTTTCCTGGTGGTTTGTGAAAACATCAATCAAACCGGACATTGCTCTTGCACGAAAACTATTGGGAACAGACTGGGGTGGAAGGTTTGCGGACAAGATGTTGGTCGGTTATGGAGAACACGAAGATGAAGTAATCCGTCTTGAAAAATTATCAAGGAAAATAGCACCGGCGCTGGCCATACTTTATGCCTTCGGAGCTTCATTTCTGGCATGGGACTTTGTGATGACATTGGACCAGGAGTGGTTTAGTACTTTGTTTGGAGTCTTTTTTATTATCGGCAACATGCATGCTTTTTTGGCCTTAATGCTTGTCATCAGTGTTAGTGTGAGAGACAGTTTCGGAATAGAAGAATACATCACAATTAACCGTCTGCACGATCTGGCAAAGTTGGTTTTTGCGTTTTCATTACTTTGGGCTTATATGGGTTACACACAGTATCTGGTCATCTGGTATGCAGATTTGCCCGAGGAAACACCATATTTAGTTATCCGTTCAATGGAACAGCCATGGGCATTGATGTTCTTGCTAATAATTATAGCCGTTTTCGCAATACCTTTTCTCGGACTGTTGCCGAAAACCTTTTGCCGTATGCCAAATTACATCAGAGCAATGGGAATTTGGGTTGTAATCAGCCAATGGTTTGTAATTTACTTGATGGTGGTGCCTTCTTTGCAGGACTTTGGACATTATCACGTAGACATGGGTTTGCATGAACTTCTTATCACTCTTGGCTTTGTCGGCATATTTTTTCTCAGCTACTTCACCTTTCTTGGAAAAGTACCAATTCTACCAATCTCAGACAAGCACCTGTGCCGTTCGTGGCATGGCCATTGACCTGGCACCAAGGAGCTCGAGCTAAAACTGACACTACTGTGAAAAACAGTAAAAAGCCGCTGTTTTTTTGTCTGTATTCGAGTGAGGCTATAGTTCCACTAGTTCATTTCCCCCGTTTTTTTTACTTCCGGTTTTCCCAGTTTAAGATCCTGCTGACAGCTATCTTCTATTTCCTCCTGTTTTCAACAGCAGTTCTTGGTCAGGATGTCACATCTAGTGATGAAGATGATCCGTATATTGACCCTGACGGGGCAAGTGTTGTTCTTCTGCCAACCAAACGTGTTGAATCTCAGCGAGCATACATGTTTGGAATCAGTTATGGATTAAATCCCATCATTATTCTTGCCCCTGCACTTAGTTTCAGCATGTATTGGGATCCAATTATAATTGGCATGGAAATAAGTGATTCAGATCATCTTGGAATTTGGGAAAAGGAGCGTAAGGAAAACTTCGGCACATCCAGATTCAGAGGAGATACACAGTTTATAAAATGGTTTTATGGAGAGAACTTTTTTCTTTTGGCAGCAAGAGAGCGCCGTACCATAGACCTATGGAACAGAACCTATAATCGCATCAGCGGAAAAGCACTGTTTGATATGCATTTTGATACAACAGTTGCCAGTTTGGGTGCAGGTTTGCTGCGTTTCAATGATATAGGATTCTTAGCAATAGATATTATTCGTTACAATATACAGCAAAAGCAGTCAGTCAAAGTAGTTGAGTATTGGGAAACATGGAGCATTAAATCGGGAACTAGAGAGAGCCTGGACTATAATATTCAAAACCGCACAGACAAATGGTTTGACATAATTAACTCACCAAGCGGATTTATCATAACTTTTGGAATCTATTTTTGAAATTAAGCAGTACTGTCTTGCTTCACTAAAGAGATTACTTCTTTTTCAGCATTTCGGAATATATACCAAAGCAGAGCAAGAACGGCCACTCCCAGTAATGGAATCGAGCTTAAATTTACAGCCCTCCAGCCCAGCGAGGTCTGCACTACGCCTGCTAGCAGTGATGATACAGCGGCAGTTCCAAAAACTAAAAAATCATTAACTCCCTGTACAATGGCTTTTTCTGCAGGACTATAAGTTTCTATGACCATAGTTGTTCCGGCAACAAACATGAAGTTCCAGCCCATTCCCAACAAGATCAAAGAAGACCAGTAATTAAAAACATCTGTTCCCGCAAGATTAATTGCAATGCACAAAACATTCAGCAAAATCCCGGTAAAAATAATGGGAACTGATCCATAACGATGGATTAGAGAACCTGTGAAAAAAGATGGTGCAAACATTCCTACAACATGCCACTGAATAACGAATGCAGCGTCACTGAACTGATGACCGCTCCCTTCTGTCATAGCCAGTGGGGTGGCAGTCATTACCATCGCCATTACTCCGTAGCCTGCCATTGCAGACAGTACTGCAACTAAAAATTTTGGCTGGCTGAATATTTCTTTCAGTGGACGGGTTTTACCCTTTTGTTCTGTATCATCAGGTTGAGGAAGTCTCGTTCCAAGCAAAATCAAAACAATTAAAAAATGAAACATAATCACAAACAGATAGCTTCCTGCAAACTCTGCATTTGGAATCAGGTCTTTTGCCTTGGACGCAACTGTTGGTCCGATGAAACCGGCAATAATTCCTCCGATCATGACTAAAGAAACTGCTTTCGTTTTAAATTCATTAGTAGCCACGTCAGCTGCTGCAAAGCGATAAAGCTGGCCAAAACCACTCAAAATACCCAAACAAAATATGCTTAGACAAAATAAATAGAAATTAGAATAAATGATTGACCCAGCAGCGGATGCGGCCCCAAATGCACCGATTCCAGTTCCAATCATGAAGCCATACCGCCTCCCCACATTTTTCATCAGGAAAGAAGCTGGAATTCCGGCAAGCATGGTACCAATCAAATGAAATGACAGGGGCAGGGTTGCTAATGCTTGATTGTCGGCAATTTGAAAACCAACGAGTGGAGAAGCAGAAACTGTAAGACTGCTGGTAGTTCCAGTCAGAGCAAAACAAAGACTCAACAGCAAAATAGTTCTTAATAAATTAGGGTCAGTCTTTGGCATCCATAAAAATTAATAAATATGTTTTAATTAAAGAGCGCTTATTCTAACATAATTCTATCTATCCACCAAGCTGGGTAAGTTTAACATTGAATAATAAGATACTATATGAATGAATTTATGGAGCAATACTGGTCATTTTATCATGCAGGAGTAACAATCTTTCTCTTTGCAGGATTGACCTTGTTAATCAAACTAGTTTTTTTTAAACGCAAGCGTCGTAAAAAAGAACCCCATCTCAAATTTAAACATTGGAATCAACGCTTTGAAAATGATTTTGAACGACTGGAAAAAGAACTGCATGTTGCACCTTTTTTACCTAAAGAAGCAACTAAGTTGTTAATGAAGGCCAGAAAAAAAGAGGTAAAGGAAGAAAAAAGAATAGACAAAGAAAAAAGCGTAAAAACAATATCAACAATTCGTGAAAAATTAAAAGATGGTCTCAATTCGGAGGAGGTACTCAAACAGCATTCAAACTGTGTTTATGTTCTCACATTTATCGGCAGCATAATGGCTTCTGAAGTAGAACAGCTTAGAGATCAAATCTCATTTCTACTTCAGATAGCGCAACCTGCTGACGAAATAGTTGTACGTCTGACCAGCCCAGGCGGAGCAGTTCCTCAATACGGATTAGCGAGTTCTCAACTCGAACGTCTGAAGCAGGCCGGTTTGCGCTGTGTAGTCTGTGTTGACACAGTAGCGGCCAGTGGAGGATATATGATGGCTGCTGTTGCGGACAAAATAATTGCTGCTCCATTTGCTATTATCGGTTCCATTGGAGTCGTTGCCGGTATTCCTAATTTTCACCGTGTTTTGCAAAAAAATGAGGTGGATTATCACCTATTTACTGCCGGAAAATATAAACGTACAGTCACACCTTTTACAGAAGTTACCGACGAGGGCAAACAAAAACTGCAGGACGACATTACAGCCATTCATGAGGCATTTAAGCGCCTGATTAAAGAAGGACGTCCGGATGTTGACATTGAGGAAATTGCAACTGGAGAATACTGGCTGGCTTCACAGGCAAAAGAAAAAGGTCTGGTTGACGAAATAATGACCAGCGACGATTATCTCGGCAGTAAGCTTGATGACTGTGAAGTAATTGAAATAACAACAGAGACAGAACAAAATCGCTTGGAAAAACTAATCGAAGGAGGAGCCTCCCTGTTTCGACAATGGACCAGTTCCAGGATTCCAGGTGCAGGAGAAGAATTGGAAGATGTTCGTCAGCGATTCAGGTGAAAAAGCTTATTTTTCGTATTTGTCTCAATTTGTAATAAATTACTTCGTGAGCCATTAATTCTCAAAAGATATTGATATTATTGATTGCGGCATGTCATCTCGACCGATGCGAGAGGTCTGATAAAAGAGAAAATATCTTATAAGGTTACTTATATACGCCTGGGATGACACGATAAAACGTGTGACTGTCGAGTTAAATACTGAAGACCTTTGTAACCTGAACAGCAGGCACGGGGAGTTCACTATGAAAGCGGCTACTATGTACCATTGATTTGTTTATGAGCTGCATCAATCCCAATGTCATACGCTTTTAACGATCCTTCCGCACGTTTGTCGAAATAGTCTGGACTGTTCCGGAACAGTGCGGCTTCCCGTTCAATGTCACGGTGACGATCCATTTGCGGAGTACTCTGCAAACTTTCCACTATGTCAGCAAATTGATTTGAACTGAGCCAGTTATCAAACAACCGGATTTGAGTCACATGCACACTGGGATCAGGACGGGCCAGATGAATATCGGTGGGCTTTCCCTGCAATTCATCAGCAAGATAACTGGATCGCCAGAGGTAACTGGTGACAATTCCAAGTTGAATGTAATCCTGGAGACGATGTTTTTCTGCATCGCTCATTTTTTCAGGAAGATGCTCCAAATATCCCTTTATTGTGGCTTTGGCATTATCGGCATAAAAATCCCCGGATTCCGGATCAAACGCGAAAAATGACAAAGTACGTCCCAAATCCTTTTCAAGTGGAGTTTGATCACCATTCTCCAGAGTTCCAAACCCCATGTTGTCGAAATCAAAACTTTGGGTAATTTCCCAATGATTCTCCGACGCATCGTAAACCGCGCCGACATTTGCGGGCTTGACTTCGTTATTTACAGGTACATTGGGGGCAGGATTATCGATTAAACTTTCATGGATGTTTTTCTCCAACCAATTGAAACAATCCAAAATGAACTCTAAATCACCACCCTGTAATCCTTTCCGAAATGATTGGGATTCGGGTGAGTTTCCTAAATTCGGCAGCATGTTTTGGATCTGATACTGAAACTCCTTCCTGTCAGCCGAATTTTGCAAGTGTGTCAGGCTCTCACTAATACTAAAATCATCACGCGCGACTTGTCGCCCTGTGCGAAATCCGGCAGGATCAGCTGTTTCCAGATCTTTTGGTAAATTCTCAGTGACACCGCTGCAGGCACGGCTGACTTTGACAATATAGCCGCCGAGTTTTTCCATCAAGGCGAGTTGGCCTCTACGACCTCCCGGGATTTCAGTCAAGGTTTCCGGAATTTCGTCAATGCCGCCAAGCGCGGCTTCTGTCAAAGTAATGGTCTGTCCGCTAAATAAACTCAATTCACCAGACAATCCTTCCAAATATTCCGGTACAGTCTGGTATAATTCTCCATTTTTACCACGATATGTCTGAAAAGTGGGGATGGAACTATGCAGTCGGCACTCTTCTGTACAGAGCACAGAAAACGCAATATTGTCGCGGACAAATCCTGGTTTGACTATTTTGAGGAAGGCTTTAATTCGGTTCTGTTCAGCAAGAAAAACAAAACTCAGGCGCCCTGAATTGATGGCTTGAATTTTGGTGTCCGGAGAAGAAAAATCGACCCCGGAATCGGAATTTTCAAACGGATATGCATGGGCAAAAATCTGCCGTAAGAACATATAATGGTCGTCTTCAAGCAGGTGATGGCGTGCGATTTTGATCTCCTAATTATTTTATTCCGAATACGGCCCTTTCAGTCCTGCACCTTCAATCAAAGACGCATAGGAATTGGAGGCCAAAATCAATTGCGAACCATAACGCTCTATCAGTTCCGCTCGTCGTTCCGGATTCGGAGTTGATGCCAACGCACCCCAAATTGCAGTGATCTCTTCAGTGGTCTGACGCATCTTTGAGAGAAACTCATCGTCGGTAACCGTCTCACTCAATCGTTTCGGCGTGACTTTGCCGACTCCGGAAACTGTGGTTGCGCCACCATCAGAGTATCCTTCGGGCAAATCTCCTTTGAGGTTGATCGTGGTTTTGAAATGAATCACCGACAGGATTTGATCCACTGCCTGTTTGGCACCTTCAACACGGGAAACGTGTTCGGTATCCGCTGCTGCATGGGGTAAAAGTTCCAGTTTCCCGGAATACTTTTTTTCTAAATCAAGGTAAGGAGCCATTGGTCCGGTAATTTCGCCGGTGGACGGGTTTTTAAATATGTCTGCGTCAATTGCCGCACAGCGGATTTTTCCGCTGGCCAGGGCTTTATCCAACGCCTGCGCATCAACAACCTCACCGCGGTCGTAGTTGATCAGCACGGCTCCATCGTTCAAGGAATTGAGTACGCTTTCGCCAATCATTCCTTCATTCTCAAATTCCCCGCTCTCTGGATTCGGCGCACCCAATCCTGTATGGAAGCTGATATAATCGGCACCTTTGGCTACGTCTTCAATGGAAGGAGCGTAAATGAAACCTTCTGACTCAATCCATTTTTGATGACGGGGCCTTGCGTGAACTACAACTTCCATCCTGAACGCCTGAGCTATTTTTGCGACTTCACGGCCAATGTTGCCGATGCCTACAATGCCGATTCGTTTCCCTTCAATTTTTTCTGTTGGGAAATCTTTGAGTTGTTTCCCAGTATCAAAATTCTTTTCAATCACAAGTTGATGCAAAGTGTCCACATCCAAATCCGGAGAGGTTTTCAACAAGGCTTTGAAGGCCATGTGCGCGGTGGCTCGGCTGTTAAAACTAGGGGTATTCATCAGCGGCGCAACACCGCCGGCTCCGTTTCCGCCGCCCCAAGAGGCACTGCCCATATTTCCGGTTCCGGCTCCGATTCGGACTCCTCCGGAATGAAACACAGATTCTTTAGGAAAAAAAGTCGCCGCGGCAATGAGTGCGTCATATTGCCCTTGATCGGTTTGGGGAATAATTTCTTCGGCATGGCTCAAATCCGGCTGATAGAAAAAATGGATTTTTCCGGTTTCCAAATCGGCATGATCTGCAACAGAGCCGACATGAAAGACACCGCCTTTTTCTTCAATGTGCGCCTGCACTTCACTGAAATCAGGGTTTCCATTTGAGTCAAATTTCAAACCAACCAAATCCGCAATGAGCACTTTATAAGCTCGATTTTGATCGTCTTTTCTCATTTTGGAATCGGCGGCGGCGGAAACCTCAAACGTCACTCCAGCTTTCGCCAGTTCTTCTTCCAGAACCACAATTTTTGCCCGGTGGTAGGCATATTCAAGATTATCAAACACAGCAGTGATTTCTGAAACCGGGCGTGATCCTCCGATCCACAGACGGAAATCTCCGGGCGTTCCCGGAAAGGTATTGACGTACCGCGCCACATCCAATCCGCGCTCATAGTCACCATTCGGATGGGTCAAACCCTCAAAGCCCAAAAGTTGCTTGGTTTTGGCGATGATTTTCACATGTTGATCAGAGTCACTAACATCAGCATCATTGACTTTTAGCAATGTAACCGCTGCCCCACGCCGGGTTGTATCCTGAACACCCATTTCAAAAAGCGGATGTGCTGAGACCCAATTCTCTACTGCGGCTCGATTTGCTACAGAACGTTTGTTGAGTTCACTCACTGACCCGACCTGTTTTTCCGAGCGGAGCAGACCAAAAGTCGTTTCCGCAAAAGCGATAGTACTGAAAGTGTTAATAATTCCGCCAATCATTTTGTCTTGTGCAGGGTCGTAAAATGGTCCGGCGGCTAAACTTTTTTTACCGGAAACCGGAAACTTTCCATCTTCCGGGAGAGCAAGTTTGAGTTGACGCGGAATGGCCCACGATGGACTGTTTACGTTTGTTTCGACCAATTCCAAGGCTTGTGGAGTAAAGGACACAATAAAATATCCTGCAGTACCACCAATTGCTTTTTGGAAGGGCATGAACAAACAACATTTGCTGATAACTTGCTGAACCAAATCTTCCGGCCACGGCATCGCACCCAATGTGGAAGTCGCGTCAATCACCGCATGATGATTCGTAGGATCACTATCAATCCAGTTTAAAAGATTACGGACATCCTGTTCCGAATAAGTAGTGCCCCCGGAGGTTTCATGACCCACTCCGACAAAAAGCTTGATCCCCAGATTTTGGAGTTCTTCTGCAGAGGGAATATTGCCTTCAGTATCGCTGAAATGGACACGTCTCTCATCACCGTTTCGTGTGTATTTCTGAAGTTCAATCAACTGCACGCCCCATGACTGCCTGAATGCTCCACCTTGTTTTGCTGCTTCCGATTCCGGCCTGGTTGTATCAACAAATACATTAAAGTCGCTGCCGGTGTTCATCAAATGCAGGACCGCAACTGTAAACCCACTATGTCCGCCTCCCAGACCAATCGCCATTTTGTTTTGTTTGGGAAACTCAAAATAGCGATGAATTTCGCGCATCATGTCCAGTACAACTTTGTCCGCCGGATAACCCCGGTGCATACATCGGTCAAGTTCACCGGTGGTCACGGGGCCGATTTTTTGTCCTCGGTCGTCTAGTTTTTGATAATTATTTTCCAACCACGCTTCAAACTCAAAGCGAGTCAAACGACGATCCACCTCATCGACAGTCATGTTTGTAATAGGACCAACTCCAAAAAACGGGTTTGCGGTACGTGCAAGAGGTCCACTTGCAGTCACCTGCAGTGACGCTTTTCGATGTTTTTGCATATCATTCGTGGTTGCCATCGTCTTTTCCTAATTATTTGTAGTTTTAAATGAAATTGTGTCCGGCTCCCTTGGATCTAAATTCAGGACACAAATTTTTAGTCCGGATAAATATAGAGAATTACCTTTCAAAGATCAAGCGCTTTTATGGCAATGATCTGAGTACACCTATGACTGAATTTGGATTCCCTGGTTTACAGGAAGGTGACCGCTGGTGCTTATGCCTGGCACGTTGGAAGGAAGCATACGATGTTGGAAAAGCACCACATATATATTTAGCTTCAACACATGAAGCATCTCTCGAATTGGTTCCATTGGAAGTTCTTCTGGATTTTGCCGTAGATGTTAACTGACGCCCGAGGGAACTATATAGCGGGGCAGTATTGCTTACATCATTATCAGGTATAATGATGGTTGTGAGATTTAATGCTTTTAATTGTTTAAAATTTAATTAATCTATTATAATATGTCCAAGCATTTAGTTTAAAACACGAAATATTTTAAAAGGATAAATTATGGCAACCTATGAATGCAGCAAATGTGGCATGTCAGTTAATGCAACTTGTGCAAAATGTGACGCTCCCCTGGAAAATGATATGCTTACCATAGATGATGGAACGCAAGTACAAATTTCTAAATGTCCAAATGAACATGGGAAAATAAAATCACCACTTTGTTGTGGGCAAGATATGACTTGTACTGTCTAAATATATTTGGAAGGTAAAGTATAATTTTCTAATCCAAGTGTATATGTGTGGTTATTTTTGAAGGAAGGGAGTTGATTATTCTTCCAATGAAATGAGGTTATAATTCCCCTTATGGTCCAACTCCCTTCCTAAACGATAATCTTTTACCAATCAAGTTTTAGTGCAAGTGTCCCTTCTAATCTTTCATCAAGTTCATTTTCATACCCCTTAATGTTTTCACCAGACAGTTCTTGATACATTTTTGTTTCTCAGGATGCAACATTTACTAAACTAACCAATTAGGATTTCTATGAAACATCTATTCATCATCCTCTCAATCCTTCTTCTTTCTTCCCCTCTGTTTGTTTATCCTCTATCTCCTGTGAGAAACCCCCACTAATTCTTCACAGTCAGGCAAGTTACCTGAACCTACCCAATTCATACTGCACAATCTAATTTGTGTTATTTGTCGGATTCTTTTATAATAACCAATAGAAACCAAGAGAGACATTATGAACAATAGATATGAATATTGAGAATCCTATATCTAAAACAACAGAAAATATTATTGAAGAAGAGAATACATTAAAGGAAAAAATGAAATTTATAGCAATGAATAGGTTTAAGATTGTTCCAAACCGAGAGAAGGATTTTGAAAATATTTGGAAAAACAGAGAAACACATCTAAATGATGTTTCAGGTTTTATAGAATTTCATTTGGTAAAAGGCAATTCTGAAGAAACCCATACAGTGTATGCATCTCATTCTACCTGGAATTCTCGTAAAGACTTTGAAGTCTGGACTAAATCAGAGGCATTTCGTCAAGCACACAAAGGTGCCGGAGAACATAGCAGCATTTATCTTGGGCACCCAGAATTTGAAGGTTTTGAAGTAATAATTTAGAACAAATAAAGTGGTTTGATCATCTTCTGTGTGAGTAACCACCATTCATTCTTCACAGTCAGACACCCTCCAGGTAAAACCCCAAATTCTTGTAAAAAAAACCAAATGATGATATATTTTAGGTTCAGCTATATCAATCTGGTTAGTTAATATCAGATAAGAAAATACATTACGCAGCATTTATAAAGAGACGCATTTAATTTATTATTGAAAATATTGAGCATGGAAGAAAACAATAAGTCTGATCAAAAGATGTATTACCGCATGCTTGGCGGTACAGGACTGCAAGTGTCTGTTCTGTCATTTGGGTTCTGGGCAACGTATGGAGTCAAAGATGGATTAACCAATGAAGAAGGCATTACCATGGCTAAAGAATGCATGTCACTAGCCCGCCAAAAAGGTATTAATCTTTTTGACAATGCTGAAGCATACGGTAACCCGGCTGGTGCAGCCGAAGAGATCATGGGTGAGGCAATGGCCCAGCTGCAAAAAGAAGATCCAGAAATTTGGAAACGCTCAGAAATTATAGTGAGCACCAAGATCTTTTGGGGAGGAGTTGGGGTGAATGAACGAGGCTTATCCAGAAAGCACATAAATGAGGGCTTAGATGCAGCTTTGAAGCGCCTACAAGTGGATTACGTTGATCTGTTATTCTGCCATCGTCCTGATCCTTTTACACCAACTGAGACTATTGTTAGATCCATGACAGATATAGTACGATCTGGGCGAGCAACTGCATGGGGTACAAGTGAATGGTCAGCACAACAGATTACTGAAGCATATTGGATGGCAATTATGCAGGGACTTGAGCCTCCCCAATTTGAACAACCGCAGTACAACATGTTAAAACGGGATCGTGTGGAAACGGAGTATCATCCTCTCTACCAACGCCCATATCATATAGGAACTACAATTTGGAGTCCCTTAGCTTCGGGAATACTTACTGGAAAATACAACAATGGTATACCAGAAGGCTCTCGATTAACGCAGAAAGGCTACGAATTTTTAATAGATAATTTAGAACTGCATAAAGAGAAAGGTAACATTGAAAAGATTCTTAAGCTTGCTGATTATGCATCATCCAATTTAGGGTGCAGCATGACTAAACTAGCATTAGCTTGGTGTGTTAAAAACAAAAATGTTTCCACTATATTGCTTGGAATCACAAAACCAGAGCAGCTTGAAGAGAACATTGGTTGCCTCTCAGTTGTAGAAAATCTCACAAGCGAACACATGAAAGATATTGATAACATTCTTGACAATAAGCCGGAACCTTATGCTGGTTTTGGTGGACAAGGAATGCGCCAAATAGTCACCATTTAATTAATTTAAAATGTGAAAAATACAGTAAGTCATTGATATTTCTGGCGCGGGCGGGAGGTTTCGACCCCCCCCCAATACCCAGATCCGAAGTCTTTCAGAGTGAGACTAAAATGGGGATGTTTCATATCAAATCTCAACAAAAAGTTTGAC
>Ga0208335_1000458_pt1 | contig 14602 bp, 20 predicted proteins | sample DeeseametaMP0759_FD_184202 | JGI IMG/M metagenome (GOLD analysis project Ga0208335, IMG submission 184202) | Marine microbial communities from the Deep Atlantic Ocean - MP0759 (SPAdes) | ecosystem: Environmental > Aquatic > Marine > Oceanic | place: West of Cape Town, South Africa, South...
AGGCGCCGGTGGTTGTTTACCGTGAAACAGAGAGTGAGTTGATGATTTTGGTTAGGCATTCATTCTCTCATTATGTTGCAGGTCTTTTGACAGACAGCGCAAAACGTCTTTAATAAGATAAATTGAACGGAGAAGTCGGATGCAAAAAGTAAGTTTTACTAAAATGGAAGATGGCACTGCTGAGGATTACGCTTTTCTTGACACTTTAGAAGATCAATACAAGGCCGCATTACCGACTCGATTGATTGAGACTTTAAGAGGGTTGAGCGCAGGGCTTTCGGGTTATCAAATTTCTCGCCTAGATCATAGCCTTCAAGGCGCGACTCGTGCTCATCGTGCCGGTGAAGACCTAGAGCTCGTGATGGCCATTCTATTCCACGATATTGGCGACGAGCTTGCGGTTTATTCTCACTCTGAAATGGCAGCAGCTATTTTGCGACCATTTGTCTCAGAGAAAGTTTACTGGATTATTAAGCATCACGGCGTTTTTCAAATGTATTACTACGCCCACCATTGTGGTGGCGATAGAAATACTCGCGAAATGTTTAGTGATAGCCCTTGGTATGAGGATGCGATTCGTTTTTGTCATGAGTACGATCAAAATTGTTTTGACCCTGCTTACGATTCAGAGTCTTTAAAATTCTTTATACCAATGATTGAGACATTCTTTTCATCACCCAGAACTGACGATGCCGAAGAGCTTGCAAGATACGGCAATCGCACCTGATACAAGCGATTTTCATAAAGGTCAAACTGGGCGTCATGCCTGAGTTTATGCCTTCAGCAGATAGACGCTTATGGTAAGATAAGCCCCAATTTTCGCCGCTTGAGCTGAGGTTTTTCTTTGAACTTTTTATTACGACAACTTTCTGTTCGTCAAATACATCTATTTATCTTTGTTGCCATTGGCGGCATTATAGGTTATGCAGCATATAGCATCAAAGTTCTCGGTCTCGAGGCTTGCCCGCTTTGTATTACTCAGCAGTTCTTTTATTCTTTAATTGGCATTACTGCTTTTGCGGCGTTTTTACATAACCCGCGAGCTAAGATTTATCGTGTTTATGCGGCAATTATCTTCGGATCTTCAGCATTCGGCGCATGGATAGCTGGGCGTCAAGTTTGGCTGCAAAGTCTTCCTGAAGATGAAGTGCCTCTTTGTGGTCCACCCCTTGAATACATCCTAGAAGTGTTTCCATTCGGCGACTTACTCAATTCATTATTTATGGGCGATGGTAACTGTGCTGAAATACCATGGACATTCCTAGGTGGCTCTATGGCACTATGGTCGTTACTGTTTTTTGTCTCATTCTTTATGCTGAGTTTTATTGTTATGATTAGATCTAATTCTATTTATCGGTAAACAAAACGTCAATATGGTAAGATTCCATCTGACTTAAAACTACTCATTGTAACGATTCGTGGCTGATTTTAAACAAACGGTTCAGGGTTTATTTAACGCTGTTGATGTTCAAATCAACGGTTCACGCCCATGGGACGTTCATGTGCATAACGAAGGCTTCTACTCACGTATTCTGAGCAACGGCTCCCTTGCATTTGGTGAAAGCTACATGGATGGTTGGTGGGATTGTGAGGCTCTCGATCAATTGTTTGAGAGGCTCTTGTCTGGCCGTATAGACAAGCGAGTAACAGCAAAAGACCCTTCCTTTTTACTGGTGTTATTGAGGGCGTATATTCTCAATCCTCAAAGCATCAAAAGAGCCTTTATCGTAGGTAAAGAGCATTACGATATGAGCAATAAGTTTTTTTCTTTGATGCTTGATGAAGGAATGAATTATTCCTGTGGCTATTGGAAAGACGCCCAAAACCTGAACCAAGCTCAAGCCGATAAACTCGATTTAATTTGTCGAAAAATGCATTTGGAGCCAGGTATGAGCGTGCTTGAGATTGGCTGTGGTTGGGGTGGTTTCGCAAAACACGCCGCTCAAAATTATGGCGTTAGCGTCCGTGGTGTAACGATTTCTAAAAAGCAGATACAGTACGCCGAGGATGCTTGTCAAGGTTTAGACGTCACTTTTGAACTGAAGGATTATCGAAAACTCAATACCGAGTATGATCGCATCGTATCGATTGGCATGTTCGAACATGTGGGCTATAAGAATTACCGAAAATATATGCAGGTTGCACACCGTTGTCTTAAAGACGATGGCTTATTTCTACTTCATACAATCGGTAGAAACAACTCCGACCGTACAACGGAGCCTTGGATTAATAAGTACATTTTTCCAAACGGTATGACACCTTCAGTACAACAGATTGGTAAAGCAGCAGAAAGCCTGTTTGTTATTGAAGATTGGCACAGTTTTGGCCAAGATTACGATACTACTCTAATGGGTTGGCATGAAAACTTTCAAAACAATTGGCACAAGTTAGAGAAGACATACGATGAACGTTTTCATCGTATGTGGCAGTATTATTTGTTAATGTGTGCTGGCAGCTTTCGCGCTAGGCGCAACCAATTGTGGCAACTGGTGTTATCCAAGAAGGGTATAAAGGGTGGTTATACTTATAAAAATAACCCAAGATTTGAGTAGTTTTTTTAACGTTTAGTTCACTAAAGGAGCCCCATGTCACTTAAGCTCGTCAGTTTCAAAGCCTGCCCCTTTGTCCAAAGAGTTGTGATCGCTCTCGAAGTAAAGGGTATTGATTACGACATTGAATATATTGATTTAGCTTGCCCGCCAGACTGGTTTTTAGCGATCTCGCCACTCAAAAAAGTACCTCTTTTGATTGTCGAAAACAGCGTTATTTTTGAATCCAGCGTCATTAACGAATACATCGATGAAGCTTTTCCAGTCAACAGGCTACACCCCGAAGATCTTCTCTTAAAAGCACAAAATCGCTCTTGGATCGAATTCAGCTCTAACGTCTCCATGCACGCTTTTAAATTAAGTATCGATGAAAAAAAGCAGGACTTTGAACATACTTTAGCAATGCTTAAACATGACTTTGATCAAATTGAAAAAAACCTCAAAGAACAACCGTTCTTTAATGGCGAGTATTTTTCTTTAGTGGATGCGAGCTTTGCGCCCGTGTTCCAGAGACTCAATTATCTGCACAGCGTCCACGGGGCGATTTTTGATAAAAAACGCCACCCCCGCATTTTCACATGGCATGGTAAGTTACTGAAACTGAGCGAGGTAAAACGCTCCTGTGTGCCTGAAATAGAAGAGTTATATTACAATCTTTTGTGGACAAGGCAGGGCTATATCACCCAGTTCATGGATGAAAAAGATTATGGCAAGAGGCCGGAAAGAAGTGTTTATTAAGTCCATTTCGATTATTTCCGAAATTTTGATATTTTCTAAATTTAAAGACTAATTTATCGCCTAAAAAGGCTTTAAATGGGTCTTTTCAGCTCAAAAACAGCATTTTTTGAGCCTTTTGCGGAAGGGTGACCCTTCCCCAGTGACACTTTAGGACTCATTTCGATTATTTCTGATATTTTTGGTGAGCCTATTTTTTGGAAATTTTAGTTTTTTATATACTCCCTTCCTGCTCAACAACCAATATCCTTACTTCACCAATAGGATGGGCAACATGCTGTGTACCAATTGAGGCGAAGAAGATATCGCCAGTATGTAGCAATGTTGAAGTCTCTTTCCCTTGCTCTTTATAAAGCATGTTGACTTGACCTTCTAAAACCACAAACACCTCCTCGCCATCGTTGATATGCCATTTATATGGCTTATCAGTCCAATGCAGGCGAGTTGTAATGCCATTCATATTGGCAATATCTAGGGCATCCCAAGCGTTCGTTGGTTTGAATTCTTTACTACGGATTATTTTCATGCTTGCTCCCTTATTAATAAGGCGTAATAGATGGTGGCTAGGATTCTGCCAAATTTCTTAGTTTCTCTCCAGACAGTCGATAGGCTATCCACTCATTTTGAGGCTTGGCTCCAAGTGAGTCATAGAATTTAATTGCAGGCTGATTCCAGTCGATTACACTCCATTCAAACCTACCACAACCTTTAGAAACTGCTAACTGAGCAAGGTATTTTAACAGGGATTTTCCTGCGCCACTTCCGCGCTCAGCAGAGGATACATAAAGATCTTCAAGGTATAAACCGTGCTTCCCAAGCCAAGTTGAGTAATTGAAAAAATAGACAGCAAATCCAATGGGGGTTCCGTTTTTCTCACAAACAATGGCTTTAGTTGAAGATCCTGAATTAAAAAGTGAGTCTGCTATGGATGATTCTGTGGCAATTACTTCATGCTCGGCTTTTTCATACTTCGCCAATTCTCTAATAAATCCTAGAATAATATTTGAGTCTTTTTTAGTTGCTTCTCTGATGGTAATATTTAACATTGAAACTTCCTTGTAATAATTAATATGGTCTCGTTGGTTTGAATTCTTTGTTAAGGATTATTTTCATGAGCATCTTATAAAGTTATTTTAGCTTATTAAGCTAATTACAAGATAGCTGGCAAGGCCATACATAGCTAAAAGACTTAAGCTCATAAATAATCCTCTGGGATTATCCTTGCCGTAAAGATAACTATAAGTGTAACCCAATCGTGCAACTGCAAAGCCAACGAGCCATACCGTTGCAACAATGGTAGGTGGCGAAGAAAAGGCAAAAATCAAAGCCAGTAGAGCGAAATAAACAACATTTTCAGTGGTATTTTGGTGGGTGCTATGGTGGCGCTCAAGTTCGCTGATGCCTTCTTTGGATGCATCTTCTCTATTAGTGCCACTTGCTGCCCATTCTTCTGGGGTTGAATGCATCTTGAATCGAGCGCGGGTTAGCTCGGTGGCTGTCATTAACCAAGTATGGTTAAGCACCAGTAAAACAGTGGCAATAATTAGCGCTTGAAATAGCTCTTTAGATGGTAAAGTTGCAGCGAAAGGATGCACTTCAAAAACAAATAAATTCAGAGCAAAGCTCAAAAGAATTAAAACTATTTGATAAATTATTACAATACTCATGGTGCGCTTTTGGCGTTTCATTTCTTCGGTGTTTAGAGTCATGAGTTATCCTTTTGAAGTAGTGTGATCAACTCTTCTATACTCGGTTTGGTTTTGTATTGAGTGCCTTTACTTGAAACAATATCCCACTCGGCTTTTGAGTCAACGAACAGGTGAGCTTTTACTTCCAACTTACTCGTGTCGTCAAGTGTTCCAGCGGGAATCCAATAATAAGATGCGCCACTTTTATTGGGCACAGAAGAGCCGCAATGTTTGCAAAATGCACTGTGATAGCCTGATTGGTCAATGTATGTTGTAGTTTCAGCTTCACCAGAGCGCCATTTAAAATCATCAGCTTGAGTAAAGCAGCCTGTATTAAAAGCAGAGCCAGTTAATCTTCTGCATTGTGAGCAGTGGCAAAGGTAAATTCCAAGTCTTTCGCTCGCAACTTCAAACGTCACCTTCCCACATAAGCATTGACCTTTCATTATTCACTCAGTCTAAACGGCGGGTATTCATCTGTCGTTAGTAAAACTGCGTAAGCAGTCACTCTTAAAAACCAGCGCAAGAAGCCTTCTACAAAATCAAACACACCTTTTGGATACCTTCCGGTGAAAAGGATCGCAAACCAAGCAAAAATACTGCAAAGGATAACGCCAATCTCTAAAAAACAAAGAACAATAATATGTGGAATAACTAAAACCCACTTATATATAGGCTTCCATTTATTAAGATCTTTTGTAACATCTGGGTAGGGGATGTCTACGTGCACTGCTTGATCTTCATCGGTTGATGGATACTCGTCTCTCATTAACAATCCATAGGCAATAACGCGAAGTGAGAATTTTGTAAGCGCTACATTCCATTCAAACCACCATTTTGGGTATTTTTGTTTAAACAGAATTAATAATAATACTGGAAATAACAAGGCTCCAATTGAGGAAAGAAAGCCCAAAAGTATCAATACTGGAATAACTAAAAATAATCGAAAAAATACCGTTGATTTATTAGATGTTTCTGAGTAGCCAATACTCAGGTTGACGGGATAATGTTCCATTATGAGACTCCGTTATAGTTGTTGGCACATCATACCAATTATTTCCATGTGTTAATTTATCTTCAATATTTAAAGTCAGAGTGCAATTCATCCATGTTGCATTATGCAACAAATTGCAATATAATGTTGCATATAATATATTAACAATATGGGTGACATAATGACAACTGCAGTTAGAATTTCAGACGAGCTTGCTGTCGAGGCAAAAAAACATTCAAAAGTAGAACACCGCTCTGTAACAGGCCAAGTGGAATATTGGGCGCGCATTGGTAAGTGCGCTACTGAAAACCCAGATTTAACATACGAATTTATTAAAGATTTGCTGTTGAGTGTCGCAGAACTTGATCGTGATGAAAGGTCAGAATACAAATTTGGCTAATTATTGATGTTAATTTTTCAATCAAAATCTTTTGAGAAAACAGTTAAAAAACTTTCAAAAGATGACAAGCCAGCACTCGATAAAGCCGTTCGCATAATTCTTGACAACCCAAATATTGGTGCTGAGAAAAAAGGCGACTTGGTTCAGATTTATATTTATAAGTACAAAGTTAAAGCGCAGCAATATTTGCTTGCTTACCGGTTTTCAGATAGTGAGTTAGAGCTTATCAAAATTTCTACCGCGATTTGAAGAAGCAAGTAAAACACTAGTCAATTCTATTTTTGTTACATTGATGCTCATTACAAAGCCCACCGAAGTGGGCTTTGAACATTGTGTATTTATTGATTCATTAATTAAACTCTTGAGATAGAAGAAAATCTAACGAAGTTCCCGTTTGCGCATCAAGAGCCTCAAGTAGCTGTCGAGTATTTTGTTGAATGTCAAAAAGAACAGCTGCAATTCCGAGTTTGGATAACTCCTTAATATTACTCTCAGCCTCCCAATGCCCTAAAAAACCAGAAGATCCAGCGCGTTGTTTTTAGCTTCATGAATGCCCTTTATATTTAGAGTGAAATTTAAATACCTATAAAAATGAACTATACGCCTTTTTGACAGAATTATTATAATAATAAATTGAAATTCTCAGAAGCTCGACAATGAGCAAATATCAAAATTTTCATAGCATCTGTATTTACAACGTTTGATTTTTCATGTTGCAATAGCTGGCGTAGAGAATGACGTTGATTTAGTTATCTATTCTGTTCTTGGGGGTTGCTTCGTGGAGTGGGGTGGGATTGTGTTTGACTTTAAGATTTAAAATAACAAAACACAGAAAGGGCTCCAGAGACTTTTTGGGTGGTGAAAAATCCTACTTAGGCTAATTTATATAAGCTAGAGCGCGGGCTTCCGAGTCGCACAAGTAAGCCTTTGGTTTGCAAATCACGCAGACATTTGTAGATAGTTGGTACTGGCATATTTTTGGTTTCGCAGTGTTCCATAATATCTGCAATGCTCACACCTTCACCTTCACCTTCACCTTTTCTGACGCTGAGATCCGCTATGCCAGCGAACAGTGATTGTTCAGCTTTGGTTAGGGTGCCGGTGCCCAAATCTGCCTCTAAGCCGCGAAGGGCTTGGAGCAAGCGAGCAAGTTTCTGTGCTGTTGACTCTGCCATAATAACCACCATTTTATTAAAAATCAGTGACGCGCTAAGGCGAAGGTACTTTTTGAAATTAGCGCATATCGATTTGATTTTATAATAAATTTATAGGCCTAATCAAAGAATTCGTGAATCATTGCCACGGCGTTGCAACCTGCATCGAAAGCTAATTGTTGAATATCAAAAGTAATGCCGCCAATTCCAACAATTGGGATGGTTAATTTTTCGGCTGCTTGTTTAACCACCGATAAAGGGCAGTGCTTTGCATTTGGCTTGGTTTTGGATTTGAATAGCGCGCCGAAGGCAACATAATTTGCACCTTCGTTCTGCGCTGTGATGGCTAAATCGAGTTGATTGTAACACGAAACGCCAATAATGGAGTTGGCGCCTAACTGTGCTCTAGCCAGCTGAACGGATGAATCGTTTTTGCCGAGATGAACACCGTCAGCGCCAACTTTTTGACAGAGGTTAATATCATCATTGACTATAAATAAAGTATTATGTATGGAGCATAGTTCGCGCAACTGCACTGCCTCATAATATTTCAGTTTCTCGTTGTCAGTTTTGTGGCGGTATTGGAGAATAGTAACTTTATGCTTGGTTATCACACCTTCAATCCGTGCGATATCCACTTTTTTATTCGGCGTGATTGCGTATAACCCTTGTATTCGTGGATTTAACATAATGGCTTTTTTTCAATCCCGGAAAATTCAATCGTTCGCGACTTTTATTATAATCGCTGTTATTGCACTGTGGATGAATCAAGATGCTTTCTTTAACGACAATCTTGTTGCAGAGACAAGTAGCGAAAATGAAGCCATTAAAGAACAAGTTAAGGTGGCGCCGTATCTTGAGAAAATTGATAATTTTGCTCTAGAGGAGTATACCAAAGATCAATTATTGTCACATTATATTGAGGCTGAAACTTACTATAATTTTGAAAATTCACCCATTCTTTTATTAAATATTAAAGTGACGACTTACGATGAACACGGCAATGAAGGTTTTACCTTATCCTCGAATCGTGCCAACTTTTTGCGTTCAGGCGAAGTGTTTTTTAATGGTGAGGTCAGCATTCAGTCTAAGAGTGGTGTGGCGCATGAGATTAACACTGAATCGTTAATTGTTCGTGAAAAAATGAAGCAAATCAAAAGCGACAGGGATATTGTGTATCTGGGTGAGGGCTCTAAGATTCATGCGCAGGGTATGCTAATGAGTGCTGATGATGATACAATGGAGCTCAAGGGTGATATCCGTATCGAGCAAGATTCTGGTGTTGTGATTACAACTAAGAATTTATATATTGATCAGTCTGATGGCCGTAAACATTATCACACGAGCGAGCCTACAGTTTATGTGTCGGAGGCGAATACCATCAATGCCTACAAAGGCATGGATTTAGATATGAATAAGAACACTATGCAGCTATTGGGGAAAGTGGAAATTTTGCAAAATTCAGGGAGTAAAATAGTTAGTCACGATCTTATTGTTGATCAATCCAACGGCGGCGAGATATACAAGTCAAACCATCGAACGAATTATCAAACAAAAACTACTAACATCACTGCGCAAAGCTTATATTATGATGCAAAAACACAAATTATTGAACTGCTGGGAGGCGTGACAGGCTTATATGAATAAAAGTATTGTAATGATGTTGGTTTGTTTATCTACGCTTGCTCTTGCATTGCCAGAAGATGCTAATCAATCAATTGAAATTGAGGCGCAAACTGTTGTCGTTAATGAGAGCACTGGACTTAATGAGTTTACAGGTAATGCCGTCGTAAAACAGGGGTCACTCGTTTTGTCGGCAGATATGATACAAGTACAAACTAACGATGACGGAGTTGTTAGTATGGTAGCAAAGGGCACAGTAGAAAATCCGGCGAAGTATAGCCAAATTCAATCGAGCCAAGCACGCGCTATCGAGGCGTCAGCTGTTCTAATCACTTATGATGTTAAAAAAGGAATGATTTATCTGGTTGGGAATGCTTATTTGTTGCAGGGTTTTGACTCATTTAGCGGAGAAACTCTGGATTATGATATTGATAATGACAAGGTGCTCGTCAAAGGCTCAGAAGACGGTACAAAACGAGTCAAGTTTATAATCAAAATGTAGCGTAATGAGTTGTGCGATCAAGGCGAGAATTCTTGGCAGAGTTCAGGGCGTATTCTTTCGATCTTCAGCACAAACTGAAGCAATTAAACTTGGCATCACAGGTTGGGTAAAAAATACCGGAGACGGTGATGTGTGTGTTGAGGCCGAAGGCGATGAGAAAAGTCTAGAGCAATTTTTAGCGTGGCTTCACAAGGGGCCAAAGTCTGCCCTTGTTGAGCAAGTCATTATCGAAAACCAAGAAGCTTCTGGCGCATTTCACGGTTTTGATATTCGCAACTAGCTTGGATTATTAGCTATCTAACGCCTCAGAAATTCTTTGCTTTACTTCGTATAGCGCGCCAACACCACTCACTACAGAAAATATTAATCCACTGGAGTTGTTAAGTGCATCGTCACTGTAGTAGTCAACCAAAGGTTGGGTTTGTTCGTGATAAACGCCCAAGCGATCGCGTACAATTTCCTCGAGGTCGTCAGCCCTTTGAATTAATGGCTCGCCTGTTTGGTCGTCTTTACCTTTGACTCTTGGCGGGTTGAAAACAACATGATATATTCTTCCGGAAGCCGAATGGAGGCGTCTGCCGGACATTCTTGCAACAATATCTTCATCGGGAACTTGAATCTCAATAACATGGTCAATAGCGACACCCTCTGCTTTTAGTGCATCTGCCTGACCGATAGTACGTGGGAAGCCATCCAGTAGATAGCCATTCTCACAATCAGGCTCTTGAATGCGTTCTTTAACCAGTCCGATAATTATATCGTCTGATACTAAGCCACCGTGATCCATGACTTGCTTTGCAGCAATACCCAGTGGCGTTCCAGCTTTAACTGCAGCGCGCAACATATCACCGGTTGAGATTTGAGGGATGCTAAATTTTTCACAAATGTGGGTAGCTTGAGTGCCTTTTCCAGCGCCTGGAGGGCCTAATAGAATTATGTTCATGGATTTATATGTTAAACCTTAAATTTCAAATGTTGGTAGTTTTTGTTCGACTTTTGTTTTGGTTAATACAACGTAATCGGGTAAGCCATTTTTATATGGTGGGTAGTTCTCGCCTTCGATAAGTGGCGCTAAATATTCACGGCATTTGTCAGTGATCGAAAAACCATCTGCAGAAATGTAGTCTTTAGGCATCATTTTTTCGACATTGGCGATGTCTTTCAATTCACCCACGCCAATTTCCCAAGCGTATGGGTTGTTTGATGTGCGAATAATGGCGGGCATAACGGAGTTTTTACCTTCCAGTGCCATTTTAACCGCAGCTTCACCGAGTGCATAGGCGTGCTCAACATCAGAATTGGAGGCCAAGTGCCGCGCCGAACGCTGAAGATAATCAGCAACAGCCCAGTGATACTTGTACCCAAGTGCATTTTTAGTTAAATTAGCTACAACCGGTGCAGCACCACCGAGTTGAGCATGGCCAAAGTCATCACGCGTGCCCTGTTCGGCTAGAAAGCGACCGTCTGGCCATTTGGTTCCTTCGGAAACAACAATGGTGCAGTAACCATATTGTTTGACGTTGTTATCAACTTTTTCCAAGAATGCTTTTTCGTCAAAATCCACCTCTGGAAAAAGAATGACTACGGGAATTGATTTGTCAACCATACCGCCAGCAGCGGCAATCCAGCCAGCGTGTCTACCCATTACTTCAAGCACAAAGATTTTGGTAGATGTAGCGCACATTGAGGCCACGTCGAAACTTGCCTCCATTGTGGATACGGCAATGTATTTAGCAACCGAGCCGAAACCTGGGCAGTTATCTGTCACTGGCAAGTCGTTGTCAACCGTTTTTGGTATGTGGATCGCTTGAATTGGGTAACCCATGCTCTCAGATAATTGCGATACTTTTAGGCAAGTATCTGCTGAGTCACCACCACCATTGTAGAAAAAATAACCAATATTGTGCGCTTTAAAGACTTCGATAAGGCGCTCGTATTCTGCCTTGTTAGCTTCCAAAGATTTCATCTTATAGCGACAAGAGCCAAAACAACCTGAAGGCGTGTGTTTAAGCGCTGCGATGTCTGCATCGGACTCAAGTGAAGTGTCAATCAAGTTTTCGGTGAGAGCGCCAATAATGCCATTTTCGCCGGCATAAACAGTGCCGATTTTGTCTGAATGTTTGCGAGCAGTTTCGATCAAGCCGCATGCGGTTGCGTTAATAACTGCGGTGACACCGCCTGATTGTGCATAAAAAGCGTTTTTCATATTGAGTTTCTACTATTTGATCGAGATGGGTTTTTTGGTTATTGTTTAAATCAATTAAGACCTTCTCTAACTGCTAGAAAGTATATCAGTTCATTACAAAATATCGCTGAAATATTTTATAGTTTGATTTAATTATTTTGTCTATAAAGCCGTCGCTTTAATTGGTAATACCTCAGAAAAATCCACAATATTGACAAAGCCGGGCAAGGTTATTGATTTCTTTTGAGAGCTTGGCTTGCTAATGGCAACAACGTGCTTTATCTCAGATTGCCTAGCAGACTTTAGAACATCTAAAGAATCGTCAAAGAAAATTGTACGTTCTTTGTTAAGATTGAGTTCTTTTGCCAGTCGTGACCAAAACCCTTGCTCCTGTTTAGCAAAGCCATAATCGTGTGAGGAAATAATGCCGTCAAAGTACGCCTCAAGAGGGGCTATCGACATTTTTAGCTTGATGGTTTTTCGGTGAGCGTTGGTGGCTAAGATAACTTTTTTATTATTGATTCTAGCCTGTTTGAGAAATTCTTCAACGTGGGGCAACACTTGAATTAAATGAGAAATGTTGTGTTTGAGTTGGACAATGTCCATATCGAATTTATCTTGCCAATAATCCAAACAGTACCAATTGAGCTTACCCATCTCAGCGCTAAGCATTGGTATAATGATGTCTTTAGCCTGTTGGTGGGTGATGTTATGCTTCTCGGAATACATCAAAGGTAAATATTCTAGCCAAAAATGCAGGTCAAAATTAAGATCGAGCAGTGTGCCATCTAAATCTAGCAGGATGGTGTCAATTTCCTGCCAATCGATAATGGATTGTTCGTTATTTTCTTCGCCAAGTTGTGCCATTTGAGCCATCTTCAAGAATAATATCAAGCGCCATTAATTCATTTCTGATTTGATCTGACATGGCAAAGTCTTTCGTCGCTCGTGCATTGTCTCTTTGGCAAATTTTGTCGTCAATTTCGGCATCAGAAAGTGAAACACCTTGCTTAAGAAACGCCTCTGCATCGCCTTCGAGGATGCCAATGTAGCCACCGAGTTTGCGCAGGAGTTGGGCTAGTGCGCCAGCTTGATCCAAGTCTTTTTTGCGCTCTGTGTTAATATGTTTAGCGACTTCAAAAAGAATGCTGAGAGCAATTGGTGTATTAAAATCATCGTTCAGTGCAGCGTTGAAACGATTTTCATAGTCAAAGCGCATTGCTACTTGAGCCATTGCTGGATCACTTGCGCTTAAACCGCGCACAGCTGTGTAGAGTCGCGTCAGTGCTGTTTTTGCATTTGAGAGATTTTCGTCACAGAAGTTCAGCGGTGAGCGGTAGTGACTGCTCATAATAAAGTAACGCAGCGATTCGCCGTCGTATTTTTCTAATACATCACGAATGGTGAAGAAATTATTCAGCGACTTACTCATTTTTTCGTCATTAATTTTAAGGAAGCCGACATGCATCCAAGTATTGACGAACTTACAGCCATTCGCACCTTCTGATTGCGCAATTTCATTCTCGTGATGTGGAAATGTTAAATCCACTCCGCCGCCATGAAGATCAAAATGATTGCCTAAATGATGCGTTGCCATTGCTGAACATTCAATATGCCATCCTGGACGGCCATCACCCCAAGGCGATTGCCATTTTGGTTCATCAGGTTTGGCCATTTTCCATAGGACAAAATCCAAGGGATCGTTTTTGTCGCTCTCGACATCAACACGAGCGCCAGCCTCTAAATCATCCAAGTTTTTTCCCGAAAGTTTGCCATAATTCTCAAAATCTCTTACTGAGTAATAAACGTCGCCGTTTTTGCCTTGATACGCAATGCCTTTATTAATTAAAGTTTCAATCATATAAAACATTTGATCGATCGAATCGGTGGCTCGTGGCTCTACATCTGGCTTGAGCACACCCAACGCTCTTTCATCTTCGTGCATGGCGTCAATAAAGCGTTGAGTTAGTGTATAAATATCTTCGTTGTTTTCAATTGCGCGATTGATAATTTTGTCATCAATATCAGTGATATTTCTAACGTACTTAACTTCAGGGAAATTACGACGTAAGTGCCTGGTGATGACATCAAACGCTACTAGAAAGCGAGCATGGCCCATGTGGCAATAATCGTATACCGTCATACCGCAAACGTAGATCCCAATATTCTCGGGATTAATCGGTTGAAAGGCTTCTTTTTGGTTGGTTAGAGTGTTGTATATCTTGAGCATTAAGGAAACACTTGTGGCAGAGGTTTATGACATTTTATACAAATATCAGTAAAGGGGGTGCTAAAGGGGTTAAAGCATTCAATTTGTAAGTGTTTTTAGCACTTATATTAAGTCAAAAAATTGTATAATTATCGGGTTTTTCATATTAATTTAGGAGCCAACCATGAGCGTATTAGTAACACAACAAGCACCAGACTTCACAGCCACTGCTGTTTTAGCAAACGGCGCAATCGTAGAAGACTTTCAACTGTCTAGCCTTAAGGGCAAGAAAATCGTATTATTCTTCTATCCACTTGACTTTACTTTTGTTTGTCCATCTGAAATTTTGGCACACCATCATCGTGTTGCTGCTTTTGCTGAGCGTGGTGTTGAATTGGTTGGTGTTTCAATCGATTCAAGATTTACTCACAATGCATGGCGCAACACAGCAATCAACGACGGTGGTATCGGCGCGATTGATTTCCCATTAGTTGCTGATATGGATCATTCAATCATGGAAGCGTATGGTGTTGTTCATCCAGACGGTATTGCTCTTAGAGCCT
>Ga0208335_1000459_pt1 | contig 14594 bp, 10 predicted proteins | sample DeeseametaMP0759_FD_184202 | JGI IMG/M metagenome (GOLD analysis project Ga0208335, IMG submission 184202) | Marine microbial communities from the Deep Atlantic Ocean - MP0759 (SPAdes) | ecosystem: Environmental > Aquatic > Marine > Oceanic | place: West of Cape Town, South Africa, South...
GTATCTGCGCCAGGTCGTTTCGAATACCGTTCAGTTGACTCAATGGTTAATCCTTACTTAATGGGTGCGGCACTTTTGATGGCAATGGGCGATGGTATCGATAAGGACATGGATGCTGGTGAACCGGAAGAGCGTAATATTTATGCAGCGATTGAAGCGGGTAAAGATGTTAAGAAGCTGCCTATGACCTTGGGCGATGCTTTGAAGGAGCTGGCAAGCGATGATGTAATTAAATCTTCAATGCCGGGTGAAATGTACACAGTATTCGAACACTACAAAAGAGACGAGTGGGAACGCTTTAACCATACGGTTACAGATTGGGACTTGGCAACTTACTTGGACTGCTTGCCATAGGGTAAGAGTCATTTAGGTTACTAATTAGAGTGCCCGTCTCACTAGGCGGGCAATTTTTACATAGGAGTATTATTTATATGTGTGGAATAGCAGGAATTATTCATAAGAAAGGCGGGACGTCTGAAAATATTGGTGCGCAAATGACATCAATGTTGCAGGCTTTGAAGCATAGGGGGCCGGATTCAACTGGCTATGCAGTATACGGTGAAGATAATGGCAACCAAATCATGCGTCTTAAGGTTGCAGAAGCAATCGAATTAGAAGGCAGCTACAGCATTCATGCTGAAATTGCAGATCGCATTGCATTGGTTGATGCTCGTTTGGCAGAATCAGGCGCTAAAGTAGTTAAAAAAGAGAATGCAACAGAGTATGCTTTTAGATATGAGCTTGACTTCTCAGGCGACATAAAAAAACTAGTGGATTTTGTTGAAGACATCGAGGGTGTTGAAATCTTGTCGATTGGTAGCACGTTAGAATTAATCAAAGATCTTGGCGATGCATCAGTTGTATCCGCTCAGTACGGTCTAGACAATTTTGAGGGCACTCATGCTATCGGTCATACGCGTATGGCGACAGAATCGGATATTGATATTCGTTCTGCTCATCCATACTGGGCGTATCCGTTTAGTGATATTGCTGTTGTGCATAACGGCCAGTTAACGAACTACTGGACTCACAGACGTGACCTTGAACGTAAAGGTCACCGTTTTTCATCTAACTGTGACTCAGAATTAATTGCGGTTTACATTGCAAACAAAATGAGCGATGGCGTTGATTTGGAAACAGCGATGAGGGATTCTATTGATTTCCTTGACGGCGTTTTCACTTACCTTGTAACCACAAAAGACCAATTGGGTATGGCGAAAGACTGTATGGCTGCTAAACCAATGGTCGTATATGAAGGTGATGATATGATTGCTTTGGCTTCTGAAGAAATTGCGATCAGAAAATTATTCGATCATCAAATTCACACATTTGACCCTTATGAAGGAGAGGTAAAAGTATGGCAACATTAAAAGACACTAAGTCTCATGACATGGGACTTCACGAGGAGTCTCTAAAAGGACGTACTCAACAACGTTTCTTCTCGGTTGACGAAAGTTCAAACTTAACGTATTTCAACTCATTCGAAGTCGACACTGATAAGACAGCAACAATTGACGCTCTAGAGATGACGCCTAGAGAAATCAATATTGAAATTAGAGAGTTAATGGAAAGTGGAGTTGGTAGCATTACTGTTGATAATCCTATGTCACGCCACGGAGTTGGCGTTGGTATCCTTAACCGTTTGAACCTTACTTTTAATGATAGCTTAGGCTACTTTGGCTGTGGTTTGATCGACGGTCCAAACGTCCATATTAAGGGCCGTGTTGGTTGGTCATGTGCAGAAAACATGATGGCTGGTACTGTTCTTATTGAGATGAATGCTGGTTCTACATTCGGTGCTGCTATTCGTGGTGGTGACCTTGTGTGTAGAGGTAGTGTTGGTGCGCGTACAGGTATTGACCAGAAGGGCGGTACGATTATCGTTGGTGGTAATACAGGCGCCTTCTCTGGCTTCATGATGCAACGTGGTCGTATGATCGTTTGTGGTGATGCAGGCAGAAACCTAGGCGATTCCATGTATGACGGCGTAATTTACGTTGGTGGTGAAGTTGAAGAACTGGGTATCGACTGTGTTCCAGGTGAAATGACTGAACTTGACGTTCGTTACCTTACATCTAAATTAGACCTTTATGGAATTAAGACTCCTAATGGCGTTGAAAAAATGAACAAGTACGTTTCAGGTAAGATGCTTTGGAACTACGACAAGTTAGAGCCTAGTGAGAAGAAGATCGCCCTCTAATCATTAATCTAACTAAATTATAAAAAGGAAATATTATGAGCAATCAAGTAGATGATACAGCCCGTTTAGGGTCAAGTTTTATCTTCCCTAAAGAGGTCATGAATGATATTCATATCAAATCTGACTTAGGCCGTTACAGAATGAGAGGATTTTCTCTATTCAAAAAAATCCCAACTTGGGACGATTTGACATTTATGCCAGGCACACTAACTCGTTTCGTTATTGAGGGTTACAGAGAAAAATGTTTAACAAAAACAATCATTGGTCCAAACGCTAAAATACCTCTAGAGCTAGACATTCCTATCTACATTACAGGTATGAGTTTTGGTGCATTGAGTTATGAAGCAAAAACAGCTCTAGCACGTGGTGCTACGATGGCTGGTACAGCGACTTGTTCTGGTGAAGGCGGTATGATTCCAGACGAGCGTCGTTACTCAAGCAAATGGTTCTACCAACTCATTCAATCACGTTACGGTTTTAACCCTAATCACTTACGTCTAGCTGATGCGATCGAGTTCTTTATTGGACAAGGTTGTAAAGTTGGTCTAGGCGGTCACTTAATGGGTCAAAAAGTAACAGACCAAGTAGCTGAGATGCGTTCACTACCAGCAGGTATTGACCAACGCTCTCCGGCACGTCACCCGGACTGGTTAGGTCCAGATGACTTGTCGCTTAAAATTGAAGAAATTCGTGAAGCGACAGACGGTCAGATTCCAATTCAGTTAAAACTAGGTGCAGCACGTGTATACGACGACGTTCGTATGGCCGCTAAAACCGGTTGTGACAGTATTTACATCGACGGTATGGAGGGTGGTACTGGTGCGGGTCCTCACCTTGCAACAGAAGAAACTGGTGTACCGGGTATTGCAGCGATTCGTCAAGCGCGTAGAGCGATTGAAGATGTTGGTATGAGCGGTGAGATCACCCTTATCTACGCTGGTGGTATCCGTAATGGTGGTGACGTAGCTAAAGCAATTGCACTGGGTGCAGACGCGGTTGCGATTGGTCACTCAGCACTGATGGCGCTTAACTGTAACAGAGACATACCTGAAGCCGACTACGAAGCTGAAATGGGTGTTAGAGCCGGTGAATGTTATCACTGTCACACCGGTCGTTGTCCGGTTGGTGTTGCAACGCAAGATCCCGAGCTAAGAAAGCGTCTAGACCCAGATCTAGCCGCCGAGCGTGTATTTAACTTCTTACACACATTAGCAATCGAGTGTCAAATGATGGCTCGTGCTTGTGGTAAGACGAATGTACACTCATTAGAGCCAGAAGATCTAGCTGCATTGACAATGGAAGCGTCAGCTTGTGCGCAAGTTCCTATCGCGGGTTCACAGCACACGGTTGGTCGTCCAGACATGACACGTTTTTAAGAAAGGAGATATCATGAGTACTAATGAAGAAAAGTTTATTGAGATTGACTCTCTAGATAAAAGCCATGAAGAAATGACAGGCCAACATATCGGTTATCGATATGATGTAAACCTTGTCCCAGACCTTAATTTAATCACCCCGTTTTTGCAAGAGTATATTGACAAAATGGGTTGGAAGGATCTTAACTGGCTGGAAGATGTTCACATGGGTTATGAGGGTGATCAGGCGGCTGTTTTTGATAGAAATATCAACGGTTGGGTTACAATTCCCGATACTATTTCACTTCCAGACAATCAACAAGAGCGTGACATGATTGCGCGTGAACTGTTGATCAAGTTCCAAATGTCTGAAAACCATCCAATGGTTGACTTAAACGCAGCTTACCGCAAGTTCTAAAGGTAAGTGAGTTTTTAGGGAGCGTGCGGAAGTTGTTTGACTTGTTTGAACAACCTCCTCTCCCCTTGGTTTGGCAGCATCTCTCCCCCTGAGGTGCTGTTATAACTAAAAATACAGTTTTGATTCTGTTTATGAAAGCTGTATTTGAAAAGTTTTATATGCTGAGTGAGATGAATAGGTCGTTAAGAATATTCAAAAAAACCGGACTACTTACACTAAGTCTTGATTGGAGTGATAGATAGAGTTCATTTGAAACTACAGTAATAAATAATAAAAATATAATGAAGAAGTACAGTAGATAACAAAAAAAACAAGAAGAAACAACTAGTTAAAAGAGATAATTACAGTGAAAATTAAAAGTAAACTGTATTTGAGTAACAAGTAACAAGTAACAAGTAACAAGTAACAAGTAACAAGTAACAAGTAACAAGTAACCTTTAACGGACCTTGAAAATTATTTACAATGAGAGTATCAGAAATTACCTACACCGATACATGTGAAACGTATCAAATTCACGGTGGAGAAGCTGTTTCGATTGACCTAAAAATCGGCGATCATGTGGAAATTATCGACGTTGAAGGCGACCAAAAATGCAGTGTTTTGGCCTTTGATACAAAGGGTGCTTGTGCGATCAATTCTCTTCATTGGAACACCACGCCATATTCAAGCCAGTCTTCCCTGTCTTATGATGATTCATCAAACATGCTTAAGGCGATTCTTGAGTCAAGTAAAATTGACGCAGATGCTACTGAAGCGACTGATATATTTGACGACTTATGCCCTTCAGACTCGAGACAAGACTTTCAAGTTGAAAAAGATACATTGTGCGTATTTGACGCAAAAGGCGGCGCAATGCTTGTTGATCAACAATCTACACCAACTGAAATTCTAATTAATGTCACTCGTGCAAACCCTAAAGCTAAGGAAGACTGTCTACCTGAACCACTTGCTGAGGCTATTCAAGATTTTAGAATTCCTCACAGTTCTGCCCAGTCATACAAAGTTAAAGCAGGTCAATACATTCAAATCATCGACGTTCAAGGGCAGCAATGTTCCGACTTCCAAGCATTTTCTGTTGCCGATTTAAAAAATGGTATTGAGTCAACGCTTGACCCAACCGTAACAAGATCTTTAATGTTTTTGAGCTATCCAGCACCTGGAACGCATGATAAGTTTTATAACCAGAACTCAGAACCTTATGTAGAAGTTATTCGAGATACGGTTTGTAGGCACGATACGTTTGGTCTTGCTTGCAATGCAAAATATTATGATGATCGCGGCTATCCTGGACACATCAGTTGCACAGAAAATTTCAATAAAACTCTAAATGATCACGGCATTAAACCAAGAAAAAATTGGGTTGCGGTCAATTTCTTTTTTAATACACAAGTTTTAGAATGTCACACCTTGGCAGCAGACGTTTCGTGGTCAAGGGCGGGTGATTATGTTTTGCTTCGTGCAGCAACAGATCTAGTATGTGTATCATCTGCTTGCCCTGATGACACGTCGCCAGCTAACAACTGGAATCCAACGGACATCCACATCAGAGTTTATGATGCGGGCAGTAATTTTTCTCAAGGCATCGATTTTAGACCCGATCCACAAACCATACCAACTATGACTAAAGAAACTGGATTTCACAAGAATACCTCGAAATTAACGAGAAACTTCACAGAGTACAACGGCTATTGGTTAGCGCTTGATTACACCAACTTGGGTCAAATCAAAGAATATTGGCAGTGTCGTGAAGGCGTTGCAATGATTGATTTATCACCTTTGAGAAAATTCGAAATCTATGGCCCTGATGCTGAAGTGTTATGTCAGTACGCTATTACTAAAGATGTTCGTAAAATGGCTATTGGTCAAGTTGTGTACACTGCAATGTGCTATGAAAATGGCTGCATGATTGATGACGGCACCTTGTTTAGACTTTGTGAAAACAATTTTCGCTGGGTAGGTGGTTGTGGCAGTGGCGGTAAACATCTTCGTGAAATTGCCAAAGAGAAAGGTTTGAATGCCTTTGTTAAATCATCAACCGATCAATTGCAAAATGTTGCAGTACAAGGCCCTAAGAGTCGTGAAACACTTAAGAAAATTGTTTGGACCCAGACAACACAAACAACAATGGACGAACTCAAATGGTTCCGTTTCACTTTTGCTCGTATTGGTGGAGAGTTTGGTATTCCAGTGATGGTTTCTCGTACGGGTTATTCTGGCGAGCTAGGTTATGAGGTTTTTGCTCATCCGAAAGACTGTGAAGCTGTATGGGATGCAATTGCTGAAGCAGGTGAAGAATTTAACATTTGCCCAGTTGGTCTTAATGCACTTGACATGCTACGTATCGAGGCAGGCTTGATTTTTGCTGGTTATGAATTTTGTGATCAAACTGATCCGTTTGAGGCGGGCATAGGTTTTGCCGTACCTTTGAAGACAAAAGAAGAGGATTTTTCTGGTAAGGAAGCATTAATTCTTCGTAAGAATTCTCCACAAAGGACGCTAGTTGGGTTAGAATTAGACCAAAATGAAGTTGCAACACCTGGAGACGGTGTGTATATTGGCAAGCAACAGGTAGGACATATTACAAGTGCAACGCGTTCGCCGATACTAAAAAAGAACATTGCGCTGTGCCGAATGTCAATAACAGCATCCGAGATTGGGACTGAAGTTGAGGTAGGCAAATTAGATGGACATCATAAAAGGTTAGGAGCAACAGTTGTGCGCTTTCCGTTTTATGACCCTGAGAAAACTCGAGTTAGAATGTAGTACACTCAGGAAACGAACATTCTTAGACGTAACTAAATCTAAGATTGTGAGCGTGTTTTTCGGTAATTTTGCTGAACAAAGCACATATAAAAGTTGGCTTGATTGAGTTTCTCTCTTTTGAGAATATTGAAAGGCCAACAAACTATAAAGGAGAAATAAATGAATAAGTTTACAAGTAAGGTAGCTGCAGCTGCTTTAACGATGACTTTAGCTTCTGTCTCTAGTCAAACCCTAGCGGCTGACTCGACTAAGCCAATTGTCATTCCAACACACAACTGGTCAAGCCAAGTAGTAATGGCCTATGTTATCGGTGGTATTTTCGAAAGCATGGGTAATAACGTTGAATATGTTTCTGCTGACACTCAAGGTGTTTATGAATCCATTCGTAATGGTGACGTAACTATCTCTCACGAGGTTTGGCAGTCTACTTTCGGTAAGTCATTTTATGCTGCAATGGCGAAAGGCGGACTAATTGACGCTGGAACGCATGCTGCATTGACTCTGGAAGAGGTTGGAGTTCCACAATGGGTAGTAGATCAAAATATGTGCCCTGGACTTCCAGACTATAAAGCATTGATTGATTGTTATGCAGTGTTTGCAACAGTAGATTCTGGTGGAAAAGGTCGTATCTTAGAAGGACCTCAAAGCTGGCATGGTGTTGAATATGTAGATCGTGTAGAAGCACTTTTAGGCGACAATTGGGTTGTCAAGTTTGCTGGTAGTGCAGATGCTCTTTGGGCTGACCATGTATCTGCTGAAAAAGAAGGACGTGCTACTTTGACCTTCAACTGGACTCCTAACTTCACTGATGGTGCCGGTTTTGTTTTCATTGAGTGGCCTGAGTATTATCTAGGTTGCAGAAAACAAGATGGTGGTGACAGTAAGTGTGGATCGCCAAAAGGTTGGTTGAAGAAAGCGGCGAACTATAAGTTCCCTAAAACTCATCCAGCGGCTTACACAGCGTTCTCTAGAATGTCGTTCAATGCAGGCCAAATTGGTGCTATGGCGGCACTTGTTGACTTAAGTGGATTGAGTCACAAGGATGCTGCTACACAATGGCTAGCTGACAATGAAGATGCTTGGAGAGCCATGACTGGAGTAGGTATGTAACAAATACACTAGTAAGTATTGTGTAAAAAACCCCCCTGAACTCAGGGGGGTTTTTAATAAGTACCTCCAAAACTATTTAACTTAAGGCTCAACCGAACTCTTTAATTTTTTGAGATTAATGTAACCTAACTTAGGTAGGATTGGGGGTATTTTTTTGTCTGTTGTATGTAATAATATAAAATACATCATCCAGCTCATTTGGAAATAAATTATGTCTTCTCAAGCATCTCAAATACAAAAAAATCAACCAGTTATAAAGTGTGAATCTGTCTACAAAATTTTTGGTGAGAATGCAAAAAAAATGCTTCAAAGTGCTAATGGTAATGTTGATGCCAAGGAGTTTCAGGATGCAGGCTGTGTAGTAGGAGTTAATAATGCATCATTCGAAGTTTATCATGGTGAAATGCTGGTTATTATGGGTTTGTCTGGCTCAGGTAAATCGACACTACTTCGATGTATATCAAGATTAACTGACACGACAGCGGGTAAGATATTTATCGATGGCGAAGACTTATTAGCAATGAGCGGCAAAGAACTTATTGAGCTTAGACGCAATAAAATGGGTATGGTTTTCCAAAGTTTTGCCTTATTGCCTCACAAAACTGTATTAGAGAATATAGCATTTCCTTTGCAAGTCAAAGGGAGTAGCACAAAAGATAGCATAACAAGAGCCATGGAGATGGTCGAGCTTGTCGGCCTTAGTGGGCGTGAAAATTACTTTCCCAGAGAATTATCAGGTGGGCAACAGCAACGTGTTGGTATCGCTCGATCATTAGCAGTCGAGCCCGACATTTGGTTCTTGGATGAGCCTTTCTCTGCTTTAGATCCGCTAATTCGTAAAGAAATGCAAGATGAATTTTTGCGACTTCAGGGTGTATTAAACAAAACTATTTTATTTGTGACACATGATTTTGATGAGGCGCTTCGACTTGCTGACCGAATTGCAATCATGAAGGACGGCATTATCGAACAGTTAGATACACCTGCCAATATTGTCCTCAACCCTGCTACAGAATACGTTCGTAAATTTACCCAAGAAGTGCCGAGAGAGAAGGTGCTCAAGATTGAAGCGGTAATGGACCCATTAGATAGTTCGGATGAACTAAGTGATCTAAGGGTCTCTAAGGACGCCATTATTGAGACAGTTGTTGAAGCGGTGCTTAATGAAAAGAAGCCTGTTGCTGTTGTAGATGAGAACGACAAAATTGTTGGCGCCTTACATAATTCCAAAGTTATCCATGTGTTGTTTGGTGACAGTACTCAAAAAGAAACAAACACCTAGATTAAGAAAAGTATGGACTACTTAAAAAAGAACCCTAAATTAGTACAATTAGGTTTTGTTCTAATTGGTTTTACAATCCTCATTTTGATGACTGGCCAGTATAGCGAGATTATTGATGTTAGGGATGGCTTTACTAAGGCAGTTGAAAAAGGTCAAATAGTTCCTGTTGTAGGATTTTCTGAGTCAGTCAGTATGATTTTAAGGGGCCAGTTGCCGCCGCAATTCGTACGTATACCCGAGTTAAATTTTCTCAATCCGGTAGTCAGTGCCTCCACAGTATATATACTGACAACCTTGTTAATTATGGCTGGATTGATATTTAATAATTACTATGCAAAAATCCAGTCATCAAAGATTTCTCTAATCGATTGGTTTAAGAAATACTGGACTAAGTTATTCCTCTATGCTCTTATAGCTATTTTTGGCGGCTTGTTTGTAGCGCCAAGTTTGTTTACTTGGTTTTTTGGTGAGCCAGAATCGACCAGTTTCTGGGAGCTACCAAGAGTAGTTACTGAATTTGCGAACTTTTTGATGTATGAATGGATCCCAATTGAAGTTTATGACCCAGACATTGAGGAATTTGAAGACAAGGCTTTAATTTTTCAAATCACCAGAGGTATTTCTGCTGCTTTACTTTTTGCTATAGCACTTATTCGTGAAATTCTTTTGGGTGGAGTTAAAACCATTGTTACTTTTACGAGTTGGGATTGGCTCAGTGAAAATAAGTGGGCTCATTGGCCTGCCTTACCTTGGACTGTGGTTTGTGCAACTGCAACTATGCTGGGTTATGCTCTTAAGGGTAGGGGGCTTGCGATGTTAGCAGGTTTTGGAACTTTGTATATTTCCATTTTTGGGCAATGGCAGCCTTCTATGGAAACGCTCTCATTTGTATTGGTTGCAGCACCAGTTTCTGTTATTTTGGGATTGTTTTTTGGGGTTTGGTCATACAAAAGTAAATCAGCAGAAGTGGCATTAGCGCCGTTGCTTAACATAGCTCAGTCAATGCCTCATTTTGCTTATCTAGTGCCTGTCATGGTGTTTTTTGGAATTGGTGATCAGGCTGGCGCCATTGCAACAATAATTTTTGCGACGCCACCGATGATACGTCTAACCCTTTTGGGGCTTAAAAGAGTTTCGCCAGAAGTTGTGGATGCGGGCATGATGAGCGGATGCCACAATTATCAATTGATGTTTAAGGTTTTGATTCCTACTGCAAGGCGTGACATTTTAATTGGCGTAAACCAAGTGATCATGCAGTGCCTAGCAATGGCAGTGATTGCCTCATTTATTGGTGCCAAGGGTTTGGGCTTTAATTTGTTGCTTGCACTTAATCAGCTGAAAGTTGGACAAGCTCTAGAATTAGGACTGTGTATTGTAATAATTGCAGTGGTTTTAGATAAATTGTCTTTGGCTTGGGCGAATAAGCAGACTGACTATTTTGCTGACCTTCCTTTTATAGAGCGCCATAAATGGTCACTACTTTTTGTTGTTATTTTATTGATAGGTATTGCTTTGTCTTACATTGGCACTTTCTTATTTAAAGGCGGTATCAATTATTTATATTTAATACCTCACACTAAAGGCATTACTTTAGAACCTATGTTGCAGGGTGGAATTGATTGGTTTCTAGACACCTTTTTCTTTAGTTTGCAGGGGTTTAATAAATGGTTAATTATAGATGTACTTCTACCAATGAGAGAGTCATATTTGTCTATGCCAGTTAGTGCAACATTTTTTTTAATGATGGGTATTGGCTACATTGTTGGTGGCATTAGATCAGCGCTAGTTGTCGGTGGATTTTTGCTATTTATTGCACTTACAGAGTGGTGGGATAGAGCTCTAATTACAGCCTATATGGCAAGTTTTGGAGTTATAATTTCAGCCACTATTGGTATAACCGTTGGTTCTTTATGCGCTCAAAATAAAACGGCTTCAAAGGTTGTTTTATTGGTGTGCGATACCTTTCAGACCTTTCCATCGTTTGTTTATCTGATTCCGGTTATGATACTTTTTGGAGTAACTGATACAACCGTTTTAATTGCTGTTATTATTTATGCCACCATTCCTGCTACCCGTTATACAGTGGAAGGGCTTAATAGCGTGCCAGAAGACTTGCAAGATGCAGGTTCAATGTCGGGTGTAAGTCGGATACAGAGATGGGTTAAAATTGAATTACCTTTAGCTTTTCCTCATATTATGCTGGGAGTAAACCAGACCGTTATTTTTGCTCTATTTATGGTTATTATTGGAGCTTTCATTGGTACCGAAGATTTAGGGCAGTACATTATAAAAGCGTTATCAGATAAACAAGGAATAGGTAATGGACTATTGCTCGGGCTTTGTGTCGCATGTATCGGCTTGGCAGTTGACCATATAATTCAGACTTGGGCAATAAAAAGAAAAAAGTTATTAGGGATGGATTAGTAATAATATCAGCTTAGCATTCGATTGAAGTAACATCATACTTGTCACTTATAAGCGTAATTGGATGACACCAAAAAATATATAAATTAACAATTCTCAAAAATTCAAACTTAAGTGAAATTAATTAATAATTTAAATTTTGTTTGCTACGATAATACCAACATTACAGTGATATTGAGAGAACAGGAGAACGAGAAATGACAATAATTGATGGCAAACTGCTCGCAGAAAATCTAAGACATAAAATAGCCAATGAAGTGAGACAGTTTTCTCGTCCACCAGGACTTGCTGTAATTCTAGTTGGTGATGACGAGGCCTCTCAAGTTTACGTCAGAAATAAATCAAAAGCTTGTATAGAAGTTGGCTTCTATTCTGACGCTCTTCATAAATCTGCAAATATTACGTAAGAGGAACTATTGAATGACGGCGTTACAGTTTCGATTTGTCACAAGGCGTCAAGAGATGTTTCTGGTATGGTTAAGAGAGCTGATGTTGTGGTGGCCGGGTTGTTGCCCACCTTGTAAAGTGACTGGATTAAAGAGGGCGCAGTAGTTGTTGTTGATGTGGGTATTCACCGCCTTTATAATGGAAAACTAATTGGTGACGTTGATTTTGATGCCGCCAAAGACAGGGCCTATGCAATGACTCCTGTTCCGGGTGGTGTGGACCCAATGACGATTGCAACTCTACTAGAAAATTCAGTCATTGCCTACAAGGCAAAGCTTTGAAGTTCTAAAGCTTAATCGCGATATTTTTTGTGCGTACATAGTTGTAAAAAGCCTCAACCCCTTTTTCACGGCCAAAGCCAGATTTACCAACACCTCCAAACGGTGTTAATATACCACCAGCATACCATTCATTTATAAATACTTGGCCGGCCCTTAAAGCGCTTGCGGACTTGTGTGCAATGCTTAGGTTTTTAGTGAAAACACCTGCAACCAAACCAAATTCTGTGTCGTTAGCAATCTCAATTGCCTCCTCATGGCTATCAAAAGGAATGATGCACAGTACGGGTCCAAAGATTTCTTCTTGGGCAATTTCAGATCCTGGAGTTACGTTGTATAAAATGGTTGGCGCCATAAAATAACCTTCACGTTGAAGGCGTTGACCTCCAGTTGCAATAGTTGCGCCATCAACATTTGCTCTAACAATTTTAGCTTCAATTTCACTCAGTTGAGTCTCAGATATGACCGGTGTTAGATCGGGGTTTTTGAGGCCATGTCCAACTGACAAGCCTTCAGCTAACTCTACACAACGTTCTATAACTTCATCATAGCGTTCACGACAAACTAAAAGACGCGATAGGGCGGAGCATACTTGTCCTGCGTTAAAGAAAATGCCCCATTTAACACTCTCTAATACCTCATCAATATCTGCATCAGCATAAACAATTCCTGCAGACTTACCACCAAGCTCCATCAATGCTGGCACCACTTCATTGGCGGCAGATTTTAAAATGGCTTGTCCGGTAGGTACCGATCCGGTAAATACGATTTGATCTATACCTTTAGAAGCCACAAGCTTGGCGCCCAAATCGGAGCCGATACCATTGAGAATTGATACTGAGCCTTTGGGTGTGCCCGCTCGCTCAAGTGCAATACCAAGTGCTGCTATACCGAGAGGGTCAAGCTCGGGTGATTTGATAATGACAGAATTGCCTGCCGCTAAGGCAGGTGCTAAGCTACGTGCCGCTATAGAGACGGGAAAATTCCAGGGTACAATTTGGGCTGAAACACCATAAGGCTCAAGTACAGTGTAGTCAACATAACCAGAGCCTAGGGGGATGGACTTTCCCTCAATTTTGTCGGCTATGCCACTGTAGTAATCAAAATAGCTTGCCGCCTGAATAAATTCGGCTTTAGCATCATTGAGCGCTTTGCCACTTTCTCGGCAAAGAAGTTCAGCGCCTTCGTCAGCTATTTTTCGTATTTCTATCGCAATGTTTCTCAACAGTGCTGCTTTTCCAAGTGGTCCTAAGTTTTGTAAGTCACCTGATTCAAAGCAACTACGTGCACCCTTTAAGGCGTCGTTGAGACTTTTATCTGAAGCAAGTGCACAATAGGTAATGGTTTCACCTGTTGCAGGGTCTTCGACTGCAATTGATGCATTGTCATCACCCTCTTGCCACTTACCGGCAACGAAATTTCTAACGAGATTGTTTTGAATGAGTGTTTTCATGAGACCTTTGCATATTATTGTCTAAATTGATTAACTTGTGTTGCAACCCAGTGATGGAAACAGTGAGTTGGGCCATCCATTGCTGGTGAGAATTTTCCACCATCAAACAGCAGGCCGTGTCTGCCACTTTGCATACCTTCAACGACGCCCACATCTTCCAAAAATACCATTTTCCAAAATTTCGCATTGGCATCAACAAGTGCACCCAATGATGACATTTCTTCGGGTTTCTGGGCATAGTATATTGATACATGCTCTTTTGTTTTGCTGGTGCTGATTGGCTCAATTATAATAGCATAAACATGGTCTCTATGTGCACCCAACAGTACATTTGGATAAAACGAAAGATACTCACTGCCAGTATTCCACTTGTTAGAAAGCCCCATAAAATCCGGAAAGACGTTGCCATTTTCAGTCTTCATTTGCGTGTAAACATGTGAACCTTGGCCGGAAAAATGACCTGGCTCCTCAATGTCGTAATGATCTTCTATTTTGGAGGTAATGTTAAGCTCTGGGTGAACCCATGGCAGATGGTAGCTCTCGCAATAATTTTCAACAGCTAACTTCCAGTTGGTGTTAAGAGAAAGTTCGAATGATGAACTTTGACCACCATGGTGAAGTGGTTTTTCAAATTCTTTCCATCGCTCAATAGCTTTGGCAGCATAGTCTCTAAACTCTGGCGCGTTGTTTGAAATATTAATAAAAATAATGTCTTGCCAAACATATGAACGAATTTTAAAGAGGCCAAGATCGTCGTAGCGTATTGCTTCATGAGTATTTTTTTCTGGACCGCCAACCATTGGTGTAGCGCAAAGTTCGCCGCTGAGCTTATAACACCATGAATGATAAGGACAGCGAATAGC
>Ga0208335_1000461_pt1 | contig 14592 bp, 10 predicted proteins | sample DeeseametaMP0759_FD_184202 | JGI IMG/M metagenome (GOLD analysis project Ga0208335, IMG submission 184202) | Marine microbial communities from the Deep Atlantic Ocean - MP0759 (SPAdes) | ecosystem: Environmental > Aquatic > Marine > Oceanic | place: West of Cape Town, South Africa, South...
CGGTCACACCGGAGTCAACATTAACCGTGACCACAAACCAGGTGGTTCAGGTACAGTTGGGATGACAGCATATATGGCTGCTCCTGCCGACGGTTATACAGTGCTTGAGCATATCGATGATGCTTCGTCTGCCCATGCCTTGGATTCAAGCAAACCAAATCCGGCAGTTGACTTGATACCACTTGTAACTTCCCAGGTGACATTTTCACAAATATATATTCGGACCAATGAAACTCGTTTTAGTGACTGGGACTCATTTGTAAAATTTGTCAAAGGTAAAAATGGTAAGTCAACCATCGCCAATGTTTCCAAGGAAGGTTCTATGGAGCGGGTAACGATGAAATTCATCACCGAAAGTGCGGGTATGAAAATACAACAGATTTCCTTTGATAAGGGTGCACCCCGTTACGGTGCACTTCTAGGAGGTCAGGTTGATGCCCTGTTCGAGCAACCCGGAGATGTCAGGAAGTTCCTTGACGCAGACAAATTCAAGCCAATCCTGACCATTTTTAACGAACGTCCATCCGTATTTGCAAATGTCCCCACCCATAAAGAAAAGGGCATGAACTTTGAGCCTCTTTTACGTTTCCGTGGATTTTTCGTAAATGCAAAAGCTCCGTCTGATCGTGTGAAGTGGCTACAGTGGGCATTCCAACGGGGATATTGTCAGGATAGTTATCAAAAATTCAATGATTCTAAATACATGACAGTGATAGATAGCTACCGTGATACAGCTGGTGCCAGAGAACTTATTACCAGTACAATTGCACAATATCGAGCTGTCTATAAAACCATGGGTCTGAAACTAAAATAATTCCCTTCTTTAGTTTTATTTAAATCCTAAATCTACATTTAGCAATCGTGTCAGGTGAAATCTAACCTGACACGCTTCCCAAAACTTAGTGAGTCGCAAATGTCCAAGTTAAAGACAAATCATAAGGTTGAAACCTTGATTTGGTTAACTATTGTGGCAGTCTTTTTTGTTTTTTCATTTGAGTTTAATCAGGAAATTGAAATATATAAATTCGGAGCCACAGGTTGGCCCAGAGTAATTGTGGGACTTCTTTTACTGGTAACACTGGGTAATTTTCTCCATCTTTACAAAAAAGGTTCAGAGGCCCAGTTTGGACGGGTTGGCATTTCTGATGATGAAGAGGAAATTTCATATGATGGTATTGGCTCAATCCAGAAGTTGATAGCAATATTGGCCCTTCCTCTCATATTTGCATGGTCGCTAAAACCAGTAGGATTTTATTCGGCGACACCTGTTTTCATCGCTCTCACAATTATGCTATTAGGTGAAAAACGGATAAAATGGGTTTTAGGAATTACATTATTCATATATTTAGTTCTGATATTATTGTTTATGGTAATCCTCAATGCTCCACTCCCTCAGGGTAATATATCCCCATTCTATGATTTCAGTGCGTTCATGTTGACTCTAAATACCAAACTACACCAATCACTTAATTATTAATTTACAGATGGTTGATAATTTTCTTGCTGGTAGTGCAGCTCTTTTTGGAGATCCTTTCACTATTGGAGTATTTATCTTTGGTGTTATAGGTGGAATGCTGTTTGGTGCCATTCCCGGCGTTAGTATGTTAACTCTTGCAGCTATATTGTTGCCATTCACAGCTAGTCTTGAGCCAGCTCAAGGTGTGATGCTTTTTGCGGTAATATATTGTACAGGCACTTACGGTGGAGCTATTACGGCAATTCTGTTTAATATACCAGGTGCTCCTGAAAATGCTCCAACAGCATTCGACGGGTATCCTATGACCCGCAAAGGTCAATCTGGAAAAGCAGTTGGAGCAGCAGTTTTGTGTTCTGCAATCGGTGGTATCTCATCTGCGTTGATAATGATGGTGGCAACAGAACCTCTGGCGAACTGGGCAATCTCCAATATAGGGCCTCCAGAAATATTTGCTTTGGTATTTTTCGGTCTTGCTGTTGCTTCCTCAGTAGGTGGAAGGACCATGTGGAAGGGTTGGATGTCTGTGTTACTCGGTTTACTAATTGCTACGATTGGCCAGGATCCGGTGGGAGGTATAAATCGATACAATTTTGGTATTTCTGATCTTGCTGCGGGCATAGCATTTGTCCCTGCTATTATGGGTTTTTTTGCAGTTTCTGAAATTTTCGTTCAAGCAGAAAAAAAAGCAGTTGGCATGTATAAAGCCCCTAAACTTAGTCTTGATTTCCCTACTATTTTAGAACTATGGTCTCATAAAATTGCTGTGTTAAGATCCATCCTGGTTGGTTTTTTTTGCGGAATTCTTCCTGGAATCGGTGCAACCCTTGCGGCATTTATGGGCTATGGTGAGGCAGTACGCTGGTCTAAAAATAAAGATTCATTTGGAAAGGGGAATATAGAAGGGGTGATATCTTCTGAAACTGCTAATAATGCTGCTACTGGGGCCGCAATGATCCCGTTGCTGGCACTCGGTCTTCCAGGCGGTGCTATGACAGCATTAATGGTAGGGGTCTTTCAGATGCACGACCTGGAACCAGGTCCATTGGTATTTTATAATTCTCCTGAGTTGATATGGATCGTTTTTGCTGCAATGTTTTATGCAAATGTATCAATTCTCTTCATAGGTTTACTTGAAACTAAGACGATTTTACATCTACTAAAAATACCTTTTCAATTTTTGGCACCGATGATTTTGCTGCTGGCAAGTATTGGCTCATATATTGGACGCGGTCTGGTGCTTGATGTAATGATAATGTTTTGTACTGGAATAATGGGTTTTTTGCTTAGACGCTCAGGTTATTCTATCCCTGGAATTGTGTTAGGTATTATTCTTGGTAAAATCGGTGAACAAAATTTTGCCCAGGGAATGCAGATGGTCCATTATGATGTGCTGGAATATTTATCGCGTCCAATCTGCCTGTTATTGATAATTGCCGGTTTTTTGACATTATTTACAGGTATATACAAAGCCTTGTCATATACATTCAAGTCCTAAAATTGTTGTCCAAAACATGACAACCAAGCCATTACTTCAAGAGAAATCCTCGATACGGATCATTTTCTGGATTTGCATTGCAGAAATCCTGACAATGCAGGGAGTCTTTACGTTTTCATCCATGCTTCCTTTTTTTTTAGCCGAATGGAAGTTGGACAGTATTGACGCGGGCTGGATCAGCGGGATATACTATGGATCATACATGATATCTGTCATGATTCTGGTCAGCCTTACCGATTGGATTGATGCGAAAAAAATATACATCACCGGTGTTTTGATTACTCTTATCAGTTGCATAGGATTCGCATTGTTTGTTGAGGGTTACTGGAGTGCAATGTTATTCAGAGCCCTGGGAGGAATAGGTCTGGCAGGAACTTACATGCCCGGGCTGAAAGCTCTGACAGACCGTCTCTCGGGTACATCTAGGGTTCGTGCCGCATCTTTTTATACCTCCTCATTTGGTGTCGGTAGTGCACTTTCATTTTTGATTGGAGGCTCTATTCTCAAATGGTTCCCCTGGCAAATTGCTTTCTGGATTGCCGGCTTATGTGCTTTGCTGGCACTGCTGATTGTATCTAAAGTATTGGAAAATCGTCCAAACCGGGTTGGGTCTCGTTCCGGTCTTCGTTCACTGGACTTCAGGCCTGTAATAAGAAACTCAAATGCAATGGGTTGGATCGCCTGCTATACAACCCATAATTATGAACTGTTTGCATTCCGATCATGGATTGTTGTTTACCTGACATTTGCTTTGACTGGTGTAACTGGTGGTTTCTTAATTCAACCTACAAACATAATTTTCTTTGGGGTCCTTCTTGGAATGCCGTCCAGCGTCATCGGCAATGAACTGGCAATGCGTTACGGCAGAATACGTGTTGTAGTAAGTATCATGTGTCTCTCAGCAGTTTTAGCCATTGTGGTTGGAAACAGTATTGGTCTTTCAGCACCTTTGTTGATTGCACTTGTCCTTGTTTATGGATGTTTTGTTACAGGAGATTCTGCTTCAATCACCACTGGTGCAATTGAAAGTGCTTCGGAGGGAAATCGTGGAGTTACAATGGCCGTCCATTCAAGCATAGGCTTCATCGGTTCTTTCCTGGGGCCTATTGGTTTTGGATTAGTCCTCAATACTTTTGGAGGTCATAACAGCTCCGAGGCATGGTTTTGGGCATTTTCGTCAACCGGATTTGTTCTACTGTTAGGCCCCATCCTGTTATTAATTCTCAGGACCGTGAAAAAGACTTAATTATTTCTGGTGGATATGATGCCCATCCAAAGGAAGTTGAAGAAAAAATCTAAATTATAGAGAAAAATCAATGTCTCATTCAATTCTTGTTTATGAACATGGTGGCCCAGAGGTCATGAAGTGGGAAGAAATTCCACCTCAGCATCCTGGAAGAGGTGAAGTTTTAATTGATCAAAAGAAAGTTGGCTTGAATTTCATTGATGTTTATCAAAGATCTGGAAGCTACCCGTTAAGCCTGCCTTCTAGCATAGGAATGGAAGGGGTTGGTGTAGTAGACACAATTGGAGAAGATGTAGAAAATGTTAAAGTTGGTGATAGAGTTGGCTATGTTATGGGGCCGCCTGGTTCTTATGCAGAGAGTCGTTTATACCCTGCAGAAAGGTTAATTAAGCTACCTGATTATATTTCTGACTCTCAAGCAGCAGCAATACTATTGAAAGGTTTGACTGTATCATATCTAATTAATAAAACCTTTCCAGTTAAGAAAGGTCAAACAGTATTGTTTCATGCCGCTGCAGGAGGAGTAGGACTTATTGCTTGCCAGTGGCTAAATAAACTTGGTGTTGAAGTTATTGGTACCGTAAGCTCAGATGAAAAAGCTGAGATAGCTAAGGCTCACGGATGCCATCACACTATAAATTACTCTCTTGAAGATTTCACTGCTGGCGTTGAAGAGATAACAGACGGGAAAGGAGTTCCAGTTGTTTTTGACGGTGTTGGCTCAGATACATTTGAAGGATCTTTAAAGTGTCTTTCCCCTTTTGGCCTTTTGGTGTCTTTCGGTGCTTCTTCAGGACCTCCTCCTGAGTTATCAGTAGCAGTGTTGGCAAAAAAAGCTCTTTATATTACCAGGCCTAGTCTTTATCCACACACAGCAACAGCAGAGCTTACCGCGGGAATTAGCTCTCCCCTGTTCGAAGCAGTAAGAGATCGTCTATCAATATCTATTAATCAATCATATCCTCTGAAGGATGCGGCAAATGCTCACCGTGCTTTGCAAAGTCGCAAAACAACTGGATCTACAATTTTGGAAATTTAGATATAAATAAAATAAAACATAGGGGAATATAATTTACAATAGTAGTAAGAATATCCGCAGTTCCTGTCTGATTTCTTGCTTCATAGAATGAGCTCGTCTATACTGGTATACAAAACGTATTTTTCTCCAAATTGATTCAAAAATTCATGTCTGTTCTTATCGATAATAATACTAAGTTACTTGTTCAGGGAATCACTGGTTCACAAGGTATGCTTCATACTCGAGGCTGCAGAGATTACGGAACTAACGTAGTATCTGGAGTAACTCCAGGTAAAGGTGGACAGGATTTTGAAGGTGTACCGATTTATAATACGGTGCAGGACGCAGTTAAAGCTACAGGTGCAAATGCTTCGATGATTCTTGTTCCGCCCCCATTTGCTGCAGATGCAATCATGGAAGCAGCAGATGCAGAAATTCCTTTAATAGTTGCCATTACCGAGGGAGTTCCAGTTTTGGATATGGTGAGTGCAGTATCTTTTGTATACCAAAAAGGATCCCGTTTGATTGGTCCGAATTGTCCGGGTATTATAACTCCGGGACAAATTAAAATTGGCATCATGCCCGGACCGATTCATAAAACCGGACCGGTGGGTGTAGTTTCACGTTCCGGAACGCTTACCTATGAAGCAGTTGGACAACTCACCCGTGTTGGTTTGGGCCAATCGACTTGTATCGGTATTGGCGGAGATCCTGTGAATGGAACAAATTTCATTGACTGCCTCAAACTGTTTCAAGAAGATCCGCAAACTGAAGCCATAGTCATGATTGGAGAAATTGGTGGAGATGCAGAAGAACAGGCTGCTGCATATGCAAAAGATAATGTTTCCAAACCCATTGTAAGTTTCATTGCAGGTCAAACAGCCCCCCCCGGCCGTCGCATGGGACATGCCGGTGCCATTATTTCAGGTGGACATGGTACGGCTGCTGAAAAAATGAATGCTTTGCAGGAGGCCGGCATCCATGTGGTGAAAACTCCGGCAGAAATTGGCGAAAAGATGCTGGAAGCTTTAGCTTAAATCTTGGTTATTCGTCACACAAAGCTCTGAGCATCAAATGTTTTCTGTTCCTCAGAATGGACACAATAGTTTGTCAGAGCTAAAATGAAAAATTTCTCAGAGCAATCTGAAAAACTTTGATCAGTTACTTGCAATAGCTGGTCTAAAATTATGAGGAGAGTGTGCGGCAGTGGGAAGTGCGGTAAAAATCGCGTTTTGGATTCGCGGATCTGTTTGAAGGGTGGAGATTATTTTTTCGATGTTTTTATATTCGAAATGCTTGCAGAAAATGGAGAGGTAAAGTTGATTGATGCGCCTTTCTGTTTTTGAACCATTCCTTGATTCAACTTCAACTATACGCTTTGCGATCTCGTTTACCAGCCAGGGCATTTCTTCAAATTTATTCCGAAACAGACCAAAAATTTCTGCAAAAACCTCAATCAACGAAACAGAGAACTCTTCATTCAGTGCCCCGGGTTCTATATGGTAGTAGCTGCAGACTCGCTGTTTTATGTGTTCCAGCATCCTGCCCTGGAGCATGTTCACAAGCAGTTGCATTTCCTGCTTCAAGTTACATTTTGATTCTTCCGAATTGGCTTCGGAGAGTGCATCTAAACAATCAGCAATAACCCGAGTATACGGGCTTATAGTTGTCATTTTTAACAGAAGACCAAAGAAAACCGGTGAGATGATTATCTTTGAATGCTTTGTCCGTTACAGTGTTAATAATAAGAAAGCAAGCAGATAACTGAGTACAATGCTTAAAAGTTAATATACATACATTATGCAGCTTGCTAATAAATTACAAGTCCATTGGGAAAAATTTTCTATATTTTTTTCCTGTCCAGTATTGTGCAAACCGCACACCATTATTATTCTGCCATTTTCATCAATTAATTTTACTCCGTTCAATACCTGATTTTTTAGTATTATCAGTTGCACTCTATAATCATTTCAGGATTTTTTTCCCAGGGAGCAACTGTTAAAACACGATAATCTCTGAAGAAGATAGGCTCTGATTTGCTGTAGCGGAAAAAGACATGTGGTGTACAAGAGACGTAATAGTTTGTGGCTGATCGGTGGATCCTAGAGTGATGTAGTACCGAACATCCGATAATTATTGTAGTCAACAGATGAAATCCCAGCGTGACATTTCAAACCTTTAATGTTAAGCGGATCGGCTGGTGATCTGAGGCATTTGTATCGGTGTTGACAGAAACGTTTTGAATTTGCTGAAGAAAATTTTCGCTGAGAAAAAAATAATCACGGCAGTGCGGACCGTTTTTCCATTGTTTGTGATCAAACACTCCACAGGTTGGACTCCTGTTCCCATCAGGATTCACTACATTCCAGGCGTCAAACAAATCCGGAATTTTGTCGGGAAACGGAGCGGTCATTCGCTGATAAGAAACACTGTCCAGTGTGAAATTAAAATCACCGCAAATTACCATTTTTTCTGGACGATCAACTCTCTCAAACGGAGTATTCGGTAAATCCAGTCCAGGTTCATTATATTGAATGCAGGCTTCTTCGTGCAACTCACGGATACGCTGGACTTGTGACAATTGTTGTTTTTCTGAAAAAAATTCTAGATGTGTATTCATCATCCGAAATGCTCCGGAACTGGTGGGAATAACAAGTTCTGTTGTTTGCCTCGACATAAATTTTACTTTTGGATCTGCAGGAGAGGGCAACAGGTGATTCAGTACCTGTAACGGTGAATGCCGGGTCAGCACCAAGTTGCCAAATTGTCGCCGACCTCCGTTTACTCCTCCTGAACGGTCATGTGACGCTCCAAAAAAAGATTCGTATTCCGGAAAAAATTTCTGCAATTCTGCAACCTGATCACTCCCGTTGTCGGTGGCAGGATAGTTTCTGGAAACTTCCTGTAAACAAATTAAATCCGGAAATCCGTCAATGAGGATTTCCCGGGCAATTCGGCTCAAGTCGATGTGTCCATCTACTCCTTTGCCATACTGAATATTCCAACTTACAATAGTTAACATATGTTTTTAATCTGATTCAAACTTTCCCAGTATCGTTTGCCCTTTAAGCTCTTTCAATCGGACAGGAAGAAGCTGATTTCGTAAATCAGAATTATATAATTCATTCAGTACTACACGGATATAATTGTCTGTGTATCCACTGATAGTGCCATCCGGCTTCATGGATTCCCAAAGTACTTCTCGTGATTGTCCCAAAAATTTCTGATGAAATACACGACGTTTTTTTGTGCTTAACAAACGCAACTTTTCACCTCGTTGCTGTTTGACAGTTGGGGGAACTTGTTCTTTCATCTTGAATGCCGGTGTTCCATTACGGGCTGAAAATGGAAAAACATGAAAATATGCTAGAGGCAGTTTTTTAAGTAATTTGAGAGTGCTTTTAAATTCAGTTTCACTTTCTTCAGGAAACCCCACCATCACATCTGTACCGATGCACAAGTCCGGGACACTTTCGAATGCTCGCCATATTTCATCTGTATATTCTGCGGCAGAATAACGGCGCTTCATCTTTTGCAGAATAATGTCAGATCCGGATTGTAAAGGCAGATGAAAAAACGGTACCAGTTTATGCTGCGCGTCTGACATATATTGAAAAAGTAATTCCGGAACTGTGGTTGGTTCGATTGAACTGATCCGGATCCGGGACAGTCCCGGAAGAGTGTTGAGAAAATCAACTACGTCCACTAAAGTCTGTTTTCCAGTTTTATATGTTCCAACGTTGACTCCGGTAATTACAATTTCCCGTATGCCCTCTTGAACTAGCATCCTGGCTTCTTCCTGCAAATTCGAGAATTCTCGGTAACGGGATCGACCTCTTGCAAAAGGTATGATGCAGAATGCACACATGAAATCGCAGCCGTCTTGTATTTTTAGCGAAGTACGAGTGCTTTGATGAGAGGTTGTGCTACCAGAGAATTGAAGCGTTGAGTTAGCGGGGACCACGTCACGTTCAATTGTTTTAGTTTGTTTTCGCAGTTTTTGGGTAGATAAAGTTGAGCTGTGAGGAATTACAGCAGCAGTGAAAGTCGTTTTGTTTATTTTGGGCCGGACGATTAAAACTGTGTTTTGGGAATCGATTTGAGCCAAATAATCTGTTATCCGCATTTTTTCTTCACTGCCGATTACCAGACTAACCCCTTCAATTTTTGCGATGGCTTCCGGATCAATTTGCGCATAACAGCCGACAACGGCGATAATAGCGTCCGGATTTTGACGGTGAAGTTTACGAATTATTTGACGGTTTTTGGCATCACTGTGTTCTGTAACCGTGCAGGTATTTAGTACGTAAACCTCTGCCTGAGCGTACTCAGGAACCACAGCATAACCCTGCTGCTCAAAGCTGCGGGCTATTACTCCTGTTTCGGACTGATTTAATCGGCATCCAAGCGTATGTAAAGATACCCGTTTTTTTGCTGGTTCCTGACCTTCGTTTAATTCGTCTGCAGTGAAAGTTTCAGAATCAGGTGGTAGAGCCGTTTCAGATAATAGAGACATTTGGCGGGTTAAAAGTGGACTGGGGAATATCTTCCTGTTAATATAATCATAATATTTGTCGAACTCAAAATCAAAGGATTTTTGTCTTTAGATGCCCTTACTCTCTCATAACTAGGCGAAATTTTAAAGAATGATAGAATTTAACACGCACCCGGACAAGTATCAACACTGGACTATAGATTTTGACTGTCCTATTGCAACATTAAAGTTGAAAGTTAACGAAGATGGAGGGTTGCATTCCGGATATAAATTAAAACTCAACTCTTATGACTTGGGTGTGGATATCGAACTGCATGATGCAGTGCAGCGTTTACGCTTCGAACATCCGGAAATAAAAGCTGTTGTTCTTACTTCAGCAATGGATAAAGTTTTTTGTGCAGGAGCAAATATAAAAATGCTCGGTCTTTCTACTCATGCACATAAAGTGAATTTTTGTAAATTTACAAACGAAACCAGAAACTCAATTGAGGACGCAAGCCGGTTTTCAGGACAAACATATATCACTGCCATCAACGGAACTGCTGCCGGAGGAGGATACGAATTAGCACTGGCGAGTGAATATATCATGCTGGTTGATGACGGATCCAGTACTGTCTCTTTACCGGAAGTTCCACTTTTAGCTGTACTTCCAGGGACTGGTGGTTTGACCAGGATTGTCGATAAACGCAAAGTACGCCGTGATCATGCCGACTATTTTTGCACCATCACAGAGGGAATACGCGGCAAACGAGCAGAAAACTGGAAATTGATAGACGAACTTGTACCGCGCTCCAAATTTGAGCAAAAAGTAGAGGAACGTGCCATTGAGTTTGCAAACAAATCATCACGTCCAACTGACGCAAAAGGCATTGCTCTCAATCCGCTAAACCGCAAAATTGAAGAAAATAGAATTACTTATGATCATGTGAGTGTCGAATACGAGCGGCAATCCGGAATCGTAAATCTCACGATTCACGCTCCCGATGGAGATTTGCCGACTGATTTGGAAAGCATTCATGCAGCCGGGGCAAACTACTGGCCTTTAGCAATGGCACGTGAACTCGACGATGCAATTATGCATTTATCTTTTAACGAATTGGAACTAGGCACCTGGGTTTTCCGTACACAAGGCGAAGCAGACCAAATCACTATTATCGATCAAACTTTGATCCGACATCAAGAGCATTGGCTGGTACGTGAAATAATTTTGAATATCAAACGGGTTTTCAAACGTCTTGATCTGGCATCACGCAGTCTTGTCACCCTGATTGAACCTGGAAGTTGTTTTGCGGGCACTTTGCTCGAATTGGTATTTGCCGCAGACCGGAGTTACATGCTGGACGGTACTTTTGAAGGAGGCAATGAAGTGCCGGCTATGCTTCGTTCAACTGAAATGAATTTTGGTCCATTGCCAATGTGCAACGAATTGACACGTTTGCAGACCCGTTTTCTTAATGATCCGGAAAATGTGGAAAATGTCCGGGCAGAAATCTGCAAGGATCTGGATGCAGTTTTTGCAGATGAGTTGGGTCTGGTGACTTTTATTCCTGATGACATTGACTGGGAAGATGAAGTCCGGATTGCAGTTGAAGAACGCGCCAGTTTTTCACCGGATGCACTCACCGGAATGGAAGCATCTTTGCGCTTTGCTGGTCCGGAAACTTTGGAAACGAAAATTTTCGGTCGGTTGACTGCGTGGCAGAACTGGATTTTTCAGCGTCCAAACGCAGTTGGCGAGCAGGGCGCGCTTAAACTATATGGTACCGGTAAACAGGCCGGTTTCGATAAAAAACGGGTTTGATAATAGGACATTCTATATTTCATCTCGACCGAAGGGGTAGACCTGATAAAGTACTTATATCTTATAGTATTCCCCACATACATTAGGGATGAAACGATATAACTCGTGACTGTTGAATTCTCTTACAGGATAACAAAAAACACAAAGGTTTCTATGAAAATAAATTACAGCGAAAAAATTCCAAACAATGTCAACTTAAGCAGTGACCGACGTCTACAACGGGCACTGGAACGCTGGCAGCCTGGATATTTGAAATGGTGGGATGAACTTGGTCCAGAAAAAAGTACTGGCCACGAAGTCTATCTCAGAACTGCAGTTAGTGTAGAAAAGGAAGGCTGGGCGCATTTCGATTATGTAAAAATGCCGGATTATCGCTGGGGCATTTTCCTCACGCCTTCTGATTCTGATCGGACCATAAATTTCGGAATTCACAAAGGACAGCCGGCCTGGCAGGAAGTCCCGGGCGAATACCGTTCCGAATTGCGTCGGCTGATTGTTACTCAGGGTGATACGGAACCTGCCTCTGTAGAACAGCAAAGACTCTTGGGAAAAACATGTCCTTCACTTTATGATTTGCGTAATTTGTTCCAAGTCAATGTTGAGGAAGGCAGACATTTGTGGGCCATGGTGTATCTGTTACAGGGCTATTTTGGGCGTGATGGACGTGAAGAAGCAGAAGCCATGCTGGAGCGGCATTCAGGAGATCCGGACAAGCCCCGGATTCTGGAAGCCTTCAACGAAGAGACTCCGGACTGGCTTTCATATTTTATGTTCACATATTTTACCGATCGCGATGGTAATTTCCAACTGGGTTCGCTGGCCGAATCCGGATTTGATCCATTGTCCCGTACTTGTCGTTTTATGCTGACAGAGGAGGCGCATCACATGTTCGTCGGAGAAACCGGCGTAGGGCGTATTGTTCAAAGAGCCTGTGATTTGATGAAAGATCACAAAACCGAAAATACCGGTGCAACTGACGGAGTACGACAGTACGGTGGTATTGATTTGGAAACCATACAGAAATACCTTAATTTTCATTTTAGTGTTTCTACCGATTTATTTGGCCAGGAACTCTCCACAAACGCGGCTACTTATTACAATACCGGTATCAAAGGACGTTTCGGAGAAACAAAAATTAATGATGACCATTTGCTTCACGATTCAAGTTATTCCATTTTGGAACTGAATAGTGAAAAAATTGTCAATACAGAGGTGCCTGCTCTAAATGCGGTCAACGAGCGCTTGCGTGATGACTACATCAAAGACTGTGATTTGGGCGTACGACGCTGGAACAAGATTATTGAGGATGCAGGTATTGATTTTCGCTTGAAACTGCCGCACCGCGCATTTCATCGTGGTATTGGACAATTTTCAGAAATTCAAACTGATCCGGAAGGTGAAATCATCACACAATCCGAGTGGGATCGTCGCCATAGCGAATGGATGCCCTCACAACAAGACCAGGCCTATGTCCAATCCTTAATGCAGCCGGTTACAGAACCGGGAAAAATAGCCGGCTGGATTGCTCCTCCCAGAGGAAAAATCAATCGCCATCCTTTTGAATATGAGTTTGTGCGTTTCAATTGATTTTATCGGCTCGCAAATATTACCACGGATCAACGCGGATAAAACTGAGTTGTTCTTTTATTTGAGCCGCTAAGAGTTCGAAGGAAGATAATGTCCTTAGTGTTTGTTAGCGTTTTTAGCGGCTAAAATAAACCAGTTCAAATCTGTGTAAATCTGTGGCTTGAAACAAAAGAGATAAAATGCAAAAAAATACTGTTTCCATCGACACATCAGTTATTCCGGCAAAAATCGAATTTGCTCCGGAATTCAATGTGGTGGTTTCGTTCATCGACCGTCATTTGCAGGAAGGCCGGAAAGATAAAGTCATCATCCGTGAAACCGGAGGTGAAGAAATCACATACGGACAATTAGCAGAAAGAGTAAATCAGTCCGGAAATGTACTTAAAAATCTTGGACTGAATTCAGGAGACCGGCTGTTGATGATGGTAAAGGACTCCGCGGAGTTTTTCTATTTGTTTTGGGGTGCAATCAAAGCAGGTATAATTCCGGTTCCGCTCAATACGCTTTTGCGGGCCAAAGATTATGCTTTCATGATTGAGGATTCCGGATGCGCCGCAGTTATCTATTCTCCAGAATTCCGGATTGAAGTCGAACCGGCCTTGGAACTGCTTTCAGCAATTCCGGAAATTATTTTGCTCACCGAAGGCGAATCCGAATGTTTTCTGGATCAAACACAGTCCGCTGACTCAAAACTCGAAGCCGCTCCGGCGAACGCAACCGATGACTGTTTCTGGCTCTACTCTTCCGGAACCACCGGAAGGCCAAAAGGCGCGGTTCACAGTCACAGTGACATGGTTGTCACCAGTCAACATTACGGCAAAGACACACTCGGAGTACGTGAAGACGATATTTGTTTTTCTGCCGCAAAACTCTTTTTTGCTTATGGTTTGGGAAACGGTATGACCTTCCCTTTGTGGTCTGGAGCAAGCTGTGTTTTGTTCCCAGCGCGCCCCACTCCGGCAAGCACTTTTGATGTGATTGAACGTTTCAAACCGACACTTTATTTTGGCGTTCCTACGCTTTACGCCGCTCAATTGCAGGCTCTTGAATCATCCGAAAGCGAAACCTCCATAAGTCCTGACTTGTCATCTTTGCGTATGTCAGTTTCAGCCGGTGAAGCCTTGCCGGCAAACATTTTCCGTCGCTGGAAAGAGCAAACAGGAACAGTGATTTTGGACGGCATCGGTTCCACAGAAGCACTGCACATTTTTATTTCCAACCGTGCAGACGACATAAAAGCCGGAAGCAGTGGACGCATGGTTCCGGGATATGCTGCTAAAATTGTTGATGAGACCGGTAATGAAGTTCAACAGGGAGAGGAGGGGCGTTTATTGATTCAGGGTGATTCTACCTGTAAATATTATTGGAACAATTCGGAAAAGACGACGGCAACAATTGTGGACGGCTGGCTCAATACCGGAGATACCTATCATCAGGACGATGACGGTTATTTCATCTACGGCGGACGCAGTG
>Ga0208335_1000462_pt1 | contig 14530 bp, 11 predicted proteins | sample DeeseametaMP0759_FD_184202 | JGI IMG/M metagenome (GOLD analysis project Ga0208335, IMG submission 184202) | Marine microbial communities from the Deep Atlantic Ocean - MP0759 (SPAdes) | ecosystem: Environmental > Aquatic > Marine > Oceanic | place: West of Cape Town, South Africa, South...
GCTGAGATCAATAACGCTTTAGCGTGATACTCGTCCTCTATATCAAAAAGTTTTGGGTAGTCTTTCACCATCACACCACAGCCACTAGCACTGGAAAGTATGACTTCAATACCACTGTCAAGCTGTCTCTGCCATGCATCAATATTTTTCTTAGCCTTGTGAATCGCCTCCTGTGAAGCGGATAAATGTTGATCAATCGCACCACAACACTGACTTTGCGAGCCCTCAACAACAGCAACATTTAATTTTGTCAAAATGTTTTTAATGCTGTGGTTAATGTTCGGTGCCAAAGTTGGTTGTACACAGCCACCCAACAAAAGAACTTTACGTGCACTATTCTCAGCTTTGAGTTTGTAGCCCACTTTATTAGAATGGCGGAAAAAATAACCAATAGGTTTAAACAACAAAGGCGTTGTTAAAAACTTGCGAACGAACAAACGATAACTTTTTTGCCAAAAAGGACGCTTGGTTTCAAGAAAATCTCGTCCTATATCTAACAGTTGTGAATATTCAACGCCAGAGGGGCACGTGGTTTCGCATGAACGACAAGTCAAACAGCGGTCCAAATGTTTTAAGGTGTCAAAACTTGCTTGATTATTTTCAAGCGCTGATTGCATTAAATAAATACGACCTCTTGGCGAATCAAGCTCATCACCAAGTATCTGGTAAGTTGGGCAAGTGGCCAAACAAAAACCACAATGCACACAAGCGCCAATCACCTTGTTGGCCTTTTGGTTAGTAAAGTCTGAGAAGGTGGGTTGTTGTACCGAGGAATGCATTAAACAAAAATTCCGTAAGGATCAAAGATTTGTTTTAATTTCTGGGTTAATGACGTATGTAGCGGAGAAGTTTTTTGTTGTGGCCTTGGTTTTTTCTGATGAGTAAGAGCTGCAGCTGCTGGTAATATCTTAAAACTCATTTGAGTAATAAGCGCCAGCTGCCCTTTTGAGCCAACTAGCAATCTGGAGACATCGTAACCGGCAACATTTTTCATCACTTGGCCGCCAAAATTCATTAGTTCGCCCTTACCATTAATAATTTGCACGCCCAAAATAGCGTCGGCGAAGTCAGCTCCAGCACTTGCGTACAACGCGCCAATGGTTTGCTCTGGATTATCTGTAAAAAAAGTAAGCGCTTGATTATTTTTCTTTAGGATTTGTTCGATTTCAGCAATCCGTGTGCCGGCTTTGATAGTAATCACAAGCTCTTCAGGATAGTATTCCACAACACCCGAATAAGTACTCATGTCAATATTCTTTTTCAACTCCGAGCTCGTTCCACCAATGTGAATTTGTTTGCTTTCTTTAATCAGCTGTTGAAGCTCTGCAATCGATTTCATTTAAAGGCCTCTTAAAAACGCTCTAATTCTGGATGTGGCAACTCGCCGTGGTGTACGTGCATATTGCCCAGTTCTGCACAACGATGGAGTTCTGGCACTGCTTTGCCTGGATTAAGTAGTAATTGTGGATCAAACACTGCTTTAATTTGGTGAAAGACCTCCAGTTCGGCGGCGCTGTATTGTACACACATGGCGTCTAATTTTTCAATACCAACACCGTGCTCTCCTGTAATCGATCCACCCACAGCCACGCAATGTTTGAGAATATCCATACCAAAAGCTTCTGCTTTATCGATCTCACTTGGTTTGCCGGCATTATAAAGAATCAGTGGATGCAAATTACCATCGCCGGCATGGAAGACATTGGCAACACGGAGCTGATAATGTTTTGATAATTCGTTAATTTTTTCCAATACACCGGCCAAATGACGCTTTGGAATGGTACCGTCCATACAATAATAATCTGGCGCAAGACGCCCTACCGCAGGGAAGGCTGATTTACGCCCTTGCCATAGCAATAAGCGCTCTGCTTCGTTCTCGGAAACTTTAATGGTTGATGCACCGGCAAGGATTTTCAATGCCGCTGCAAGTTCGGACTCTACCGACTCTACTTCACCATCCAATTCGCACAACAGCAATGCTTCTGCGTCTAATGGATAACCAGCATGAGCAAACGCCTCAGAAGCCTCAATGGCAAATTTATCCATCATCTCCAAGCCCGCTGGAACAATACCAGCTTTGATAATATCCGCCACAGCATTAGCACATTCTCTTACTGTGTCAAAACCTGCCATAACCAACTTGGCAAGCGCTGGCTTTTTAGTAAGTTTGACGGTAATTTCGGTAATAACACCTAATAGACCCTCTGAGCCATTCATAAGCGCCAATAAGCCTAATCCCTCATCATTACGACTTAAGATTAATTCTTCACCAGCCATGGTGAGCATTTTTATTGCCTCAACATTATGCACGGTTAAACCGTATTTCAGGCAGTGTACTCCACCAGAATTTTCAGCAACATTGCCGCCAATAGTGCATGCTATTTGCGAAGATGGGTCTGGTGCATAATACAAGCCATACTCGGCAACCGCTTCGCTTATAGCTAGATTCCTTACTCCGGGCTCGACAACAGCCAATTGACTCTCGGCGTCAATCGATAAAACACGAGTCATTTTTGAGAGACCAAGCACCACACAGCCTTCAAGTGGTGTCGCACCACCTGAGAGGCCCGTACCAGCACCTCGAGTCACTACTGGTGTTTTTGTATTGCGACAAATTGTGAGTACAGCTTTGATTTGCTCAATGTTTGTAGGCAGTGCAACCGCCATTGGCTTTTGCTTATAAAGGCCAAGACCATCACACTCAAAAGCACGTGTATTCTCACTTCCGAAAATGACACTGCCCTTTGGTAAGGCGTGGGATAATTGACTGGTAACTGACATTCTGGTCATTATCCAGTGATTTGAATTCATGCAGTTATGAATTTTTTTACAATTACCTAAGTTCAATTGTAAGATAATACGCACCAGATCTTTATTGACTCCTTTTTTTTTAATTATCCAATCATTTATTATGCAATCATTTAATCCACCTGTAAGAACACTCATGGGTCCCGGCCCGTCAAATGTTCACCCTAGAATCCTTAGCGCAATGGCTAGACCAACTATTGGTCACCTAGATCCTGCCTTTGTTGGCATGATGGACGAAGTTAAAGAAATGCTGAAAATTGCATTTAAAACTGAAAATGAATTAACAATGCCTGTGTCTGCACCAGGTTCTGCGGGAATGGAAGCATGTTTTGCAAACTTAGTCGAGCCGGGAGATAAAGTAATCGTTTGTAGTAACGGCGTTTTCGGTGGCCGCATGAAAGAAAATGTTATTCGTTTTGGTGGTGTAGCTGTGATGGTCGAAGACGACTGGGGTACAGCTGTTAGCGCTGATAAATTAGAGCAAGCACTTAGCGAGAACAAAGACACAAAAATTGTTGCTTTTGTTCACGCTGAAACTTCAACGGGCGCTATGTCTGATGCTAAAAAACTTTGTGAGATTGCCCATAAATATGGCTGTCTTACAATTGTTGACGCGGTGACATCACTTGCAGGTTCTGAGCTACGTGTTGACGAATGGGAAATTGATGCTATTTATTCTGGCTCACAAAAATGTCTTTCGGCAATGCCAGGCATTTCACCAATCAGCATGGGCGATCGTGCAATTCACAAACTAACGAACAGAACTACGCATGTTGCGAGCTGGTTCCTTGACCTTAACCTGGTCATGGGTTACTGGGGCGAAGGTGCAAAACGTACTTATCACCATACAGCACCTGTTAATACCCTTTATGGTATGCATGAATCTCTTGTGATGATGTGCGAAGAAGGCGTTGAAAATGCATGGGTAAGACACCAAACAAACCACGAACTGCTTAGAGATGGTCTTGAAGCGATGGGTATGAACTACCTTGTGAAAAAAGAAGACCGCCTTCCGCAACTAAACAGTGTGTTTATTCCTGAAGGCGTTGACGAAGCAGCAGTAAGATCGACACTTTTAAACGATTACAACCTTGAAATTGGTGCGGGTCTTGGCACATTGGCAGGTCAAGTTTGGCGCATCGGTTTGATGGGTCACACTTCTCGAAGAGAAAACATTACTCTTTGTTTGGCTGCATTAAAAAACGTGCTATAAATAAAGAATGCAAGACAAAAAAGGCGACCTATTGGTCGCCTTTTTTTTTACGTCTAATATTATTTAATCAATAATTTTAGCCAATAATTCTTCATCCGTTTCCACGCGCTCAGGATCAGGCAAACAACAATCTACCGGGCAGACTTCCACACACTGTGGGGTATCAAAATGACCAACACACTCTGTGCATTTATCGCCATCGATTTCATAAATCTCATCACCCATATAAATCGCTTCATTTGGGCATTCTGGCTCACATACATCGCAATTGATGCATTCATCGGTAATTAATAATGACATAATCTATCCAACTTAATAAAATCTAATTAGCGCTATCAACCTCAATCGCGCCTTCCTCATTGCTGAGCTTGCATATTTTAACTTATGAAGACTAATATATTAATGATTTTGGGTATCATTAACGGTTTTTATTTCAGGGTTATTCATGAGAGCTCTACTAGTTACATTTTCACTTCTTTTTTCCTCACTCTCATTTGCTGCGCAAGACGAGGGTATTTTTGCACATATTCAAACCAACAAAGGTGAAATTGTTGTTGAGCTTGCTTATGAAAAAGCACCGCTTACCGTTATTAACTTTATCTCACTTGTAGAGGGTACTAAAGTCAGCAATAAAGACCTTGGTACGCCTTTTTACGATGGCGTTGTTTTCCATCGAGTTATTGATAATTTTATGATTCAAAGCGGCGATCCTGAGGGAACGGGCATGGGTGGCCCAGGCTACTTATTTATGGATGAATTTAGTGACTTAAAGCATGATAAGCCTGGCATTTTATCGATGGCAAATTCAGGTCCTAAAACCAACGGCTCTCAATTTTTTATTACCCATATCCCAACCCCTTGGCTGGATGGAAAACACAGTGTTTTTGGCTCTGTCATTGCGGGAATGGATGTTGTCAACTCTATTGATCAGGGTGATACTATCGAGCACGTAACAATCCAAAGAGTGGGTGAGAAAGCAAACAACTTTGCCACCGGTGAGCAGGCTTTTACCACCGCACTTAACAACAAATCTTTAGCAGCACAAAAAGAAAAAGAAAAAGCACAACAAGTTTTTGAGGAAACGGTTGTAGCAACATTCCAGGGTGCCAAAAAGAATGACTCTGGGTATTTTTCTGTTATTACTCAGGAAGGTGCTGGAGAAGAAGTCAAAATTGGTAGTAACGTCTCGATTGAAATATCAATTGAGTTGCTTGATGGCACTGTGCTTCAAGCATCTGGCAAGCCCGCTCAATTCAGACTAGGCAACGGTGAAATTTTGGGCGTTATCGACACTGCCACCTTAGGTATGAAAGTTGGTGAGGAGCAGCTTGCTATCGCCACATACCAGCAAGCATTCGGCGATAGAGAGATGGGTATTCCTATGGATTCTATTTTAATCTTTAAGTTGAAATTACTTTCCAGCGGAGAATAAGCCCCTATGTTTCTTGAACTGATTAGTTTTCTAGCCTCACTTGATACGGGTTTTAATGTTCTTAATTACTTAACAGTTAGAGCTGTCTTTTCAATGATGAGTGCTTTGTTGATTACTCTTCTCTTAGGAAAAACGATTATCGCCAAACTGCAACACTATCAAATAGGGCAAGTGATTAGGGGTGATGGCCCTGAATCACACCACGCCAAGGCTGGCACACCAACAATGGGTGGCGTGTTAATTTTGTCTTCCTTTATGATTAGTATGATTATTTGGGGAGACTGGCATAATGTTTATTTATGGATTGTGATTTTTACTGCGGCTTCCTTTGGTTCAATTGGTTTTTTTGACGATTATCTAAAATTAAAACACCATTCTTCTGATGGCTTGCGTAGTCGACACAAACTTATTTTTCAATCCATTGCGGCTATCACTATTGCTTGTTTGTTGCTCTACAATACTTCTGCACCTATAGATACCCAACTGCTAGTACCTTTTTTCAAAAATGCCGGGTTTGAACTCGGTGTAATTGGTTTTTTAATTTTGAGTTATTTTGTCATCGTCGGTAGTTCTAATGCGGTCAATCTCACCGATGGCTTGGATGGTTTGGCCGTTATGCCAGTAATATTGATCAGTGGCGCCTTGGCAATTTTTGCTTACATCGGCGGCAACTACAACTTTTCTAATTATCTCAATATGCCTTTCATGCCGGGTACAGGGGAGTTATTTGTAGTCTGTGCGGCTTTGATTGGTGCCGGTTTCGGATTTTTGTGGTTTAACACCTACCCCGCCGAGATTTTCATGGGCGACGTCGGCTCGCTTGCCCTTGGCGCGATTTTGGCTGTAATCGCTATTATTGTTCGTCAAGAGTTATTATTCTTCTTAATGGGGGGTGTTTTTGTTGCTGAAACCCTCTCGGTTATTCTGCAAGTGGGTTATTACAAACGCACAAAAAAACGCTTGTTTTTAATGGCACCACTGCACCACCACTTTGAAAAGATGGGGCTATCCGAGCCAAAAATTATCGTGCGTTTCTGGATGATTACCCTCATCCTTATTCTGATTAGCTTGGCCAGCATTAAAATCCGTTAAAACAATAAATAACGCCAGATCATTTACTCAGTAAAATGCTCGACTTATGAATACATTAGACAAATGGGATAATCGCTATTTAGCACTTGCTAAAGAGGTAGCAACTTGGTCTAAGGACCCATCAACCCAAGTTGGCGCAGTTACTGTTGGTGCCAAGAAAGAAGTACTTTCACAAGGCTTTAACGGCTTCCCGAGAGGGATTAAAGATACTCCAGAGCGTTACAATCACAGAGAAACCAAATATAAGTTTGTTGTCCATGCTGAAATGAACGCTATTTACAACGCAACCTATTCCGGCACTTCTCTTGATGGTGCCACACTCTATATTTATGGCTTACCTATTTGCTCAGAATGCGCCAAAGGCATTATCCAAGTTGGTATAAAAAAAGTTGTTATCGAAAAATCTAAAGAGCTGGACAACTGGAATGAAAGTCTGCGACTCTCGCAAGAAATGTTTGCTGAAGCGGGTGTTGAGTTAATCATTAAAGGCGAGTCTTAATAGTGTCTGAAATTTCCAATCGTCGCACCTTTGCGATTATTTCTCACCCTGATGCCGGTAAAACCACAGTTACAGAAAAACTGCTGCTCTATGCTGGTGCAATTAAATCTGCAGGCAGTGTCAAGGCTAGAAAAGCCAGCACCCATGCAACCTCAGACTGGATGGAAATGGAAAAAGAAAGAGGTATTTCGATTACCTCGTCCATCATGCAGTTTTCTTATGATCAGCATATGATTAACCTACTTGATACTCCGGGCCATGAGGATTTCTCTGAAGACACTTATCGCACCCTTACTGCTGTCGACTCTGCATTGATGGTAATAGACGTTGCAAAAGGTGTTGAGCAGCGCACAATTAAATTAATGGAGGTCTGTCGACTGCGTGACACCCCGATTTTGACATTCATTAACAAATTAGACCGAGAGGGTAAAGAACCTATTGACTTACTCGACGAGGTGGAGTCAGTGCTAAATATTGAATGCGCACCTATTACTTGGCCGATTGGCATGGGTAAACGCTTCAAGGGTGTTGTGCATTTACTGGAAGATAAGATCTACCTTTATGAATCTGGAAAAAACTCCGAAATTGGCGAAAATACCATTATTGAAGGTATCAACAATCCAGAACTGGATGCAATTCTTGGCGCAGAATTGGCTGAGGAAGTAAGAGAGGAAATTGAGCTTATTGTCGGCACAAGCACGCCTTTTGATTTAGACGACTTCTTAGCTGGCAAACAAACGCCTGTTTTTTTCGGTTCAGCTATTAGTAATTTTGGCATCCAAAACTTGCTTGATGGTTTTATTAAATACGCACCAACACCACAATCTCGCGAAAGCGACACAAGAATGGTCAGTCCAGACGAAAGCAAGCTTACCGGATTTGTCTTCAAAATTCAAGCAAATATGGACCCTAAACACCACGATAGACTTGCCTTTATGCGCATTGTTAGTGGTGAGTACACCAAAGGCATGAAAGTGCTGCAAGTTTCAAGCGGAAAGCAAATCAAAATTGCCAATGCGGTTACCTTTATGTCACGTGAAAGAAGCTCCACAGAAAAGGCTTATGCTGGCGATGTGATTGGCATTCACAATCATGGAGGCATTAGTATTGGCGACACCTTTACTCAAGGTGAAAAGCTTAACTTTCAAGGGATACCGAATTTTGCCCCGGAGTTATTTCGTCGCGCTCAATTAAAAGACCCTCTTAAAGCAAAAGCCCTACAAAAAGGCCTAAATCAGCTCTCTGAAGAAGGTGCTACACAAGTATTTCGCCCCATTATTAACAGCTCTCAAATATTAGGAGCTGTCGGTGTTCTGCAATTTGACGTGGTTGCTCATAGGCTTAAGCACGAATACGGCGTTGATTGTCAATTTGAGGCAATAGGCATTGCCACCGCACGTTGGGTTTCAGGCAGCGACAAGGATATTGAGCAACTCAAAATCAAGGCAGGCAATAATGTGGCTATTGACAGCGCTGGCATGCTGTCTTATCTAGCCCCTAGCATGGTGAATTTACAACTGACTATAGAGCGTCATCCTAATTTGGTATTTAGCGCTACTCGAGAACATTAATTTTTAGAGGTGTTTTTTAGCCATCTCTTTGTTGTAAAGAAAACTGCGAATTGGTCATTTACTAATTTATGTAAACTCCCAACTCTTATTTACCTTATGCCTCGACATGACAAAAAATCACCCTCTAAAAGTATCCTTGTTTTTTAATCCTCACTGCATAAAATTGAGACAATAAAAAACCCAGCTAACGCCGGGTTTTTTATTAAATGAATACAAAAAAATTACTGCCACGCTTAGCTTTTAAGCATCTACGTGAGCAGGTCTAACTATTTCAGCAATATCTAACTTGTTAAGATAACCGACTTCAGCACCGCTGTCGTCTTTAACAATTGCACAATCGGCGTGCGAGCGTAAGACCTCACCAAGGACAATGTCAATCGTGTCATTGGCCTTAACAACCACTTTTTTGTCGGATTCCGCAGGCTTAACATCCGTCATTACCGACTCGGCGTGTAACACATGTGAACGATTGACTTTTTTGACAAAGTCGGTCACATATTGATCAGCAGGATGCATTAGGATTTCCTGTGGTGTACCGTGTTGAATCAATTGACCACCATTAAGAATGGCGATACGGTCACCAATCTTAAGTGCTTCGTCCAAATCGTGGGTAATAAAGATAACCGTTTTGTGCAGCTCACTTTGAAGCTCTAAAAGAAGGTCTTGCATATCACTGCGAATGAGTGGATCAAGCGCACTGAAAGCTTCGTCCATCATTAAGATTTCGGTATCACAAGTCAGCGCACGAGCTAGGCCCACACGTTGTTGCATACCGCCTGAGAGTTGTGAAGGATAGCGATCTTCGTAACCATCCAGCCCAACACGGTCAATCCATCTCTGTCCACGCTTTTCAGCCTCTTCACCAGAAATGCCCTGCAAGTGAATGCCATAACAGACGTTGTCCATCACCGTTTTATGAGGCAACAAGGCAAAACTCTGAAAAACCATCGCAGTTTTTTGCTGCCTAAACTGGCGCAACTGTTCAGGTGCCATTTGAATCACATCTTCACCACCAATCATAATCGAGCCAGTGGTTGGCTCAATTAATCGATTTATGTGGCGAATCAAAGTTGACTTACCAGAGCCCGATAGGCCCATGATCACTTCAATATTTTTATTTTTTAGATTAAGATTGATATTACTTAAGCCCAACACATGTTTATGCTTTTTAAGTAAATCATCTTTACTCATGCCATTTTCGACATGCTTCAATACCGATTTGGCATTTGGACCAAAAATTTTTGTCAGATTTGAGATTTTAATTTTTATATGTTCATTCATAATACATCTCCAGAACGATGTTTCTGAATTCGAGTTCCGAATGCCTGCGAAACTCTGTCAAATATAATTGCTAGGGCCACAATCGCAAGACCGTATAGCATACCAAGTGAAAGGTATTGGTTTTGAACAGCCTGAAGTACCGGCAAACCTAAACCGGTCACACCAATCATTGAGGCAATGACCACCATCGCTAGCGCCATCATAATTGTCTGGTTCACACCAGCAAAAATATTTGGCAAAGCGAGTGGGATCTGCACAGTAAATAAGCGCTGCCTATAGGTCGCACCAAAAGCATCTGCAGCCTCCATCGCTTCTTTATCTACAAGGCGAATACCAAGGTTCGTCAAGCGAACAATCGGTGGCATAGCGTAAATACATACCGCAATCAAACCAGGAACCTTACCTATACCTAGCAACATAACGACGGGTATTAGATAGACAAAAGAAGGAATCGTCTGCATGATGTCAAGCACCGGTGTAATTATTGCCTGAGCTCTGTCAGACCGTGACATCCACACTCCAACGGGCACCCCAATTGTGAAACATAACAGAGTGGCAGTCGCTATCATAGTTACAGTAGAGATCATTGGAGTCCACATGTCAAGGAATCCAATAGCAAAGAAACCTAGTATTACTCCCACTGTCACTTTCCAGCTTCTGGAACCAAGCCAGGCTAGTGCACCTGCACCTAATAAAAAAACAGGCCAAGGTGTGGCAAGCAATAGCTGTTCAAATCGAGCTAAAAAGAATAATAGTGGGTCAAATATTTTTTCAATAATATCTCCAAACTCTCTCGTAAAGTCCCTAAAGGCTGAGTCCACACACATACGTGAATTCATCATCACATCACGAGGTATTGATATAGCGTTATTGACAAACAAAGAAAAGTCAGATACGTTAATTGCGTCACTTACCTGAGTCGATAAAGTCGCAAAATAATCTCCTTGAGTAACGGGGTCAACTGATTGAGCAGACTCAAATTGAGTTTCAATATTTTGAGACAATTTACTAATAGTTGCTGACAAAGTTTCTGGGTCAGTAGAACGAACGGACATATATGTTCTATCAAGCCTTTGCACTACCTTATCAAGATTAGCGATTACACCAACCTTTATTTCTGCATAATTACCAGCCTCATGCTGAGCCGCTATATCGATTACTTTTGCACCTAGCTCATTTGTTTTATTAACTAGTGGCATTAATACGTTTTCAACTATACTAACATCAGTCCTTATGGAGGCTTCTTTGACCGCTCTAGAGAGAGCCTCAGGATCGTTTACTAAAGGCATGAAGTTTGATACAATCTCGTTACTATCAACCATGTCTTGTACTTTTGCATGGGTTGTGATACTCAACTCATCCAAACTGAAAATCATATCTTTAGAACCAGAAAAAGTCTTATACGTCGAAGCTAAAGAATTTATCTTATCCCTTATTTGAGAAATTTGCTCAATGTGTGACTGAACTTCGATATTCGAATTGAGAGAGTCGACCTGACCTATAAGTCCTCGAATTTTCTCGTGTAACGAGCCTATCTGTAAACCTATATCACTCATAAACGATGTGCTATAGGTGTCTGCCTTATAAGCGTATTGTTGTGCCAACAATTCAACTTTATTAACAAGTTCGCTGGCATTATCGTTACTAACTAGATAGCGTGAGTTTTCCTCTATATCTTTTAGAAGAGGCTCTATATCCTTAAATATTGAAGTAAATTGATTAGGTGAATTTATCGAGTCAACCCTATTTGAGAGTTCTGCAACAGAATTGTTATAAGCCTCATATTGATTGGCTGCGTTAGAGTTAAACTGAGCTCCAAGCTCCTGAGTTTTATTTTCTAGGACTTGAGATAATAATTGAACTTTTTCAAGCAGTTCTGCAGCACTATTTACCTCAGTTAAAGGATTTGATTCATTTGATAACTCCTTTAAAGTTTGGGCTTTGACACTAGCTCGATCCGCGAGTTTAGTATAGTTATCAGTGATTTTGACTAGCTGAGTATAATCTGTCGCACTTAGAGCTTGTGACGTCAAGTCATCTGCTCTTTTAGTCATTGCTTGAATGAAATTTAGGTCCTTATTGGCAATTCTCAAATCACCAATTTCAACTGCTGTTGGTAGGCAATCTAATATGCTTTGTTTAGGTATCGGTCTAACTGCCACTTGTCACTCCAATGAAAAATTGCCCGTAATCTTTTAATCTACGGGCAATTAAATACTACTTTTTAATTTACTACTATAGTGAAGCTATTATAGTGAAGCCTCAACTGTGGCAGCTACATCAGCGTCAACCCATGCCTTCCATACATCACTATGATTCGAAAGAAAATGAGTAGCAGCATCAGCTCCAGTGCCACCAGTCTCACCCATCCAAACAAGCATAGAGTTCATGATAGTACCAGGCCATGTACGTGCAGCAAAGTAAGCCATACCTTCACTTGGTCCGTTGTAGAAAAAATTGTCACTCAACAAAGTGTTGACACGTGACTCAGTCCATCCAGAAACCTGAGGATCAGAGCAACCATCAGCACCAAGCGCAATACAACCATCCCAGTTATCATTACCGGCAAACGCTCCCATGTCAAGCTTCCTGAGGTCATATTTACCAACCAATGAAGTCGGGCTCCAGTAGTAACCAAACCAGTTTTCACCTTGTTCAGAGGCTTTCGCAATGGAACCATCAAGACCAGCTGCAGTACCAGGATCACCTAGTACCCATCCTTTGTCAGCCATTCCATGGGCTCTGAAAAGACTTTGGCTTGCTAACTGACAACCCCAACCAGCAGGACAACCCATAAAGAAACCCTTAGAGGGGTCTTCTTTGCTAGGAAATAAATCAGGTCGAGCTATAACATCTTCGACTGTAACTAGTTCTGGGTTTGCGTCTTGAGTAAAGGGTGTAATCCACCAACCCTCACCTAGACCGCTCATTGGCGCTGCATTACCAATATGTATTCTACCTGCTCCAACTGCACTATCAACAAGTGTAGCCATCGCATTAGCCCATATTTCTGGAGCCACGTCCGGCTCCCCTTTTGCATCCATTGAAGCCCATGTAGTCATTGTAGCACCAACCACAAGCTCAACTTCGCAGCCCATTGCCGTCAAAACAGCTTTGTCGACATGAGCCATCAAAGATGCCGAAGGCCAGTTCATGTCGGCAATAGTAATTTTGCCACAAGCAGCGTTAGCAGCCGTGCTCAATAACAATGCACCGGCTACGGCACCTGCTAATTTAGTCGTTAATCGTACGTTCATATGTTTCTCTCCTTTTTTTAAATAAATAACTCGATGTGAATGCACTTACCTCCACACCGAGCATTTATTATAACTTGCAAAAAAAACTAATCATCTTTCTTTTTAGTCTCACTATAACCATATTAATAAAAAAATCAATTTTTGCTCTAAAGTATGATGGCTAACACTATAAGTCATGAACAACTAAATTCTAGCAACATAACACCGGGTAACGCCGGAAAACATTAATTTTAGTGGCTTTGGGTAAAGCTCTATTCGTCAAATTCTTACACACTTTGACTCTTAGTGAAAAATCCAAGATTCAAAAAAACGATTTTTAAAATCATCATTTTTCGTGATATGAAGTATCAAAACATTCAATCTTGTGGTTCATTATAATATGCACCATTAAACAAGGCGATTTTGGCATGCTTGCAACTCATGCAAGCGATAAAACCCTAGCCAGTAATTTCAGACATCTGCTCAGATTCATCGTCAGATTCGGCAATTTTGGCTATTGACACCAATTGCTCATTCTCTGCAATGTTGATCAAAGTCACACCTTGAGTGTTACGACCAATAATAGACACATCGGCTGCACGAGCCCTAACCAATGTACCCTTGTTAGAAATAAGCATCATTTCATCCTCGTCAGTCACCTGGATAGCGCCAACAACACGTCCATTGCGAGCCGATGTCTTAATCGAAATAACGCCAGAACCACCTCGCGCTTGTTGTCGGTACTCATCAAGACAAGTGCGCTTGCCATAGCCTTTTTCTGTGGCTGTCAAAATAGGATCAGCAGCATGTGCAACAATCAGCGAGACGACCTCATCCCCTTTAGCAAGTTTAATGCCACGAACACCAATTGCCGTGCGACCAACGGCTCTGACATCAGACTCTCGGAATCTGATTGACTTGCCTGCCGAAGAGAACAATAAAATATCGTGCTCACCCGCAGTGATTTCAACACCCACTAATTTATCATCGTCACGAAGCTCAATGGCAATGATGCCGCCTTTTCTTGGGCGAGAGAAGTTCGTTAATGAAGTTTTCTTACAAGTTCCTGAGCTGGTCACCATAAAGACAAACTGATCCTCACTAAATTCTTTCACCGGTAAGATGGCGTTAATAGACTCTTCATTATCAAGCGGCAGTAAGTTAACAATTGGCTTGCCTCTGGCAGTGCGTGACGCCATTGGTAATTCGTAAACTTTGAGCCAATGAACCTTCCCTGTTGATGAGAAACACAGTACGGTATCGTGTGAGTTAGCAATAAACAACTGATCTACAAAGTCTTCGTCCTTCATCTTCGTTGCTACTTTGCCTTTGCCGCCACGGCGTTGGGCGCGATAATCACTGAGTGATTGCGCTTTAACATAACCACCATGCGAAAGT
>Ga0208335_1000468_pt1 | contig 14462 bp, 9 predicted proteins | sample DeeseametaMP0759_FD_184202 | JGI IMG/M metagenome (GOLD analysis project Ga0208335, IMG submission 184202) | Marine microbial communities from the Deep Atlantic Ocean - MP0759 (SPAdes) | ecosystem: Environmental > Aquatic > Marine > Oceanic | place: West of Cape Town, South Africa, South Atlantic...
GATTTACAGCCTGGTGCTTCTTTGCTCTATCCGGCGGACCCTGTTTACACGGTGGGCAAGAACTACTTTGAAGTGAACCTCCGTCGGGCTTATCGCCGCAAGGAGGTGTTTCCATTACGGGAAATCGTGGCACCACTGTTGGCGGCAGACCCGGAAACACGCCACATCGTTATGCCGCCCGCCCAGCCGTTCTCGCCCTCGCATGACGGTCCAGGACCTTACCTAGAAGGTGGCGACCTCTTGTGTTACAAGCATCATCTTTTTGTAGGTGAATCGGAGATTGCGACAAACCGTGCCGGAACAGAATGGCTTCGGAACACTGTTGCTCCCCTTGGATATGAGGTACATCCAATGCCGATGAAGGGCACAATCCTGCATCTGCTCGGCATCATGGTGCTGATCCGGGATGAATTGCTGCTGCTGCACCGGAACGAACTGCTGTGCGAGCTTCCGGCCCCCCTCAATGAGTGGGACGTGATCGAACTCAGCGAGGACGAGGCTAAAGCCTATGCAACCGTGGGAGTGAGCTTGGACGAACAGCGTTACATCATCCCAACCGGATTAGGCCGAGTCTGCGACGAACTCGCTAAGCGGGGAGTTGAACCCATCGAAATTGATTTTGAGCATGTGGGTTATTGGGGCGGATGCGTGTCTTGCTCCACCCATGCGATTTCCCGCGATCCGGTCTAGACATGGTGGATGACTCTTGCTCAGGGCAGATTGACTCCAACCTTTTCCAAAAAATTCTCGATGAAGTAGCAGTTGGTTTCGAGGAGCAGCTGCGTTTTACGATGGACCTGATGCGCCACCCTTCCTTGCGTGGACAGGAACACACCGCCCAAAATTTCTTTTACGATGCCTTGGAAGCACGGGGTTACGAGATGGACCGCTGGGCGATTGAAGTGTCGGAGATCGAGAACCATCCAGGCTTTTCGCCCGTTAAGGTGGACTACGAAAATGCGCTCAATGTAGTCGGAACTCATCACCCAACCGAGGCCAAGGGGCGTTCGCTGATTCTCAACGGACACATTGACGTGGTTCCAACTGGACCGCTGGACATGTGGACACGCCCGCCGTTTGAACCGCACATTGCAGGCGATTGGCTGTACGGACGCGGTGGGGCGGACATGAAGTCCGGACTCTGCGCGAACGTCTTTGCGCTAGATGCCCTTCGTCGTCTCGGATTTCAACCTGCAGCAAGGGTGCATGTGCAATCCGTAACCGAGGAGGAATGCACCGGAAACGGCGCATTGTCTGCGTTGTTACGGGGCTATCGTGCGGAGGCGGCATTGATTCCAGAACCGGAAGAAAACATGCTGGTGCGGGCCAACGCCGGAGTGATTTGGTTCCGGGTGCATGTACGCGGACGACCCTTTCATGTGCGCGAGGCGGGACGCGGTTCCAATGCGATTGAAGCAGCTTACACGTTGATGGGGGCACTCAAGGAACTGGAAGCAGAGTGGAATGCGCGGCGGGCTGATTATCCGCATTTCGCCGAACTCGACCACCCGATCAACATCAACGTCGGAAAAATTGCGGGTGGTGATTGGGCCTCGTCGGTTCCGGCGTGGTGTACGCTGGACGTGCGAGCAGCGATTTATCCGGGTGTTGATCCACGAGATGCAGCCCAAGAAATCGAAGCCTGTCTGCAGGCAAAAAGTAGGGGAGATACCTTTCTCTCTGAAAACCCTCCGGAAGTTGAGTACAACGGTTTCTTTGCGCAGGGTTATGTGCTGGAAGAAGGGAGTGATGCAGAACATGTACTGGGACAAGCCCATGCGGCGAGTTTCGGCTCCAGCTTGGAATCCTTTGTGACTCCGGGTTATCTGGACGGACGCGTGTTTGTGTTGTACGGTGACTGCCCCTGCCTCGTTTACGGTCCAGTCTCTCACGACATTCACGCCTTTGACGAGCGTGTCAGCCTCGCTTCCCTTCGACGGGTTACGGGCACGATTGCCCTCTTCATCGCAAGCTGGTGCGGGCTGGAATCCGTCAAACCTTGAATGCATTCAGCGTAAACACTGGCCCGCAAGCCGATGCAGGTCGTTGCGCAACCCGAGTCGGCTGGATGGCATCACCTGCGTGAAAAACAGCACAGCGGCATCAGTAACGGGATCAACCCAGAACACTGTGTTGGCAATCCCGCCCCAGCCGAATTCCCCCGGATTGGATGCCCAGCCCAGCCGTTTAGTGTCTTCCGCCACCCACACTCCACACCCCATTCCCAGCCCCTCAAACGGCATCCATTCACGGAATCCCATCGGACCTTCAGGAAGTAGCGAGGCGATGTCGCCCTCAAGTTGATTGGTGGCCATGCGTCTGATAAGTTCCGGACGAGCCACGGCGGTTTCCTTTCCGGAGTGTGCGACCCGCAGCATGTCTGTGAATTTCATCCAATCTGCCGGAGTTGACGCTAATCCGGAACCACCCCAGTGATCGCCCTCGGCACTGCCTTGAGAACCGCCAAACCGAGTTCCGAGAGGTGGCTCTTGTGTGATTTCGGTGAGGGTACTATCAGCTTCCGATTGGTAAAGGGTTGCAAGGCGGTTTGTTTCAGAGCCGGAAACGGAAAAGCCCGTGTCCGTCATTCCCATTGGCTTAAACACCAACTCGTCGAACAGTTTCCCCAAGCTTTTTCCGGTGGCCCGCATCATGGCCACTCCCAGCACGTCCAGTCCGTAACCGTAGCGCCACGCCGTTCCCGGAGGAAAAACGAGTGGCAATTCGGACAAGGTTTCTAGCAATCCCCCAAGCGAATAATTATGCGCCATTTTCTGGGCAAGGACTTGGTCCAGCATGGAACCCTGCGCTTCCCCGTAGGAGATCCCGGAGGTGTGCGTCAGCAGTTGCAAAAGCGTGGGGCCGGACGCCAGCGGCGTGCAGTCCTGTAAGTCGGCAGCAGGATGCTTCAACGTCCGCCAATTAGCCAACTCCGGAATCAGAGTTTCTACAGGAGCCTTCAGATCGAGCAAGCCTTGATCTTCCAGCAACAAGGCTGTCAGCGCCGTGACGGGCTTGGTCATCGAATACATCCGCAACAGCGTATCCGGCTCCGGAGCAAGGTTGCGATTCGGGTTGGCGAGGCCACACCAGCGCCAGTAGCCAACGCCATCCGAACGCACAACGATGGTCATCGCAAAGGGCAGCAATTCCCGTTTCACCAACCCGGACATCCACTGGTCAAGAGCTTCCGTAGCATCAGTGTGGATAAGGGTACTGGCTTCGTCTGGATGGGTGGTGATCGACTCAATCATAGAAAGGGGAAATCGTAGGAAGGCGAAACGGTTCAAAATCAGCAGCACCATTGGCGTATTGTCCGCCATGACGTTGACTTGCGCTTTTTATCTTTAATACAGATAAATCTAGTTTATCAGCTAGCCTCTGAGCGCTACTCAGAGGAACCTTTAAAACGTTGACCTGGTCTGCTGGTTTGGTTGCGACCGCCGTACTTGAGTTTGCCTCCAGACTTTGTCCTATGGCCATACACCGAACGTATTTTGGTGTTGTTCGAATTATTGTTGTGACGAGTATTGTTCTGCTTATTGGTCTGACTGTTCAGTGCCTTGCGTTTCTTTTTATGGCGCAGGGGCTGATGTAATGTGGTCTCAGGTAAACTCAGATTGGGCTCAAAGCCCTCAACTTCACGGCGTTCTAAGATCTTCTGCGTGAGGCGTTCAATGTCTGAAAGCAGTTCCACTTCATCGGCGCTGACCAACGAAATGGCTTGACCTGAAGACCCAGCACGCCCGGTACGGCCAATACGGTGAACATAGTCCTCTGGCACATGGGGTAAATCAAAATTAACCACATGTGGCAGTTGCTCGATATCCAAACCACGAGCGGCGATATCTGTAGCCACCAGTATCCGAATTTCATTGCCTTTAAAATCTGCCAGCGCTTTGGTGCGCGCACCTTGGCTTTTGTTGCCGTGAATAGCCACAGCTGTAATACCATGGGCTTCGATGTATTTTGTCAGTTTATTAGCACCATGTTTAGTTTTGCTAAATACCAGTGCCCGAGACCAGTCGCCATCCTTAATCAGTTTGGTTAAAAGCGCAGGCTTTCTTTTCTTGTCCACCGGACAAACCCACTGTTCTACCGACGGCGCCGCAGTATTCCGCGGGCTAACGGAAATCTCAATAGGGTTGTGAACCAGCCCTTTGGCCAGCTTACGAATATCTTCAGAGAAGGTTGCTGAGAACATCAGGTTCTGACGATGCTTGGGAAGCAGACTAATAATGCGCTTAATATCGTGAATAAAACCCATATCTAACATACGGTCAGCTTCATCCAACACCAACACTTCCAAATGATCAAACTTTACGGCATTTTGACTGTGTAAGTCCATCAGTCGGCCCGGTGTTGCCACCAGGATATCAACACCGCGACGCAGTTTTTGCATCTGAGGGTTTATTTTGACGCCACCAAATACCACCGTAGATTTCAGATTGAGGTACGCTCCATACAGAGCAACACTGGCGCCCACCTGCGCCGCAAGTTCACGAGTCGGTGTTAAAATCAAGGTGCGTGCCTGATTGGCTGGTGCCCGAGGCCCCTTAGACAAGAGTTCCAAAATGGGTAGCGTAAAGCCTGCTGTTTTACCTGTACCTGTCTGTGCTGCAGCCATAACATCATGGCCAGCAAGTATAGCGGGAATGGCTTCAGCCTGAATTGGTGTAGGTTCGCTATAGCCATGATTGGCAATAGCTTTAAGTATAGGGGCAGATAAGCCTAGTTCATTAAAGGTCATAAAATCGTCAAGTCCATTCATGTATTTTTTGCTTAACTGTGTCCAGCAGTAAAAAGCAGTTTTTCTCAGTTACGAACATTTGTTGCACAAAACCATGTTAGTTCAGTGGAACTTTCGGAAAAATCTCAGCGAAAATATCACGGTGATTATGATTGCCTATCAGAGGATGATAAGGCATTGGGAGTTGCAGGAGAATTACACGAAAATCAAGATAATCTTCCGAGTCTCCAGAATTGCTTAGATCGCCTGTTAATTATACACAATTCAGCATCTACATGCAACTCTTTGATGCTTTCGATACATGTTTCAAAGTGTTCACGGGGGTTGAGATCGTGTTGGTCAGTGCCTCGGGGTATCAAATGCGTATCAGTGTTATGGCTGATTTTCATCAGAGCTTAGCACTTCTTGGCTCCTCCACACCGGATCCACCGAGCTGTTTGGAAACAAGCTGTCTATATAGCCCCATTTTCTGCAACAACTCTTGATGTGAACCGGTTTCTACGATGCTGCCCTTATTGAGGACAATTATTTTGTCCGCGTTACGGATGGTAGAAAGCCGATGGGCAATGATAATAGTGGTTCGGTTTGTCTTAAGCTGATCAAGGGCTCTGTGGACAGTGTTTTCGCTGAGAGCGTCCAAGTGAGAAGTAGCTTCGTCTAAAATTAAAAACGGAGCATCTTTCAGGAATGCTCGTGCAATTGCAACACGCTGTCTCTGTCCTCCTGAAAGGCTGGCGCCACGTTCACCAACCATAGTTTCCAGACCATCCGGGAGGCTTTCAATAACTTCAGACAGTGCAGAAAGTTTCACTGCCTCCTTTAATTCCAGCTCAGTGGCATCTGGTTTAGCAACCAGGATGTTTTCCCGCAGTGAATTATTGAAGAGATATGTGTCCTGAGCAACCAATGCGATGCGGGAACGCAAATCTTCTAATTTAAAATCTTTGAGTTCAATTCCATTCAATAAGATGGAACCCTTATCAGGGTCCCAGAAACGCATAAGCAGTTGAGCGAGACTCGTTTTACCCGCCCCTGATGGCCCTACTAACGCCAACGTCTTGCCTACCGGGATATCAAAATTGAGGTTTTGCAAGACACGCATGGTTCTTCCCGGATATGAAAAACTTACATTACGGAATGAAAAACCTGAAGACAAATCCCCGGGATTTACACCATTCCCATCGGCAATCAGCACCGGTTCGTTTTCCAATGCGTAAACCCTCCTCGTGGCACCCAGGGTGTCGGCCAATTGCCGACCTATCTGCGCAATTTCGGATACCGGTAAAAATGCTGACATAGCAAGTATAGTAAGAAGCGGAAGAAGTCCTGCATCGAAGGAACCATAGGTAGTGAGCAGTGCTCCTGTGGAGACAACAGCCAGACCACCCCAGCCGGTTAGAACTTCTAGAATGGTCCTTTGCAGTGTCAACTCTCGGAAGAACGGCAACCTTATGCCGATATGTAGATTTGTAAGGCTGTCAAAGGCTTTACCTCGATGCCCTTCCTGCTGAAATGCAACTATTTCTGCAAGGCCCTGGATTGTATCAATTGCGTGGGCAGAAAGCTCTCCGGCAGCTTCCCTGGCTTTTGAACCTAGTTGATCTACTTTTGCACGCATTAAAAACGGGCTGAGACATACCGCAAGGAGAAAGGGCAATAGTGCCAAAGCCATCCAGAAATTTACTGTTGTAAGGAATGTTACTACTGCCACTGGAATCAGGATTGAAACAAAAACCGGAGCAACTGTATGTGCAAAGAAGTATTCTACCAGTTCAACATCCTGGGTAGCGATTCCCATCAAATCTCCCGTTCTGCGTCGAACGAGATATGCGGGAGCTAGTTGATCGAGTTTTCTAAAAACATTGATCCTCATGTCGGCCAGTAACCTGAAGGCCATGTCGTGGGCCACCCAGGATTCAAGCCAGTGAAGTATCCCCGAAAGCGGTGCCACGACCATAAGTCCTGTGAGTAGGAAAGTAAAATCTGTACCGTTTTTCAGAGCAAGCACAATCAGTGCACTGAAGACCCCCACACCGATAAAAGCCAGCACACGCAATACACCGAAACAGAATGTAAGGACTAGCCTGCCTTTCCATGGCATGATGTGGCGCATCAACTCAATTATCAGTTGCTTCCAATTGAGTCCCTCTGCTTTAATAATACCCTCTGTTGGTAAGTTCAGCAAAGTTTCTTCAATCTGCTCCTCAGGTTCAGCATTAACATGCATTGATTCTTCCTCTCCACTGACCATTTCCTTTGATTCTGCTTCGCGAACCTGCTCAGTCATCAGGGCTGAATAAATGCCAGCTTTCTTCATCAAGGTAGCATGAGGACCAGATTCAACAATCCTTCCCTGATCGATTACCAATATGCGGTCACATTTGATTACACTTGAAAGTCGATGGGCTAAAACTATAGTTGTACGGTCTTTCATCAAACGATCAAGTGCCTGCTGGATGACGTATTCGTTTTCTGCATCAACGGCTGAAAGTGCTTCATCCAAAATCAAAATAGAGGTATCCCGCAAAAGGGCCCTTGCAATTGCTACTCGCTGACGCTGACCCCCAGAAAGCTTGATGCCCTTTTCACCAATTATAGTTTGATATCCTTCCGGAAGGGTTGTTACAAACTCATGGATGTTCGCATTATTTGCTGCATCGCTAATTTCAATTTCACTCGCTTCCGGACGGCCCATGCGGATATTCTCCTCGATTGTTCCATGAAAGAGGAATGTATCCTGATTAACAACTGAGATCTCACTTCGTATCTGGTCAAAGGAGATGTTTCTCAAGTCCTTTCCACCAATGCAGATGGATCCTTTCACAGGATCATGGAAACGTAGCAGAAGCTTGACAATCGAAGACTTCCCGCAACCACTTGAACCAACAATCCCCACTCGTTCACCCTTGTTGATTTTGAAATTCAAGCAATCATGTACAATCTGTGTGTGTTCTGGGTAACTGAAGCTAACTGATTCGAACTCAATAGTAGGTTCCAGTCGGGCTGTTTCATTTTCCGAATGTTCATCCAAAACAACCGGTTCAGCATCTAGAATTTTGTAAACCCCTTGAGCCGCAGAAAGACCCACCATGCCCTGATGCAGAACTGTGCGCAGGTCACGCATAGGCCTGAAAATTTCAACTCCCATCATCAGAATTATCAGCAATGTGGTGAGTTCCAACTCACCGTCTAAAACGCGGAAGGCCCCATACCCCAATCCCGTTGCAGCACCGACAGCGATGGATATATCTGTAATCCCTCTTGATAGGGTATTTGTAGCAAGAACCCACATGGTGCTCCGGAAAAGTTCAAAAGCCCGTTTTTTTAGTAAGTCCATACGGGATCCGCTTTGACCAAATGATTTGAGTGTCGCAAGTCCCTGGATTCCATCTAAAAAATCTGAGGCAAATGCGGCATAGGCTTGTTGCCTTTCCAGTGATCTTTTAGTGTCAAACTTGTGCCATGCCGTTGGTGCTATGAGTGACACAAGTGCAGCTACCAGAAGTATAAGGGCAACAGGTAAGTCAAGAAAGGCTACAAAAGCAAATATCATCAGGGGTGTCAGTGCTGAGATCAACAATTGTGGGAGATATTCTCCAAAATAAGTCTCCAGCTGTTCTACTCCGTCCACTAGTGTCAATACGAGTTCTCCCGATCTTTGACGACCTGAATATCCAGGTCCCAGATTCACTATCTTGTCGTATAGACGACGGCGCAATTGCTTTTGAACAATTGCCGATGTTTCGTGCGCGGTCATTGTTCGCCAATGCTCAAAAAATCCTCGCAACAGCATCACTAAAGCAGCAAGAACGATTGGCAGAATCAACTCTTCAACAGACTTACCGAGAAAAATCAGGCCGATCAACCAACCGAGCAAAGCAAGACGAACCACTCCCAGTGCTGTTGCTATCATACCAATCAGGACGGAGGTGGCAATGCGAGTTCTAACACCACGGGTGAATGACCAAAGTCGTGTTTCAAACTGCATTAAATACTGTGGAAAAATATTATTGAGTTGATTGAATCGAAGAAATTCTGGCAGGAAATTCTAAATCAATTTCTTTCGTACAACAGTTTTACTGAAAAAAATATTATCAAAAAAATTGGGGCAAAAGTAATGTCAGAGGATAATTCCGTGAATGATGATCGCAATGGAAATATACATTGCTGCTTCAATCGCGCCTACTCCAACATTTCGCTCTAATTGAATTTCCTTATTCAAATCAAATGGTGTGACCCAGTCCAGTGAGCGGCGACCAAGACTCAGACAAATCAAGCCGATCAACAAATAGACGGCTGTAGTGATCAACTCTGCGCCGAGCAGCTCAAAACGTCCAGGATCCTCAGGGTTGATGAAACTGAACATTTCATAATTCACAACCCCTGAAACTGAAGCGTGGACTATAATTGCCATGGCAATGAAGAATCCGGCTTCTGTAATTCCTGTAGCAAGGTTCTTCTCTGTTGAAGTCTGCTTGCTCAAATCATAAGGTGTTATCCAGTCCAGTACTTTCCTACCGATGAACAAACAAATGATGCTGACCAGAAAATAAATCAGGATTTCTAAAGTAACATTGATGAAATGATTGATGAGCATGACCGACTCCATGAAAAAAGATTAGGGAAATTAAATGTTCTGAACTAAAGTTGCTAACGGAGAACTTAAGCTCAAACATTATCAACAGGCTGAACCTATTATTAGACCAGACTAAGATCATTCTGCAAGTCACAAAATGATAAGTGCGCCTTAAAATTTCAGCTTTGAGCAAATAATGTTGACTTGAGATGAGATTTTTGGTTAAATATCTATGTATGTTAATTTACGAGACTGAAAGTCTCACTGAGTGATAATAACTTTCAGTTTAGCAAAAATTTCAGGATTTAGATATTTCCGCATGAGTGAAAATTTCCAGCAAAATTTGCTGTAGTCTGATTCTTAGGCGAATATTTGTTTGAAACTGGATTTTAAATAAACTACACTAGACTTATTTTGCGATAAGTTGGATTTTGATAGGATACAATTCAACAGTCGCAAAAATTTCTTAAACATATTGACCAAGGAGTTAAGCTTATGAAAATGACAACTGAAGAAGCATTCATTAAAGTTCTGCAAAAGCACGGTATTGAACATGCTTTCGGAATCATCGGTTCAGCGTTTATGCCGATTTCAGATTACTTTCCTCAGGCAGGAATCACGTTTTGGGACGTTGCACATGAGTGCAACGGTGGTTATATGGCAGACGGGTTTACTCGTACAACCGGCAAAATGTCGATGATAATCGGCCAGAATGGTCCGGGCATCACTAACTTCGTAACCTGCGTCAAAACCGCATACTGGAATCATACTCCGATGTTGTTAATTACGCCACAAGCGGCTAACAAATCGATTGGTCAGGGTGGATTTCAGGAAGTTGAGCAAATGGCGGGTTTCAAGGATATGGTCGCTTATCAGGAAGAAGTTCGAGACCCAACGCGTATCGCGGAAGTGTTGAATCGTGTTATCACCAAGGCCAAGCGAATGTCCGCACCAGCGCAAATTAATATTCCTCGTGATGTTTGGACACAGGTAGTTGATATAGATTTGCCTGAAATTATTGAATTTGAACTTCCGGCAGGCGGAACTGATGCCATATCTAAGGCGGCAAAACTTTTGTCGGAGGCAAAATTCCCAGTAATTCTAAATGGCGCGGGGGTTATTCTTGGTGGAGCGATTCCAGCTTCTCAGGCACTTGCTGAACGTTTAGACTCACCGGTTTGCTGCAACTACCAGCACAACGACGCATTCCCCGGTTCACACCCTTTGTTTGCTGGACCACTCGGTTATAACGGTTCAAAAGCAGGCATGGAGTTGATCAAACAGGCGGATGTTGTTTTGGCTCTTGGCACACGTCTGAATCCATTTTCAACTCTGCCGAGCTATAATTTGGATTACTGGCCGAATGAGGCAAAGCTGATTCAGGTTGATATAAATCCGGACAGGATCGGATTGACTAAACCTGTTGCAGTCGGAATTGTCGGTGATTCAAAACAGGTGGCCGAAAAGATTCTCAGTTTGCTTTCTGACACTGCGGGTGACGCGGGTCGTGAGGAGAGGCGCAAGCTGATTGCCGACAAAAAATCCAATTGGGAGAAAACACTGGCCTCGATGAATTTCGAAGAGGACGATCCGGGCACAACCTGGAATGAACGTGTTCGAAATCGACAGCCGGACCACATGTCGCCAAGAATGGCCTGGCGCGCGATTATGGAAACTTTACCAAAAGATGCTATAATTTCTTCCGACATAGGAAATAATTGCGCGATCGGGAACGCCTATCCGACTTTTGAAAGCGGACGAAAATATTTGGCGCCGGGACTCTTTGGACCTTGCGGTTACGGTTTTCCTTCAATCATGGGTGCAAAAATTGGCAATCCGGAAACTCCGGTTGTGGGATTTGCGGGTGACGGTGCTTTCGGAATTTCTATGAATGAAATGACTGCTATCGGTCGCAGTGAATGGCCCGGTATCACGATGATAATTTTCAGAAACTACCAATGGGGTGCAGAAAAGCGTAACTCAACACTTTGGTATGATGATAATTTTATCGGTACCGAACTTGATCTTCAGGTTTCATTTGCGGATATTGCAATTGCCTGCGGTGTCAACGGTGTTCAGGTAAGAACGATGACAGAACTTACGAGTGAGTTGGATAAAGCGGTGAAGGCGCAAATGGAACAGGGAAAAACTACCTTCATTGAGGTAATTCTGAATCAGGAATTGGGAGACCCTTTCCGTAGAGACGCAATGAAAGCACCGGTTCCTGTCGCGGGGATCAGTAAAAATGATATGAGCCCTCAACGAGGGGTAAGCGGCATGTAGCAAGGAATCAGGAAAAATCTTGAACCTTGTACCTTGTACCTCGAACCTTTTTCCTGGAACATGTAAGCTTGAACTTTAAACCTTTAAACCTTGAAACTTAAAACTTGAACATGGAAGCACAAAATATGAACCAGCCAGATTCACTCTGGCGACCAATGACACAGCACAAAACGCTGTTGAGCAAACGTCCAAAACACATTGTCAGGGCTGAAGGTTGTTTCATGATCAATGAAGACGGTGATCGAATACTTGACGGAACGGCAGGGTTGTGGTGCGTAAATGTTGGTCATGGAAGAAAAGAACTGGCGGAAGTCGCAAAGGCACAAATGGAAAAACTGGCTTATGTGATTCCGGTTATGACCAGCGATCCTGCAGTAGAACTTTCTGCAAAAATCTTGGCTATGCTGGGAATGGAGAATGGTCATGTTTATTTAACCAGCAGTGGTTCAGAAGCAAATGAAACGGCGTTTAAAATGGTGCGTCAATACCATTTGTTGACAGGAAATCATCGCAAGCATAAAATCATTTCACGTCACCGTGCATATCACGGTAACACACTGGCCACTATGACTGCCACCGGACAGGCCGAACGCAAGATTGGTTATGAACCACTCGCCCCAGGATTTTTACATATTCCTCCGCCTTATCCTTATCGACGGCATCCGAAGTTCACTATTGAAGAACACGGTGCGGAATGTGTCAAATATCTGGAGGACACAATAATTTATGAGGGCGAAGAAACGGTTGCGGCATTCATTATGGAACCGATGATTTCCGGCGGAGGAGTGATGGTTCCTCCGGATAATTATTTGCCGGAAGTCCGGAGAATATGCGATAAATACAATGTCTTGCTGATTATGGACGAAGTTGTTTCCGGATTCGGTAGAACCGGAAAAATGTTCGGTCACGAACACTGGGGCGTCAAAGCAGATATCTTTACATTCGCAAAGGGTTTGGCCAGCGGTTATATGCCGGTTGCCGCTACTGTCGTCAAGGAAAACATTTTTGAAGCATTTTACGGCGAAGCAAGTGAACTCAAGCATTTCCGGCAAGTTAACACCTACGGCGGTCATCCTGTCGCAGCGGCAGTTAGTTTAAAAAATATTGAAATTATCGAACGTGAAAATCTGGTAGCAAATGCCGTAAAAATGGAGGCTTACATCAAAGGTCGTCTGAATGAATTTGCGGATCATCCTTTTGTTGGTGAAATCCGTGGAAAGGGTTTGCTGCTCGGTATAGAACTGGTTTCTGACAAGGAAAATAAAACTCCTTTGGAGACGGCACGTTCAAACGCAATCATTCAAAATTGCTTAAAACAGGGAGTCCATGTGATGCGAAACGGCTTTACTGTTCCAGGATTGGATAACGTGTTAATTATGGCTCCTCCATTGATATTGCAGGAAAGCGAAGCAGATATGATTGTGGATGCAATTGGAAATGCTTTAAAGCATGTGTTGAATTAAACAACTGTGCATGGCTGTGTTTTCTTCAATTTGATTGAAAGACGTACAGTCCTGCCCTTAAAGTTTTTTAAATAAAAGGGAAATAATATGCGTATTGGTGTGCCGACAGAAATCAAGGAAATGGAAAATCGGATTGGGGCGACTCCGGCAGGAGTGGCTGAACTTGTCCGGAATGGTCATCAGGTTCTTGTAGAAAAAAATGGCGGAGAAGGTAGTGGTTTCAGCAATACCGAATATGATGAAGCTGGTGCAAGCATGGTTGATACAGCCGCAGAGGTGTGGGCCTGCGAAATGGTTTACAAAGTCAAAGAGCCTCTTACGGCAGAATATGATTTTTTCCGGGAGGATTTGCTTTTGTTCACCTATCTGCATTTGGCCGCAGAGGAAGCCTTGACCAATGCACTTTTAAAAAGTAAAACTACCTCTATTGCTTACGAAACCGTACAGCTTGCAGATCGTAGTTTACCTCTGCTGACTCCAATGAGTGAAGTCGCAGGACGGATGGCAGTTCAGGTTGGCGCACGTTTTCTGGAAAAACCACAAGGCGGACAGGGAGTTTTACTGGGCGGCGTTCCAGGAGTAGAACCGGCACAAGTCGTGATTATCGGCGGTGGTGTAGTCGGAATTAACTCGGCCAAAATGGCAGTCGGAATGGGCGCCAAAGTTACCATCCTCGATGTCAGTGCCGAGAGAATGCGCTATCTTGATGACGTGTTTAATGGACGTGTCCAGCTCGTAATGTCAAACAGCTATAACATTGCAAAAGCTGTTGAAAACGCCGATCTGCTGGTTGGCGGCGTCTTGATTCCTGGAACAAAAGCACCAAATCTGGTGACTGAGGCCATGGTCAAGACTATGAAACAGGGATCGGTGATTGTGGATGTTGCCATTGATCAGGGAGGTTGTATCGAAACCATCGATCGAGTTACTTATCACAGCGATCCGGTTTATGTACGGCACGGTGTTGTGCACTACTCAGTTGGCAACATGCCAGGAGCAGTAGCGAGAACCTCAACCATGGCCTTGACCAACGTTACTACACCGTATGCTGTTCAATTGGCCAATAAGGGCTGGAAAAAGGCGTGTAAGGAAAATCACGCCCTTGCCCTGGGTCTGAACACTCATGCGGGAAATGTCACCTGTAAAGGTGTTTCTGAGGCTTTTGGATATGACTTCGTTCCGCCGGAACAAGTATTTTAAGTTTGTCTGTTCTAAGTAATGCCTGTTGTTTAAGTAGTTTAGCTTAGCCACTGAAACAAAAACGATTCCGCATTTAAGTATTATTTTTGCGGAAATGAGCCAATAAGTTAATCAGTTCAAAAACCGTGGTTGCCGCAGCGAGTGAAGTTAGTTCTGCATGATCATAGGCTGGAGCGACTTCCACAACATC